>Ga0187886_1000066_pt1 | contig 151531 bp, 162 predicted proteins | sample June2016WEW_20_1_FD_133001 | JGI IMG/M metagenome (GOLD analysis project Ga0187886, IMG submission 133001) | Peatland microbial communities from SPRUCE experiment site at the Marcell Experimental Forest, Minnesota, USA - June2016WEW_20_150 | ecosystem: Environmental > Terrestrial > Soil >...
AGACATCATCGGGGCAGATTGGAAGTGGAATGGAGAATCGGCGCTGGTTGTGGGGTATGATGTTGTATGGCATAATGGATTCATCGGCAGCTTCAACGGAACGACGCTTTTACCCGTCCCGTTCGAGAACAAGCGCGTCTACCCTGTCGCCGTTGCATGGAAACCATCCGCCGACCTCGCGGCGATCGTGACCGCAACTGGACAGGCCGGCATGGCCAAGGGCACCGTCTTCCTCTGGGACGACAAATCCCTGAACGCGATATTCAGTGATGCGGAATTCTTCTTCAGCGATGTGGCGTGGGATTGGCAGGGCGCTAGTCTTGCGGCGTTAGCGTCAACGGAGACCAGAACATTCAATGCATGACTTTTCGTGTTCTTCATGCGCGGGTCGGGTGGTGCGCACAGACAAAAATGGCAGTTCAAATTACGGTGCTCGCACCAACATACCCACACACACAAAATCAAACGTTAGGATGCTTCTCCGAAGCTGATGCCTGTGTCAGATATTGCGAAAGGATACCATTTTACACTATGCGCAGCGCCGCGCGTACTGAAGACTCTGAACAATCTCTTGGGTTCGCCGGATGATTCGTCGAACTTCATCTCTAGAACGACATCGGACAGCGCTTGTAGACTTCGCGTGATTGAGGGCGGATTAATTCCGGTATCATAGACTATCATAGCCATTATGTTCGCCTTGCTCTTCAGGAACCTGGCGCGCTGGTCCAAGAGCCAAGGCGCAAGGTAAGCTGGATTGAACATTGTACCCAGGGTTGATAGTGAATCAAAGGCAAGTCTCACGGGTTGACCGCTGAATTTCTGAATTGTCTGATGCACTGCGATTGAGACGTCGTTGATTTGACGCGGTTTTTCGAGCAGGAAATCCAAAACGTGCAGTTGCCCATCTTCCTCGATCATCTTTCTAGCCAGTTCGGCCGAGGTATCTGTCAACGCAAGGATCGTGTTCTCTTTAGCCTTCAGCCCGTCTCTGCAGAATTGTTGGGCGAACGCAGACTTACCTATACCAGGACGCCCTGTCAGAAGCACCAATGTTCCAGGAGCGAAGGCCTGGTCTTCCAAGGATGGAACCTGTAACTTGAAACCAGGACTCGCTTCTTGCAAGCGGATCACGAGAATTGCGTATTATTCGCTGGACGGTATCGTCCAAGCCCGTTTCATCATCGCCATAGCGACCAAGAAGATGGCCGTCGAAACAATGAGAATCGTGCTATTGAGAACGTCCCATATGCGAGGTGAAAGTCCGAGCAGATCCCGAAACAGTATAAGCGCTATATCGACAAAGAGCGAAGCCAACCCGACCTCAAGCAGCAGCCAAGGCCTCTCCAACCTAGGGACAGCTGCGAAGAGGCTCTTCACTCTGGATACGTAATAGATCGCACCTGCCGGGAGGACCAACGCGAGAGAAATAATTCCGAGAAGGAAACCAGTGGTCTCAATAGACACTGTGCCTCGCACACTCTTTGCGAAGGCGCCTTTGAGTTTAGCTGTTGACTCCGTAGTGAGAGACAATTCCAGGAACCGAATCTTGCCGCCTTGGACCGTCGCTTGCCCGAGGCTAGCCAAGGGAGCGATACCAAACCCCCGATAAAGGTCGATTGAAATATCCAGATTCCACGTCACATTGCTCCCACTCACTTGATACCCACTGGTCTCATTGACTTGGATATTATCAAGTGCAAGCTGACTCAACCAGTCTCCGATCGCATCCTTGCCATTGTAGGTACAGCCAATTCCTGATGAGACGTGGTACCAGACTTGACATGTGGGCGCTGTGCCTTGGTTCTTATCGCTTAGATAATTATTGTACACCTCTCTGGCGAGATCGTAGACAAGACTATCAGTTGCGAATAGACCCAGTCCGCCTTTCACATCATGTGCGTTCAGGGCTGCATCAAAAGCAGTGATCACCGATTCAGGGCTCTGTTGATTACTTTCGCTCGCGTGGACCTTCTGGTTCTTAGAGCCATGAGCTTCCGCTTGAGGAAGAGGTGTCATCAACGTGAGGATGGCACCTAAGGCGACTATCACAAAGAGAACAGTGACGGAATATCTGCCCAATCCAGTTGACAAGGAAGTTCAACTAGGGTGATAAGTAGAGACTAAGATTCAGGTCTTCCGGTTCATCACTCAAACCGTCGTCGTGCGTCGTGAGAAAGTGTGTGTGCGCACCAGCTGACCCACACACGCGAAAACTATTAACCGAGAAGCTAGAGCAAGCCTGTAACAACTGACGTCTTGGAGTAGTGTCAAATGGTTTCCCTTAAGAAACCCACAAAAGAGGATGCTAAGCTCATGCTGGAGCTTGAGAGTCTCCTATTAATGGAACCCAACTATAGAGCAATGTATTGGTTTTGGCGAGTTTTCCACCCACAGAAACTTGGGACCAAAGAGGAAATTCGAAAGACCTATCCGCCGACCTCCGAGGGGCAACGGCACTTGGACCGCATCGCAGGATTTTGGGAATCTGCAGGTGCCCTAGTTAAGAACGGCCTGCTGAATGAGCAATTATTCTTTGACCGTTTCCTCGTGAAACCCTACTGGGACGGCCTGAAACAAGCCGTCTTCTCGGACCGAGAGGAAACTAATGAGCCACGTCTAAGCGAGAACTTTGAGTGGCTCGCAATGAGGGAAGAAGAATGGCGAACACGAACAGCGGGCAAAAGTAAGGCAAAATCCCCGCGATAGCTACCGTGTGAGAAAAGCATTTCGTCGAACGAAAAACTACAGGGTTACTGCAGGGCTCGCTCATCCCGAACTTGGGCAGATCTTGCATTTTCATTTCGAGACGGATCTGTTGATTGTGGAGAGTGGCGGGCCCGCGGATAATTGAACGGCCAGCGGAAAATCAGAGTGGTTTGACAAAGTTCGTGCAATGATCGAAGACGTGTCATTATAGTGGTTCAATTCTGATTGTCCGCACCACTATACCCACACACACAAAAGACGAGAGTATCATTTACTGGTGCCTGTTACCTGCGTTTTTTCTCCATTAATTGAAGCACAAGGTCCGAGACGACTTTGGCTAATTGCTCCTCGTCTCCGTCGACGAACACTCCACTGCTATCTAATACGGTGTGAAGGGAAGCCAGAAACTCCTTGGCGGTCGCCAGTTTCAGATAGCCTACATCGGATCTCTCTGTGACGAAAACCGAAGTACCGTGGTCAGCATCAGAGAGCTTTACGTAGTACGCCTGTATCTTTTCGGAATATCCCACAGCGATCTTGATCCTATCGTAACGCCCAACCTCTGGATCAAGTATCTCCTTCTCAGAAATTGGTTTCAGACTCAAAGAGCGATTCGAACCCTCTCCGTGAGGGTTGAGCTAGCTTAGTATATCGAAGTATCGCTTTCACGTTGTGTGTGGGTCTAGGTGTGCGCACACACATGAAATGACGGTTCCCTGATTGTGCTTGTAGTTAAGGAACACCCGAAGATAACAACCTTGTAACGCTCGACAAATTCCCCTGGAGATGAATCGTTAGAATAGCCTTGTCACTATCAGTCTCGGAGAGTGCCATTTGTGCACCGGAAGCGTTACATGCACTCACCAAATCTCTAGATGTTCCTGAGAAGTTCCCAATCTACGAGGCAGTTGAGCGCCTGTTTGACCGCCGAGTCTGAGAGTACCGTGCAAGTTGATTTGCCCGTCATTGGGCAACTGCTGAACCGCCCTGTGAAAGCTGGACAGGTTCTTGTGTTCATATTCGACGCGGACTCGCAATGGTTGATGCTCATTCTGAATATGGTGGCCGAAATGCTTCGAAAGGGAACGGAGGTTCTATACATATCAACCTCAAGACAATTATCAGATATTCGTGATAATTTTCGCAGGCAAGGTTTGGACACGTCTCCTTTCGAGACGGATGAGCGCTTGGTTCTTTCTGACGCATTCACCTTCAAAACTGGCCGCCAATCGACTGAGAAATACCACTTCCCATCCCTCAACATAGCGGACATTAGCCTAATCTCGAGTAAATCTCTCGACCAGTGGGCGCCGGGAAGCGTTAGACTTTTTGAGAACGTTTCCGAGGTTGTGGAGGCCTCTGACGAAAAGAGTTTCCTCAAGTTCTATCGAACATGGATTTCCAGGTTTGTTACAAAGGGAAGAATTGTAATTGACGGATTTGTCCGCGGGGTCCATTCTGATGCCTTGTACACATCGGTGATGACGAACGCCGACGGAGTCTTTGAACTGAGAACAGAAGAGATCGAAGGCCAAATGGAAAACACGTTGCGGGCCCGAGCTTTCAAAGGGGCACCTGTGGATACATCGAAGCACATTCTTCGTGTGGCTGAAGATCTCTCAGTGAGCTTGGAGGCTATCAAGAAGAAGAGTCCATTGTAACACGAAAACTGACTGGTTCAATTCTGTTTCCTCGCACCATTAGACCCACACACACGAATACCATAAGGATATTCAGTCAGGCAAAGACACACTAAGAAGAGGACGCTCGGCCTCAGATGTCAAGAAATGAATCAGGTTTTGATAGAAAGAGGAATGCGAATCACTGATGAACTAGCTGCCATACTGCGCCAGATTTCGGATGACGATGTAGGTCGCTTGTTAGGCACAGGAGCAATGAATAACCTGATGAATGCTATTCTTGATCCTGGAAAAGTAAAAGAGTATCCAAATATCGCAGAGTTCCTTCTTGCAAATAAGACAAGAGCCTCGCTTCTCGCCTTGATGCGACATGCGATCACAATAAACTACTCCTTCAAGGGTGGCACACCTGGCAAGCAAGGCTTTGTTTCGCCGCATTTTGTTCAATGGTACGAAGATGGGGTGATTTTCCTCGAAGGGCAGGAACCATTCGTTGGAGTGATCTGTCTCTATCGTAACAATGAGGAGAGATACGCCGTCGCAGCACGCGACGCAAAAGCCGGAGAACAGATGGGCAAGGAAGACCTCGAATTCTTGACCATTGAGGAATTTAGGCAGAGAATCAAGCCTATACCTGCCGCCCAAATTAGCGATCTAGAGAAACCGATTCGTGCCCTCGAAGAACTATTGGCAAATGACAACACGAATGAAGCGCCTTACCAGAAGCTGATCCAGGAATATCCGTGGATACTCGGTGCGAAATACGATTCTGTTCAGGACCATACCAAACTTGACGACGCGAACATCCCCGACTTCACCGGTGTGAGGATACGCGACAAAAATAGAGATATTATCGAAATCAAATCTCCTGCCATTCCAGTGCTTCGAAAAGATGGGGAACTCTCATCAGAGTTCAACGAAGCATGGAATCAATGCGAGAAATATCTCAATTTTGCGAAAGAAGACAAAGACTACCTCCGGCGCAAAGGGTTTTCTTTTGATAATCCAAGATGCTACCTCATTGTCGGACATCAGCTCTCAGAAGAAGCTCTGAGAAAAATCAGAGTCAAAGAAAAGATGAACCAGGCAATCGAAGTTTATACTTATGACGGCCTTGCAGCGTTCGCTCGCCGGACCATGCAGTGGATTATGGAACTCCAGAGCAAGGTGTAAGATCGCCTCCTTTTGCACCTGGCCCTTGTCTCGTGTTGTTGTAGGTCTAATGGCAGGGGTAGCGTTAGTAGGGCGAGCGTAGCGAGAAGGTGCGCACCACCAGACCCACAACAACTGCCCCAGTTTCACCACGTCCCCAATCAAGTGTTCAGCCTCAATATTGCCAGTTCCCTTCGTAAGCCTTAGCATCTGTCACCGTCGAATAAGATCCTGAGATACAATCGGCTCTTAACCTCACTGAAGCGAGCGGAGGCTATTGAGCATAAAACAAGCTGGGTACGAGCTGGACGCTAAAGCAGGGTCAATCTTGACAATCCCTGTCAGACAGTTGACCGAGTCATCTGCCATTGATCTTAGACTTTCTGGTTTGAGCGACTCAGTTGGGCTAAAGAGTGTGCAATCGAAGATCGAGAACGTTGTGGCAACAGCGAATTTGGGTCAACACCTCGACTTGGATTCGATTCTCAAAGTGACTTCTGGAGCCAAATATAATCCCCAGCAATTTCCCGGTCTCCTTTACAAGTTGAAAAGACCAAAAACGAGCACACTTCTGTTTGCATCCGGCAAGATGGTCTGCACCGGTGCTGTATCTGCAAGGTCCGCTGAGAGGGCTATTGCACGCATAATCACCGAACTTAGAGCAGATGGAATAGTTATCCTGAAAATGCCTGATGTTCGAATCGAGAACATTGTGGCGACAGGTGATCTCGGTAACCGGATTGATCTGGAGAATGTAGCTGAACGATTGGTTAAGACGATTTATGAGCCGGAACAGTTTGCCGGCCTCATCTACAGGATGGAGGAACCGAAGGTCGTATTTTTACTCTTCACCAGCGGCAAATTCGTCTGCACAGGCGCCAAGACTAGGGCCGATGTCAACCTCGCTGTCGAGAAGCTGCGAAAGAACCTTCACGCCAACAAACTCGTGCTTTGATTCTCCTATTGTGGAAGGCCAGTTACTTGTGCGAGTTTGCTGGCTAGAGCGTTTATGGTTTCAGATGGGACGGAGGTAGTTCTTTGGATAAACATCATACCCGGAATCGTTCTTGCGGTATTGGGGATCGCTCTGCTTGCAACGGGATTGAGAGGTAAGAAAGAAAGCGCTTAGGTCGCTATGACCGTTCTTACTTAGTGAAGCGCTTTGCGGCTCCATTCTCCTTCCTTAAGTTTCAGGCCTTCGATGCCGAAGCTCCAAGAGACCTTCGGGGTGATTCGTAAGTACTTACCAGGGCCGAACATTCCCTTGTGATCCGCTACTTCTGCGGTTCCGTAAACTCTGATTGCCCGAGGCCTCCATGGCTCAACTGACTTCAAGTCGTCGATGGTTAGGGCGACCGAGGTTCTGCCGTTCTTGACGTTCTTGTATTTGCGTGTTCTGAGAAAGATGTCTTGGCTGTGGCTTCCAACGTAGAAATACTTGCCGTCGAACTCGAATGCTACCGGCACAACATCAGGCTGGCCATCAGAGGAGACCGTGGCAAACCTGCACAGGCGCTGCGACTTCATATACTCAATCTCAGGCTCCGAAAACACAGGCGACACCAGTATTCGCAACACAGGCCAAGTATAAATTGACTATTTCGCCTTCAGCTGGTGCACTCACACACGAAGCCAAAGCCGCGCATAAGCCGAGACAGACGTGGCTTCGGTATACTAGACAGCATTCAAACTTTGATCTGTGATGTTGATGGCTTCGTCGATTTGTTCGCGGGTGACTGTAAGAGGTGGTGCGACGCGGACCACTTGACCGTACAAGCCACAGGGGTACATTAGCATCCCTCTCTCTAGGGACTCGGCGAGGAATTTCTTTGCTGCGGCAGCATTCGGCTCACGGTCTGTGCCAGGAACAATGAACTCAATCGCCGTCATCAACCCTAATCCGCGAGTATCGCCAATCACTGGATGCTTCGTCTTCAGCTCTCTCAGTCGCTTCAGGAGGTACGCGCCTTGGTCTTTCGCATTTTGTAAGAGCTTTTCGTCCCGGATTGTCTCTATTGTGGCTATGGCTGCGGCACATGACACTGGGTTACCGCCGAAGGTTGTCCCGTGAACCGTGGGCCCCCAACGGCTCATCAGCTCACTTCGCGCGCATACCACACCCAACGGAAAACCGGAGGCTATCCCCTTCGCAATCGCCATAACGTCCGGCGTTACGTCGAACGCTTGCGCCGCGAACCATTCGCCGGTTCTGCCGAAACCAGTCTGCACCTCATCGAATATGAGCAGAATATCATTAGTCGTGCAGATTTCTCGTAGGCCTTTCAGAAACTCTTTGGGCGGCATAATATAGCCGCCTTCTCCCTGAATCGGTTCAACAATTATGGCTGCAACCTGTGATGGAGCGATAATCCTCTTCAGCACTGTCTGCAAGGCGCCAAGCGCTTCGTCGACGCATTGTGACGGGTCGTCTGGATGTGAGGAGTGGTATGGGTCAGCGTATGGGGCATGGTATACGCTGGGGAGGAAGGGTTCGAGTTCCGTACGGTAAATCGCCTTGGAGGTTGTGAGAGTAGCGGCTCCGTATGTCCGTCCATGGAATGCTCCCGTGAACGCGATTATCCCTGGTTTCTTTGTTACGTTACGAGCGAGCTTGATGGTTCCTTCAACTGCCTCGGAGCCGCTGTTCCCAAAGAAGAACATGTCCATCGCGCCGGGAAGAATCTCAGGCAACATCTCCGCTAGTCGAAGCACAGGTTCATGAAGCACGACCCCCACTGGGCCGTGGACCATCTTCTCCATCTGCTCTTTCGCCGCGGCCACGATCCGTGGATGGTTGTGGCCCACGTTCACAACGCCGAAGCCCGCCATGAAATCCATGTACCTCTTCCCGTCGAGACCATACAAGTAAATCCCCTCAGCCCTCACCACGGGGAGGTTCGGCCAGTCTTGCGCGAATACCGGGGCAAGTAATTTCTCGCGTCGACTTGCCAGTTCTGCAAAACTGCTTCGCTTCTTCACGTCCGATTCCTTCTCCTTCACGGTCACGGTAGACTTCAAACCCAACTCACTTCCACAAACAAAACAAACATTACGAGACTTACGTTACGCTGCGTGCATGATGTAAGGTAGTGATGAATAACCTGTGGCTTTCATTATCACAAGTGCCGCAGCAACCACGATGATCGTAGCAATAGCAACGTAATCTCCGACTCTGAGCTTCGCCTCTTCAACATAGGTTCTGACTGCAGGGGAACCGAACGCTCTACACTCCAGGGCGGTCTGGAGGGTCTGTGAGAGTTTCAGGAGGTAGAGAAGGAGCGGAGTAAGTACGCTAGTGTATACCGCCGCCTTTCTGTAGATAGGCATCTTATCGATGTCCCGCCCCCGCAACTTCTGAGCCTGGATCACGTTGGTCCAGGTCTGAAAGACCAGCGGCACGAAACGAATGCCCGTGACAAATATCATCGTAAACTGATAGGGGACCTTCAGCTTGCCGAGGGTCGCCGCGATTTTGGTCATCGGGGTCGTCATAGTTAGGATTGGTAGAGTGAAAACCACTGCTAGAACTCGCATGAAGACAAGGGTCCCGAACAGAAATCCTTCCAGCGTGTAGGCGGCATAATTGCGGCTACCAACCATAAGCACACCAAGTCGGAACAATTCGGTGTTACCGAAACGGTACGTGAATCCTTGCAGGAGTACGAAGAACAAGTACGTTCCAAGAAGCACTTTCAAGATCACGCCCAGTCTTCTAATTTCAATTCCGCCCAGAACCCACCACCCAATTAGGAAGGCTATCCACAGCCCGAGCAGAAGGTAGTCTAATGCGAAGAAGCTCACGGCGAAGCTCGCCAATACGAGCAGCATCTTCGTGATCGCCTGCAACCCATGAATCGGCGTATCCTTTCGAACATACTCTATACTTGCCATCTTATGCGCCCTCCATACCCAACGACTCGATCATCGAGTCCACAGTCAAGATTCCCTGGGGCACACCGTAATGTTCCAGTTCCTTATCCAACAGGGCGATAGGGGGCGGCTTGATGAAAGCCTTCTTCAACGTCTCAATCTCCGAGAACGCTTTCGCAGTGGGCGCATCCAGTAGAACCTCGCCTTCACACATGACCACTGTCCTGTCGGCGTATTGGGTGACCAAGTTCATGTCGTGAGTTATCATGATGACCGTATGTCCAGCCTCATTCAACTTCCTCGCCAACTTCGCGATTCTATGCCTTCCGCGATAGTCCTGCGCAGTCGTGGGTTCGTCCATAATCACGACTTCTGGGCGCATGGCAATGACAGCTGCGACTGTCAGGCTCCTTCGATCACCGAAACTCAGTCTGAACGGAAACGTGTCCCATTGTTCGCCGAGGCCGACGAAACCCAACGCCTCATCTGTCCTACGTTTAATCTCGTCTTCAGGGAGTTTCAGGTTTCGCAGCCCAAACTCAACTTCCTTCTGGCAGGAGATGGTGAATAACTGTTCATCCGGGTTCTGAAGCACAAGCCCCATGGAGTTCGCGAGTTCCCCTGTCGTGAAGTCCTGAATATTTTTCCCTTTGAGTAGGACACGCCCGCGGGTTGGTTTAAGTAGATTCAGAAATTGCTTGACAAGGGTCGTCTTCCCTGAGCCGTTCTGTCCGACGATTCCTATCATCTCTCCCTTTCGAATCTGGAGATTCACATTTCTCAATGCGGTGACGGGGGGAAATCCTGGGTACGTGAAAGTCAGATCTTGGCATTCCAGCACAACATCCCCTCCGTGAAATGTGCTGGCTTTTGTCATGGCGCGTGGGTGCAGCGCTTTCCGTTCGATCATGTCCACAATCAGTTTCTTGCCTTCGGTAATCGTCATCGGAACAGGCTGACTAGGAGCTATTCCATGGCCGAGCGATGCGATCTGCGGTACCTGCACCCCAACTTTGTCGAGAAGCTCGACTTGAGAGAAGACCTCCTCAGGTGTACCTTCGCCCACGATCTCCCCCTTGCTGAGAACAATTACTCGATCCGCTAATCCAAGCATCTCCTCGGACGCGTGCGTTGTCAGAACCGTAGTCATATTGTACTTTTTCTTTAGGTCGACGAGGGCATGGAATACTTCCGTCGTTCCTATGGGGTCGAGTTGAGATGTTGGCTCGTCGAGAACAAGCAACTCCGGTTGCATGCTTAGCCCCGCAGCGAGGACGAGGCGCTGTTTCTGCCCTCCTGATAGTTCGGAGGGTGAGCGTGATTCTAATCCTTGCATTCCGACCGCTTCTAGGGCCCATTTCGCCCTCCTCATGATCTCTTCTCGCGGCACGCCCAAGTTCTCGGGCCCAAACGCAACTTCCATCAGGACATCAGGGTTGATGAGTTGGCCCTCGGGGTCCTGTGTCACAAAACTGATCTTCTGAGCTAATTCGTAGACAGGATGTTCATAGACGTCCATCCCGGCGACGACTGCTTTCCCCTCCGTTGTGCCTTCATAGATGTTCGGAATTACGCCTGTAAGGTGATGGCAGAGGGTCGTCTTCCCTGCGCCATTAGCCCCCATAACCGCAACAATCTCTCCACGGGCGACCTTCAAGTTGATCTTGACGAGAGCCTTTGCACCATCCGGATAACTGAAAGAGAGATTCTGGACGTCCACTATCACGTCAGTCATTCTTGCACTTCACTCGATTCGAGTTCGGTCCAGGCCCAACTAGGTCCCAAGAAAAAAGGGAAAGAGGGAAAGAGGGTAGAGTAACCTACCACAAGACGTTTGGCGGTTTGGCCATTCCGCTTCTTCGAAGCGCCTCTATGATGGGAACTGCAATCAGCGACAGGACAAATCCGAAGAGAGGCATGTACCAGGTGTAGATTCCCCAAGCCATCAAGTAGAGCAATGCTGATGGGAAGGCGAAGAGAATCCAGTACAACCAGAAGGACGGCGAAATGTACCACGCGTTCATGGCCATCCAGCTGCCCAGGAAGACGCCGATCGATCGTTGCTTCACATCCGAGCTTCTAGACCATTCGTAAACGTACTTGCTTCCGAGTGGAGACGCTAGCACGATGGTGGGCAGTAGCCAGTAGTATAGTGTCGCGAGGAAGTAGTTAGCTGTGGGGATCGGGGGCCATCCGCCGACAACGCCTGGGTAGAAGAAGAGCACGATGAAGAAGATAGCGGTCATCAGAGCCTGCCAACCCAAGAAAGCCCATCGATATTTCTTCACATTGAACGCCAATGCAACGAAGATTTCTGGTATGAGAACAACTGCGATTGCATCGATGATTCCTAGCGGGAAGGCTGGTGGAGCAATGAACATGCCGATGATTCCTCCGATAAAGGCTGCGACCGCGCCACCAATTGGACCCAATACTAGTGCGCCGAGCGCTGCAATGACAGTTGCCAAAGGCCAGTAGCCGCCGCCGCCTGCGTACGGTAAGAGCGGCACAAGCGATGTGACGCCCACAAGCGCGCCGTAGACGGCTATCCAAGCAATTGGAGTTCCAAAGAGGTACAGTCTGCTTTTGGTTTTAGCTGCCAATTTCGATCACTCTTTGTGTTCAGTTCTTGAGGGCGAACGATATGCCGCTTAGCACTAGGCCGGCGATGACTAGACCAACAGCGAAGGTCCAGAAGGGTGCGAATAGTCCTATTGTCGGATCTGCTGGGCCCCAGAACCATCCTACGACTCCGCCTGGGTGGGTCTTGAACCAGCCCGGTCTGACCATCATGTTGCCTGCGTCCATGATGTAGGGAAAGATGAAGGTCAGAAGGCCGACTAGAAACACTGCGATTCCTGTGTACATCAATAGAGGTTTTGTAGCCTTAGCCATTTTCATTTAATCCTCCGTTCGCGGAATGGCGACCCCTGTGCTTATTTGCCTTTGCGAATTCGAGTGAGCCTTTTCCTAAGTTGACAGACAGGCGAAGGCTTTTTGCTCATCAAAATTCCGCGTGAAACATCCAGCTGTGGCTTCACCAAGCCGACGGTGTACGATTCTTCGAATGGTTTTCATTCCTGTGCGGAGAACAAAAGGCTGACTTAGGAATGTTAGCGGACATCCGCATCAGGCCTGCCATAAGGGGCGACCTGCAGCAAATTTCGCATTTTCTGAACGAGAACGAGTTGCCGACCGTCGGGGTCGAAAAATGCGTCGAGAACTTCGTCGTCGCACAAAGCCGAAATGGTTCTTGGGTTGGCGTTGCTGGGCTTGAAGTTTATGGCAAGAGCGGCCTGTTGAGGTCCGTCGCAGTTGACCAGCGGTTCAGGGGCATGGGCCAGGGCCGGGCCTTAGTGGACGCTGTTCTTCGGAACGCCAGAGCGAAAGGCCTCGAAAGAATCTACTTGCTAACTGACACGGCGCAGGCCTACTTTAGTGGCCTCGGCTTCGAAGTTGTTGGCCGAAGGGATATCGACGAGGTCGTGAAGGCTTCGCCTGAGTTTCCGGAGTGCGGCGAGGGTGCGGCCGCGATGCGGAAACTGCTCAGCTAGGTGTAGATAGAAAGTTCCAAATTCCCCGCTAGCACAGCTTGTAAGCAGGAAGATAGCTTGGCAATCTACATCCTGCTCTCGAAGTTAACAGCGGAAGGCCGAAAAACAGTGCGTGAAAATCCAGGGCGCATTCAGGAAGTAAATAAGGAAATCGAGAAATTCGGGGCGAAGGTCCTCTCACAATATGCTACACTTGGCGCCTACGATTTCGTTAACATCGTTGAGGCACCAGACAACAAAACCATAGCGAAAGTGTCCGTCGAACTTGGCTCTAGGGGAACAGTAGAGATTACGACACTTCCAGCGATGGCGCTAAGCGAATTCGTCGCCACCGTAAAAGGCTAGCAACCTCTCCCACATAGCCAGCCCGTAGGAATCGGCCGCGCACACACGGGGCGTGCTAAACATTAGTTAGGGTACCTGTGTTTCGAAGTAGGCGACGCCGGCGGCCTAAAGTTATATTTCGCATTCTTGAACTGATGCGCCACTCAAACTTCAGATATTTCGGGCGAGGCTAATGCCTTCAAAGGACAAAGATGTCTTCTATTTGAAATTGCAGTGGATGTCTGCCAAGGACGACGCTGAACGGAAGAAGCTGGCTGAACAGATCAGGCAGCTGTTGACCCAACAAAAAAGCAAGTAGACAGGGCCTTTTGAATTGTCCCCCACAGCCCGCCCATTTGGCGTCACGCTCCTAGCAGCCCTGCAAATTCTGCTTGGAGTCCTTGAACTTCTAGGCGGGGCAGCCTTGGCCGTCGTTACCTTTGTCCTCCCCGAAATGTTTCCGCACGTGCGGTTTTTCGCATCAAGGTCAATGTTTTCGGGGTTAGGTTTGGTTGCTTTCGCTTTGGTTGACTTCATTCTGGCTTATGGGCTGTGGAAGGGGAAGGGGTGGGCTTGGGTTGGTTCACTCATCTTTGCTGTAATTGGGCTCGTCTTCTCGGCTCTGTCATTGTTCATGAGGGCTCGGATAGGAGAGGGCGTTTCCCTAATCCTGGACTTGGTGGTACTCTACTACCTTATGCAACCCCGCGTCCAAAGCTACTTTGGTAAAGGAAAAGCTTCAGGCGTTGCGTCAACGAGCAGTACAGGATCCGGGGGACGATGAGCAGCCCCCAAGTTACTCTCAGCGCTATTCAAGAAGCAAAAGATAGGATTGCAAATGTCGCGTACCGCACGCCGCTGTACTATTCACCGCGGTTAAGTGCGCTGACCAAGGCGAATGTCTACCTAAAACTCGAATCATATCAGCCAATCCGAGTCTTCAAAATCCGAGGGGCCGCCAACAAGATACTCAAGCTCAATCCGGACGAGCGCAAACGTGGCTTGATCGCTGCCTCCTCCGGCAACCATGGCTTGGCCGTATCATACCTCGCAAAGATGACCGGAACCCACGCGACGATCGTGGTTCCAACGAACGCGGTGCAGGAGAAAGTGAAGGCCATTGAAGAGTACGGGGGTATAGTTGTGAAGCACGGCCTCTTCCACGATGAACGCTTCGAGAAGGCGATGGAGATTCAGAAGGCCACCGGAGCCGTACTGATACCGCCCTTCGACGACCCCGACGTAATTGCTGGGCAGGGGACGGCCGGCCTCGAAATCTACGAAGACCTACCCGAGGTCGAAAGGGTAATCGTGCCAATTGGCGGGGGCGGGCTAATCTCAGGAATTTCAACCGCGGTCAAGAGCCTGAAACCCGGTGTGAAGGTGCTCGGGGTTGAACCGGAGAAGGCCTCCTCAATGTACCAGTCCGTTAAGAATGGCAAGATCACGCGCCTCTCTGACACAACCTCAATCGCTGACGGGCTTGCTACACGCGAACCCGGTGCGCTAACCTACGAGATTGTCAAACGTAACGTTGACGACATAGTTCTCGTAAGCGAGGAACAAATAGAGAAAGCAGTTTTCACTGCAATGAATGAGTGTCACTTGGTGATTGAGCCTTCAGCCGCCGCCGCAATTGCAGCATTACTTGAGAAAATCCGTCCTAAGCCAGAAGAGAAAGTGGTCGTGGTTGTGAGCGGCGGGAATGTTTCTCTGAAAACTCTCGCCACCGTCCTGTCCAAGTATGGTTAGCTTTTGAAGCCTATCTGGAACATGTGGTCTAGGTCGTAGTTGCTGAAGCACCGAAAGGCTATGAGTGTTCTCGTTCGGGTTATGCCGTGCACTTTCACGAATTCCTCAGTTACCACTTTTGCGAGGTCTTCAGCTTCCTTGACGCGAACTATGGCTACGAGGTCAAAATCTCCGGCTACAGAGTAAACCTCTGTCACCCCGCCGATCTTCAGAAGTTCATCAGGAACTGCGGCGATGCGTTCCCGCTCAGCGTTCATCATAACGAACGCGGTTATCATCACGAAGCCTCGGGTTTGCTACGTCGGATAGGTCGTGTTCTTGAATGCTCCTAGCTTTTAGGAGAGAATCAGTGCAAAAAGAAGCCATATCCCAACGCCAAGCGACACCCATCCCCACAACCTGTAGAACGCAAGGCCGATAACTGGGACTAAGACAAAGGCCGCTAGCAGAGCTCTCACAACTATGGGTAAGGCCGGCTTTGCACGTTGCTTCAGTGTTAGTAATCCGCATTTCCAGCAGAACCTATCTCCAGAGTATAGGCTGGCGCCGCAATTCGCGCATGCTACGGTCGGTTGAGGGATGCCTATTGGGGCCCCACAATGTTCGCAGTAATTGTATTGATGCGAGGTTGGTGACCCACACTTGGGGCAGAAAGGTAACCCTGCTCCATTGTCCGATTCTTGCGTCATTCCGTATCTCCATCTAAATATGCTCTTTAAAGAGGATTAAACTTGCGTATGCTAGGCAGATGAATTGCTTGCTAATCGTCCAAATCTCCGACATTCATGTAGGTCCCGAGTTTCGGGACGACATCTTCCATCGGGCGGTTGATGAAATCAACGAGCTCGACCCCGACCTTCTCTTGGTGACTGGGGATCTTACAGAGAACGGTTTGCTTTCACAGTACGAAGGCGCGGCTGAATTAATGAAGCAGTTCAATTGCAAACATAGGTTGTACACGAGCGGTAACCACGACTACCGCAGCACGGGATACCTACTGTTCCGCCAATTCTTCCCCTCAAAGCCAATGATGCGCACCAAGGACCTCCTAGTTCTAACCCTAGGTACTGCCCGCCCTGAACGCAATGATGGTGAGGCGGGGCACCGGCAAATCGTTTGGCTTGAAAATGTCCTGCGAAGGGAGAAGAGGAGGTTCAAGTTGGTTATGATGCACCACCATTTGGTGCCCGTCCCGGACACTGGCCCTAATACGATTCCAATCTTGGATGCCGGAGATGTTCTGCGCGCCTTAGACCGTTCGGGGGTAAGCCTAGTTCTCTGCGGACATAGGCATAGACCGTGGAAATGGACTCTAAACCGCATTCCCATAATCCACGCTGGCAGCCTATCATCCGAACGCCTCCGCGGGTTCTTCTCCAATTCCTACAACATAATCGAAACCAACAAGCACCAGTACCGCGCTTGGCTGAAGATCGTGAATGGGCCAAAGTTAGATTTCAAGAGAATAATTGCAGGGGAGTCGGCGCTCGCATCGATCCCGTTCCTAAACCGATACGCTTGACGCCAATCGCGCACCTGGCGCGTATGGAAGTAGGAAACGATATCCATGAAGAAGTCAGTTTGCCTTTCTTTCTAGCCTTAACTTCAATTCAATTCACAGACAGCGCAGGCAACCTAGCTTACGCAACCCCCTCCATATCCCTGTAGGTTCTTTCGCAGAGAATCAACAGGGCCACCTTCTCCTCTTTTCCAATGCCTAATCGTGTTAGGTTTCTTCTTTTCTTGCAGTGAAGATTGTTGCGATTGTTGGCTGCGCCTTGTGGCTGCGAATCAATTCGATCCTGTCCCCCGCGCTTACCTCTCCTTCTTCCTTTACAGCGAAATAGAATCCACTTCGGCCGCTTGCTTGAAATCGGCTTACCATTTCCATTGATCCGAATTTTATGCCGAGCTTGTAGCATGGAAAACGTGGCTGCGTCACCACAACCGTCGCAGAGCCAATTCGATATTCATCCCTAATGCGGGCCTCGTCTTCCAAGAGTCCTTGCGTCGTCAGGTTTTCGCCGAACATTCCCCAGGGCATTGATGTTTGGTTTAGTTCTCGTTTCCAGAATTCGTAGTGCTCTGAGGGGTATGCGTACACGGCTTTCTTAGGGCCCCCGTGAGCGATGGGGTCAGCTTGAGTGTCGCCATCCAACCCTAAGGTACGAATTCTCACCCGTCCGGTAACCGGTTCTTTGAAGATCCCCGTAGCTACGTTGTGGCTGTTCCAGAGGACATTTCTGGGTGACCCTACGTTCACGGATACGACTCGTCCTGTGCCCATCGAATGTTCCTACACTCTGACCTATTCTGGGGTCATGAGTTCCGCGACCAAAGTGATAAGTTTCTGGGCTGACGCATGGTCTTTGTCCAATGTTGGGTTGTACGCGGTTAGGTTGAAGACTTTCAATTTGCCGGTTTTCTGCAAGGCTCTTACCACTGTTTTGACTTCCTCGAGTGTTAGGCCGCCAGGTTCTGGGTAGTTTACGGCGGGGATAATTGTGGGGTCGATTGAGTCGACGTCTAAGTGGCAGGTTATCCAGTCGGCGTGATCCGCGAGGTAGGTTGCAGCCTGGTCGGCTATCTTCGATACACCTTCCTCGTGCACCGTTGATGCGGGGTAGAGTTTGATTGGTGAGGAGGACATGGCTTCTGATTCGAGGGGGTCAAGGGCCCGGCTGGCCAAGTGGACAACGTTCTCCTCTTCAAGCAACGGCCTCGCATCCTCTATGTTTTGGTTTAGTTTGCGGCCGCGGCCGCAAGCGAAAGCGAGGGGCATCCCGCCAAGGAACCCTGAAGTTGTTGTTTCGGGGGTGTTGAAATCTCCGTGGGCATCCACCCACAACATTCCAGGTTTGCCTTTGAACCTGCTCTTGAACCCGGCTAGTGTCCCTGTTACAAGAATGCATTCTCCGCCAAGGCAGAACACGAAATCGTCAGAGCCAACTCTGCTTGCCATTACTTGCGCGGCGTCCATATCGAGCAGGAATTGTGGGAAATTCTTGAGATTCGGTGGGCCCCGGTCTTCAGTTATCAGTGTCAAGCGAAGGTCGCCTAGGTCGGTGAAGTGCGTAGCGGATTTCGCTAGGGTTTCGGCAATTCCCGCCCAACGTAGGGCTCCTACGGCCTTGCCTATGCCCCTGTATTTTGAGAGGCTGTAAAATGGAAGGCCCATTAAGGTGAGTCTGTCCATGGAAGGCACCTTCCTTTGGAGCGGTTAAAAACGCATTTTTGAGGCGAAAATCGGTTAACGCTGCCTTCAGGCGGCACGGCTAGGCGTAGTATCATTTCTGTTATTTTCAGCCACCTGTCAGGCCTATATGGATGCAAGTGTGTAAATAATTTGGTAAGTGATGGATAAGATCGAAGGCGGCACTTGCCCAAGATGCGGCCAGAAGACCCTCGACGTATACTATGAAGAGGGCTCAGACCTGCAGCTCGGAGCCCGCTGCGAAGTGTGCGGCCTTAAGGGTTTCTTCATGAACGGAAAACTCGTCCAGTTAGCCACAAACTAAACTCCATACCCTTTTTCATAACTCGAATTCCTTTGAACGATGGATGCATAACCCTGAAAAAGGCGCCTCAGGGGCTGTAGGCGGCTGTGTTGATAGCTAATGCTTGCCCCCCTCTGGTTCTTTGGCTTCGACTCCTTGATGGAGTTCATCGGTTTCGCAATCGCGAGCGCCGTTGCTTACCAGGCTTTGAAGGGTTACAGGCTTTCGAAGGAACGGACGCTTCTCTACCTGAACCTGAGCTTCGGCTTGCTGGGGGCAGGGCTCCTCATTGATGGCTTGGCGAACTTGGTCGTTCTCCTCGCCCGCTTCCACCGAGCCTTCCTCTTCCTATCCGCGTTCGGCTACACGATTAACTTCCTTGCACAGCTCTTGGCTTACGGGCTACTGGTTTTCGCGTATATGCAACAGGCGAAGAATGTTGGTGGGCAGGTGGCGATGGCGGCCGCCGTACCAGCCCTCTTCTTCGAGCACAACGCCATAACCGAACTCATCCTGATATTCCTCCTCGTTTACATAGCCACCAATACCGCAATCAATTACAACATGAACAAGTCCACCAGCGCGCTGCTAGTTTTCGGCGCCTTCGCCTCCCTCTCAGTCGCCCACCTATTCTTCCTGCTCTTCACGATCGCCCCCGTCTTCTTCGCGTTCGCGCACATCGCGCAATTGTTCGGCTTCCTCTTGTTACTGGCAATGCTGCTAAGAGTGAACCATGCCGCATGATCCCCAGCGAACAGGGGCAGGCAGCGAAGCCCGTCTCAAAGTACCGCTCCCAGTTCCGAATCTACGTCGACATAATGCACGTCATCCAACGCGAAAACAACGAAGCCAAACCCACAAGAATCCTCTACGGGGCGAACCTCTCCCATGATAGGCTCGTGAAATACCTAGAAGAACTCAAAGCCTTAGGCGTAATACAGGAGAACGGAATCGACGAAAAAACATACAGCCTAACCCAAAAGGGCATCGAATTCCTCAACAACTTCAGGAAAGTAGAATCATTCGCATCCGCCTTCGGCTTCAAAATCTAACTCCGCCAATTCCACATCAATCATCCGGCCAAGATTGCGTTGATCACGCTCTTGGTCTATCCACTCCAGAACCGAGGAAACTTCTCTATCATCAACAATGCCCAAGGAGCTACCTTGAGTGACGCTAACTTGTCCGTGAGCTCTCCACCGTCTACCCACATTGAGGCCTGCAGCTCCACAGAATCCAAGACGGGGTTCTCGTTCGTTTGAAGAACGCCTACTCCGCAAATCTCACGTTCGCTCAGCCTGAATGTCGAATGGGTCTTAGGGTTGGGGTATGTCGGGTCAGGGGCGTGATACTGGAATTTGTCCAGATACTTGATCTCACTCCCTTTCGCGTTGATTCCCAACTCCTCCTTCAACTCGTTCACCATCTGCGTAACGTAATCCGTCTGCCCCCACTTTGGATGCCCTGCAATGGTTATGTCCCAGAAACCAGGGAACGGCGGTGGAAAGCCCAAGTCAGGCCTACCCATGGAACGTTGCGTTAGCAGTATCTTGTTCTCGTCGTCCTTGACAACCACCATCAACCCTCTGTGAAGAATTCCCTCGTCTAGGTGAGCTCTTAACCTCTCAACCGAGCCTATCACATTGTCTTGCTCATCGACATGAATCAGAAGCTCGCCCAATTGATAACGCCTCGTTTGTTGGATTCGTGAACTATTACTTCATGCCCGCGTGGCGGCGAATCGCAGTGTTTAGTTCCGCGGCCATTTTCTCAACATTGTTGCGAACGAGATGCGCATACTCTTTTTCTGAAATGTTCGGAGTTTGAAATGTGTATGTTATGCTTCTGGATGCGTTAACTACGGCTCCAAGCCCGTCAGGGTTGAAGCATTTGGCGGCGTCCTGAGCGGTTCCTCCCTGTGATCCGTACCCTGGGACCAGAATAATCGAGCGAGGCATTAACTGCCTAAGTTCTTTGGCCTGTTCTGGAAAAGTTGCACCGACCACAGCCCCAACTGAACTGTAACCATTCTTCCCGATCGTTTCCTGACCCAATTCGGCGACAGTGCGGGCTAGGCGAACGTAGATTGGCTGTCCCGATTCCGCTTCTTTCACATCTTGTAGGTCGCGTGATCCAGGGTTAGAGGTCTTAACAAGTATGAAGACGCCTTTGCCGTACTTGCTGCAAGCTCTCAGGAATGGGTTCAAGCTGTCACGACCAAGGAAGGGCGAGATGGTAACGCAATCCGCATCGAACACCGGTTCATCCCCCCAAGGCAATCGAGTGCGTCCCAGGAACGCGTTAGCATAAGCCTCCGCCGTCGCTGCGACGTCATTCCGTTTCGCATCAACAATCACAATCAACCCGCGCTCTTTGGCCATCTGAATAGTGTCCATGAATGCCAAAATGCCGCCTAAGCCGTATTGTTCGTAGAAGGCGATTTGCGGTTTAACCGCAGGTACCAACTGCGCTGCCGCATCTAAGACTGTGCGGTGAAAGTGCGCGATAGCTTGGCGAACGCTTTCAGGAGACTTTTCCGTGAGGGCATCCGTAATGAAATTAGGCATTTGGTCAACCCGAGGGTCCAACCCGACGACACATGGATTGCCTTTCCTCTTGACAGCGTCAATCAAACGGTCAGCGAAATTATCCATAGATAACACACAGGTCACGACGAGAGGAATTACCTCTTGCCCTCACCGACCCACATCCGTCCAACCTACTCACTTCTTCTCAATAACCGCGATGTATGCTGGGGACCTTGATGAATCCAGCGTTCGCTTCAATCTCCACCCTGTACCTTTCAGTATGTCGCGCATCTCTCGTTTGGATACGAGCAAATAGTCGAACCAAGGCGTCGCGTATTCCCTGTACCGAACCCGTATCCTCAGCTGACCTGCCATCCTGCCCCTTCGCCTGCTCAGCTTATGGTAGTGCAAGTGAGCGGGGTCATTCGTATTGTATGGATCAAGGGTCTCTGCGACGATTCTTGCATGCTCCGTCGTCATTCGGTGGAACCGTTTGAGTAGCCATTTAGCCCTTTTCCGGCTGCCGAAGAGGCCGAAGTTGTTTCCGAACATTATCACGGTATCAAATCTACCCAGCTTTGAACTGATTTTCGTTATTGGCATGACGCGCGCGTTCTTGATGCCCCGAATCTTGCAGACACGTATCGCCTGCGGGGATACGTCGAGGCCTAAGACGTCGAACCCTTTCTTCTGCAGGTAGAGGGAAACCCGCCCTGCACCACACCCAACATCAAGAACTCTCCCCGTCACGTATCGCATGGCTTTCCTTTCGCGGTCGTGCCAACTACTGTATTCTGAAAAATAGTACTTTGCACCCGTGGAAACACCAAAGAAACCGTCATCCCGCTCCACAATCTCCGAAACCTCCCTGATCTTTCTCAGGTAATCGTACATTTGGTGGCCATACGCGTCCTGCCGATCCTCCATTGTATCTCACATTTCGTTAAGATGAATGGCGTCGCCTAAAGTGCTTGTACAACAAGAGAGCTATCACGGCTGCTCCAAGGAGTCCAAGCCCTGGCCAACCCAACTTCTTCACCGTCCACGTTAACCGGAATGTGGATTGCTGTCAGGGGAGCTTTCAGCACCCAACTGTTCGAGAACTTGAAGCAGGTCTTTACCTTTCTCGGTGACCTCGTAGAATGTTGCGGTTCCGCTGGTCGACGATGCATGGATTAAGCCATTCTTCTCGAGTACCTGAACATGTTTGTCTACAGCTTTCCAATCTATTTCTAGGGCGGTTGCAAGCTGTAGCTTGTTCTTTGGTGGATTGAGGGAATGCATCAGTTTGAGGCGTGTTTGGGCCCCGCGCATTTTCACCAGAAGCCTGAAAGTGTCGTAGCTGAAGCGGCTTTGACCCCAGACTGATCGCACGTGCCCACGCCATATGAGGGCCGCCCCAAAAACCGTCCAAGAAACCAGCGCGGTTACACCGAAATTATTCAGCGGGCTTGGCGTGGGAGGCCCTGCCACGCCGTACCCCCCGGGAATCGAAGGGGGATTCGTGACCCGCGAAGTTGTGCTCGTGAACAGCACCGTAGCTGTCGTACTTGCCATTGTGACCGTTGTGCTTGCGAAGGTTGTCTGGGCCGCGGGAACTGCCGGCCCAGCTCCCGGAAAGTATGGGAAGGGCAGGAACAGGAAGGTAATGGTAGTTACTACGCCGACTGCGAAGCTCAGGTACAGCGTCAACCTGAGCACGTGGAGTTGCTTCAGTAGCCTTCTAATTTCGTCGCGTTCGGAGGGCAATCAGTGAGCCTCAATGGGCTTCGGCTTCTTCCGTGAGAAATGCCTGTATGGAACGTACACGACTCCGCCGATCATTGCAATTGGGACGAGTGACGCGCCGAGTATCAACATGCCCTTCATGACCGTGTAGAAGGCCAGTAGAGCTGAGTTCGATGCGTCGCCAAAATCTAAGGTTGGACTCGGGGCCGGTTGCGTGAGCTGAATGTTGATCGTTCCGAACGCAACGAGGCGTTGCATTACTCGCAACTGTCCTTCCAGCTCATTGATTTGAGCCTGCGTGCTTTGAATCGCATTTTCAGTGTCCAAAGCTTCTGTTACCGTCTTTGATGAATTCAGTATTCGAAGTAACGCTGCCTCTTCAGTCGTATATGAGGTAAGCTGGGCCTGTAAGTTCACGTACTGCTCTGTCACGTCATTGCTCGATATCGACTGAGCCTTAAGCACACCGAGACTCGACAGGCTATGCATTGCTAATGAGAAATTGCCTTCTGGGATGCGCAGAGTGATGCTTGCGCCTGACCCACTGTCATCGAAGGATGAAGCGGCAACGTAGCCATTATACAATGCAGCCAACCGCGCAGCCTGGTCAGTCGCCGCCTTCAAATCCCCCACCTGAATCGTCAAGTAACCATCAAACTCAACCATACGCCCGCCGAAGGATGTCGAGTAGGAACCGGCTGGGGCTGTCGCAGTTGCCACCGTGGTTCCGAAAGTGACTTGCTGATCGACTCCAGGAACCCCAAGAACCGCGGGGCGATTGACCACAGCGTAACCGCCTAAGCTCGGCCCGGGGAAGCTTTGAGCTTGTGACGCGTAACCCACCAGAGCGCCAGCCAACACAAACACGACGATGAAAATGCCAACCAATCGTCTACGGCTCAAGAAATGCGGGGTGAGAGATTTCATGTTCATCAGAATGCGGTTCCGACGCGGTCTTCATTTATAGTTTAGTCCAAACGGCTTGTTCTATTCTGTGGACTTTTATGACGGGGCTTCCTAAGATCTAACTGAAGATGCTTGTTATGAGTGGAAGTGAAGCGAGCCGAAGGGAGTTTCTGCTCTACTGGGTTGGGTTGCTCGTTGTGGCTTTCGCCGTAGTCTCAATCTTCATTTCAATATCCAACTTAGTAGCTAACGTGCTAAGTTACAACTGCTACATTCCAGTCGTCTCGGGGATGTTAGGCATACCACCGCCTCCACCCGTTACGAACGCGGTAACTGTTACGAGCAGTACAATAGTCAGCAATGTCACAATGCCGAACAATTTCGGCAACCAGCAGTTGCCCCCATACCCATACCCGTACTGCACGAATCCGTACGTTCCAGTAGCTATCCTAACTTTCGTGTTCAATCTGCTAGCCTCCCTAGTCTTCATCGGCGTCGGTGCGTACATGATGCTGAACGGAAAGAAGCGATAGCCTTAGCCAGTTGACCTCGAGAGGCAACGTAGAGCGCTAAGAACTAGGAAGTAATCGAAGGTAAAGGTCAAAAGGGCGGATTCGCCCTAGCTTCCTATCTGGGTTTGTCATGCCTCGGTATTCACACGTTTTGCAAATCCAAGAAACTCAGGTGGCCGCGAAGCCTGAGTGGTTACGTGTGAAGTATCCGACGGGGCAGAATTACGAAAGGATCAAGAACAAACTTCGAACCCACAATCTTCACACAGTGTGTGAAGAGGCACACTGTCCCAACATGGCGGAGTGTTGGGGCGGCGGGACAGCGACCTTCATGCTAATGGGTGACACTTGCACGCGGGGTTGCAGGTTTTGCATGGTCAAGAGCGGAAACCCGCACGAGGTACTGGACGTGTTCGAGCCTGTGAAGGTGGCTAAGACGATCGCCGACCTTGGCTTGAAGTACGTGGTGGTAACCTCCGTAGACCGCGACGACCTTCCCGACGGCGGCGCAAGTCACTTCGCGTCAACAATAAAGGCCATCAAGCAGCACGACCCGAACGTAATCACGGAAGTTCTAATTCCAGATTTCCAAGGCAACTTAGAAGACGTGAGGAAAATTGTTGAGGCCGGCCCCGAAGTCGTAGCCCATAACATAGAGACGACGGAGCCGCTGACACCTAAGGTTCGTGACGCTAGAGCAACCTACAAGCAGTCCCTGCGGGTTCTGAGGGGCATCAAGGGCCTGAATGCGGGACTCTACTCGAAATCGTCTATCATGCTCGGCCTAGGCGAGGCCGAGGGTGACCTTGTTAAGACGATGAGAGACCTCAGGGAAGTAGATGTGGACATCTTGACCTTGGGCCAATACCTCCGGCCGTCCAAGGGGCATATCCCTGTCACTGAATACGTGAGCCCGGAAGGATTCGACTACTACAAGGGCTTGGCTGAGGACTTGGGATTCTTGTACGTGGCTTCGGGCCCGTTTGTTCGCAGCTCGTACAGGGCGGGGGAATTCTTTGTTGAAGCACTTATTCGCAAGAAGAGACTGGAACGTTCCAATTGATTCTTGACAGCGCTGAAGCAATCTGCTTTCAAGTCGTCGTAGCCTAAAGGGCAAGATTTAACAGGGCTAAACCTGCTTTTCCGTTCGTTTCCGGCAACCTCACAAGAGGGTTAGAGTTTGAGCCTTGAGCTACTGCAGGTCATCAAGCCCACCGGCGAGTACGTTGAGAAGATGGAGCCGGAAATTTCGAAAGACGAGTTACGCCGACTCTACCGAACTATGGTTCTGGCTAGGAGTTTGGATATTCGCGGCCTTCAGCTCCAGCGGTCAGGTAGAATCGGTTTCTTCATAGGCGGCATGGGGCAGGAAGCGGCACACGTTGGAAGCGCTTACGCGCTGAACCCTGAGGACTGGATTTTCCCAGCTTACAGGGAGATAGGCTCAATGCTTCTTCGGGGCATTACCCTCAAGCAACTCCTGAATCAGTATTTCGCCAACGCGGAAGACGTTCAGAAAGGGCGACAGCTCACGAACCTGTTCGGCCTGAAATCCGCAAATTACGTTTCCGGTTCTGCGCCCATAGCAACTCAGATTCCACACGCGGTGGGTGCGGCCCTAGCTGCGAAGCTGAGGGGTGATCCGATTGTTACTATGGCCTATTTTGGTGATGGGGCGACCTCTGAGAATGATTTTCACACCGGCATGAACTTTGCCGGCGTTTACAAGACGCCGACGGTCTTCTTCTGCCAGAACAACCATTGGGCAATCTCCGTCCCAGTTGAAAGACAGACAGCCTCTGAAACCATAGCCATCAAAGCGCAAGCGTACGGTTTCGAAGGTGTGCGCGTGGACGGGAATGATATTCTAGCCGTTTATCGAATCACGAAGGAAGCTGTGGACAAGGCGCGGAAGGGTGGCGGGCCAACTTTGATCGAAGCCGTCACCTACCGTATGGGGGCACACTCGTCCTCTGACGACCCGAAACGTTACCGGGCTGAGGCGGAATTGGAGGAGTGGCAGAAACGCGACCCGCTCGTCAGGTTCCGAAGGTACTTGGAGAAGAAACGCATTTGGAGCGAAGCAGACGAGAAGAAAGCGCAAGAGGACGCTAACCGTGAATTAGACGAAGCGGTCGCTTACGCCGAGAAGTTGCCGCGGCCGGCTCTGGAGACGCTCTTCACGGACGTATACGCCGAGATGCCGTGGCACCTTGAGGAACAGCTTCGTGAACTTCGCGAAGAGAAGGAGGAGATGGCGTAGCTCATGGCGCTTCTCAACATCGTTCAGGCTGTAAACCATACACTTCGAGATGAGATGAAGCGGAACGACAAGATTGTGATACTAGGCGAGGATGTGGGAGTCAACGGGGGCGTTTTCCGAGCCACGGAAGGATTATTCCAAGAGTTCGGGCCGAACCGCGTCATAGACACCCCTCTAGCGGAGTCGGGGATTATCGGCGTTTCGATCGGCATGGCGTTGTACGGACTTAAGCCCGTCCCAGAGATTCAATTCATGGACTTCATTTACCCAGCGTTCGACCAGATCGAAAGCGAACTCTCCAAGTTTAGGTACCGGTCTGGAGGCCATTTCACGACACCTGTCTTAATCCGGACGCCTTATGGTGGCGGCATAAAGGGCAGCCACTACCATTCCCAAAGCACTGAAGCGTTCTTCACACACACCCCAGGCCTCAAGGTAGTCATCCCCGCCACACCGTACGACACTAAAGGGCTCCTTACCTCAGCCCTGCGCGACCCGGACCCCGTCATCTTTCTTGAGCCCAAGAAAATCTACCGAACAGTCCGCGGCGAAGTTCCCGACGAAGATTACACTATTCCCATAGGCAAAGCGAACGTTACGCGCGAAGGTGATGACGTCGTGGTCTTCGTTTACGGTGCAATGTTACACGTTGCTATGGAAGCGGCTGAATTGGCCGCAGCTAAGGGGATTGGCGTTGAAGTTGTCGACATCAGGACTCTGATGCCATTCGATATTGAAACAATCCTGAGTTCCGTCAAGAAAACTGGCCGGGTAGTCATTTTGCACGAGGCATGCAAGACCTGTGGGTTCGGGGCGGAGGTTGCTGCACAGATTGCTGAGCGGGGCCTCTTACACTTAGAGGCACCTATTGTTCGCGTCGCTGGTTTCGATGTCCCATTTCCGTACGCTTTGGAAGAAGAATACATGCCGAACGCTAACCGCGTGTTGAACGCGATTGAGAAAGTTCACAACTTCTAAACAAGTCCTGAGTTGATGTAAGATGCCCTTTGAATTCCGGCTCCCAGACATAGGCGAAGGGGTCGCTGAGGGCGAAGTAGTAAAATGGCTCGTAAAGGAAGGTGCCGAGGTCAACGAGAACCAGCCGCTCGTCGAAATAATGACCGATAAAGTCAATGTCGAAATCCCATCGCCGAGGAAGGGAACGATTCTAAAGCTCATGGCCAAAGAAGGCGGAACAGTCAAGGTGGGCCAAGTTCTTCTCGTAATAGGTGAAAAGGGGGAGCAAGGTTTCGCGCCCACGGCCGTTGCACCAACACCCACGGCCGCTAAGACAACCGCAGCCGTCGCGCCTAAGGCGACCGTTCCCATTCCATCGCCTGCACCAGTTGCAATGGTCCCGACGAAGGCGCAAGAGATCCTAGCAACCCCAGCAACCCGAAAACTCGCGAGGGATCTAGGAGTCGACCTCGCAACCGTTCAAGGAACCGGACCAGGCGGCAGAATCACAGATGACGATGTGAGGCGGTTCAAGGATGTTGGAAAGGGAGCCGCAGCCGTCACTGTCGCGGGCCCGCGCGGCGTAGAGGAACGCGTCCCAATGCGGGGGATACGACGAAAGGTTGCCGAGCACATGGTGAAGTCGAGGGACAGCACCGCGCAAGTCACGCATGTGGACGAGGTGGACATGACCGAAGTCGTCCACTTACGGGAGAATGCTAAGGCGTCCGCAGAGAAACGGGGAATAAAACTCACCTACCTACCATTCATCATCAAAGCCCTCGTAGCAGCCTTGAAGAAGTATCCGTACCTCAACGCCAGCCTAGACGACGAGAAACAGGAGATCGTGCTCAAGAAGTACTACAATATTGGAATCGCCACCGACACCGAGCAAGGCCTCGTAGTCCCAGTCGTCAAAGGGGTAGAACACAAATCGATCACACAACTCGCAGAGGAAATCTCCAAACTCAGCGAGAAAGCCCGAACAGGACAGTTAACCCTAGACGAGATTCAAGGAAGCACCTTTACGGTTACCAATGTTGGCGGAATCGGCGGCGTCTTCGCCACACCAATCATCAACTACCCTGAAGTTGCAATTCTAGGAGTCCACAAGATCACTAAGCGCCCCGTCGTAAAGGACAACCAAATCATAATCCGAGACATGACTTACCTATCAGTCTCATTCGACCACCGCGTCCTAGACGGAGCCATGGCCGCCCAATTCATGAACGCAATCAAACAATATCTGGAAGATCCCAAACTACTTCTACTCGAAACTGACTGAGCGGCGTCGAACACTGAGAAAAGTGCCAAAGATAGCGTGTTGATTGGCGCCAAATTCCTAGGTTGTAGCATGGGATGATGTGGCGCTCATCTCGTATTCTGGGTATGATGTATGCCTAACAACACTGTTCAGTCGCCAACTTTACTCTGAACTGGTTTCGGTTCCGACAGGTTGAGCCTATGTTCTTGAATAAATCTGATCGTTTTCATTCCGACCGTTGGAAAGAGAATTATGTTATTTGCCAAAGCGGCGGTCATGCTGGGAAGTCCAGTGACCATAGTGACTGCTAATGGCACATTATAGAACACAGAAACCCATGCGTTCTGGAGGAACTCGCTGAGTAACGTTAGCGCTGTGGCGGAAACGCCCATCATAAGTGCTGTCGGTCGTGGGCGAATATGTCGTATGATTCCCGCGCATACTCCAACGAAACCAATGATGGCGGCGATGAAAGGCGTCCAAGCGCCCGGGCCATAAGGGCCCGCGATGTCGGACAGGAGTATTATCATGAATCCTGTGATGAAACCCACAATAGGACCGTAAACGAATCCGCCCACGAAACTTAGAGTTTCGCTCATACCAACCTTGATTAGCGCGCCAAACACTGGCTCCGGTAACAATGCGCCAACTCCGTCCACAACAAGCCGGACGACGGCACCAATAGCGATAAATGTCGAAATCAGGGCGATTTGTTTCGAGCTGAATCGCAGACCTTGAAGCAACGGATTGGACCTTGGTTGGATTATCCAACCAATGCATAAGGCACTGCCGGTGAATCGAAATGCCAGAGATCAGTGCCGGAAGAATCGGGAATCCGCCGCTCCTTCGGTACTTAGAGGAAAGGGGCGTAAAATTAGTGGACTTGGTCGAAACAGCGCTGGAGCTCTTTGTCCCGCACCCAGGTGTCGAGAATAAAGAAAAAGCGACTGAGATTATTCTGAACGAATTCAAGGATGCCCTGGTAGATGTCAACGTGTCTACACTGATTGTAGCATGCTACCGCGCTGAAGAAGACGCAAAAGCTGGGCTGATTCCGAACCTCACAAAGGAGAGATTCATGGGTCGTCCAGGACTCGTGACGGATGAACTTCTAGGGATGACGATTGCGAACTATATCGCGGGTGCTAAGGGCATCTTCGAGTTCGTTCGCTTCGACCAAAATAAGCCAGGTATCTTAGCAAAACTGGGGCCGATAACAAATGACGCTGTCGGCGGTCTCATAGCTGGGTGTTCTTCGAATATGTACACTTACGCTCTTAGACAAAGTGCAAGATGAACGTCTTGAGCGTGCTAGGTGGCCTGAAAAATTCCGTAGCCTTCTTGACTATATTTCCCGTTGGAATGGACGAGGATGGGCTCAATCAGGCGGCCTCGTACATGCCGATTTTCCCTCTGATCGGTGCCGGTGTTGGTTTCTTGGTTGGCGTGGTCGTGTGGGTGCTTCAGTTGTTCTTCCCTCCGCTTGTTGCGGGGATGGTTGGCTTGGGTTGTCTTCTTCTGGTTAATGGTGCACAACATGTGGACGGCTTACTGGATTTTGGGGATGGGGCTATGTTCCATGGGTCGGCAAAGGAGAAGTTGCGAGTTATGCGTGATCCTGCGACCGGTGCTGGGGGGCTTTCCTTAGGTTTCGTCGTTCTATCTACGACTGCTTTCGGCATCGCTGCAACACCACACCACCTCATCGTGGTCGCCCTGGTCGCCTGTGAAGCAGCCGCTAAATTCTCAATGGTCTTCGCCACGGCGACAAGCAAATCCGCGCACAAAGGTATGAACACAGCCTTCGTCGAAGCTATGCATGCGCAACGTGGCTTCCGACTAAGCCTTTCATTCGTAATTCTTGCCGCCGTTTCGATATTTTCTCTAGGAGCAACGGGCTTACCTCTAACTATTGGTGCGGTGTTCACTGGCGGAGCGATGGTCGTAATTTCGAAACGACACTTTGGCGGCATTACAGGCGACGTAATGGGGGCAACCAATGAAGTCTCTCAAGTTATCTCGCTCTTGCTGGTTTTGGTGTTCCTGAAATGACGCTGTCTGCTCTTGTTATGGCTGGGGGCAAAGCGACGCGCATGGGAGGCAACGTCGAGAAGCCATTGCTGAAAGTTGCGGGTAAATCCATGTTGCAACGAGTAGTCGAAGTGATCAGGCAATCATCCGTTGCAGACCGAATAGTTGTAGCCGCGACCGACGACACACTCGCCTCAGCTCTCGAGGCCCAGAGGTTGGGTGCTGAACCCGTAATCACGCCGGGTGACGGCTTTGAAGAAGACATGCGTTTTGCGATTAAGGCACTCTCGCTCAAGGATGTTCTGGTTGTTTCGGCGGACCTTCCCTTCATCACCGCTGAGCTAGTTGAGAAGGTGGTAGAACAGTATTACAGATCCGGAAAGCCTACCCTGGCTGTCATGACGAGACGTGAAGTCTACGAAAAGCTAGGTTCCAAACCCCAATACGTCTTCAAGATTGACGGCATCGATTTAGTTGCAGTCGGGATTAACATTATTGATGGACGCCGCATTGGAGAACGGGAACTAGACCAAGCAGTATTCATCATCGAATCGGGTGATGCGGTTCTCAATGTTAACACGCCTCAGGAATTGGAACATGCTAGGAAAGAACCGAGACGGACAGAGGCGGCACACTCGAAAATGGAATGTTGATGCGTAATAACAAATCAAGATTCAGCGCTAACGAGGGAGAAGAGCTGAATCAATGAACAAGCCAAAGACCTTTCAACTCGCCAGGATCACCACGTTCACGGCATTATCGGTAGTAGGGTCATTCATTCATCTTCCAGGTCCAATTCCGACAGTGGCTTTTGATTCGGCTCCCGGCTTTTTCGTCGCTTTGTACTTTGGGCCTTTGGACGGGTTCTGCGTATCTGGAATGGGTCACTTGGCGACGGCAATTATCAACGGCTTTCCGCTGGGGATTCTGCATTTCCCAATCGCTTTGGGACTCGCCCTTTCAGGTTGGGCAATTGGTTTCATTAACCGCAAATGGAGCATGATTCCTGCTATTGCTACAGGTGTCGCCATAAACACGGTCCTAGTTGTATTGGCAATCCCAGTTCTGGGATTGGCTGCAACACTAAGCTTCACCCCATTCCTGTTCCTCGCGGCAAGTATCAACGGCATACTGTCTTCTTTCGTCTACATTGCGGTGAAAAGAAGGCTGAGGATGTGACAAAGCATTTCCCGGCGTTGACACCGATCAATACCAAGAGAGACTTGACGCTGCTTAGACTGAAAAAAGGACAATTGCTAGCTGTGAGTTGCGATGCGGCAGGTGGGATTGGCTCAAAGCCACATGACATAGTGAGAGTTCACCCGCGAATTGTTGGCAAGATGACTGCACGGGTCGCTCTAATGGAGCTCCTTTCCATAGGTGCGGAACCCATAAGCTTGGCCGGGACGTTGTGCGTGGAGCCCGACCCAACCGGCAACCAACTCATTAAAGGAGTTCTTGATGAGGTCCGGTATGCCGGTCTCAGAAATCTACAATTCTTGTGGAGTTCCGAGAAGAACGTTCGAGTTAGCCAAACCGGTATCGGAGTGACGGCAGTCGGCCTCGTCTCGTCCTCCACATTAAAGATAGGTCGATGTAGGACGCGAGATGTAATCGTTGCAATTGGTGAGCCACATGCGGGACTGGAGGTTCTGGACGGAGAAAAGAATCGAAAACTTGCTGACACACGTGATGTGTATAATATTCGAAAGGAAACGTTCGTACATGAAATGATTCCCGTAGGGTTTCATGGGATCTATCACGAAGCACAAGCTTTGGCAAAGGACTCTAGACTATTGGTAAGGCTGGAGAAATCACCAGATGTTGACTTGAAAAAATCAGCCGGGCCCGCTACCGTACTCCTCTGCGCGGTCACTAAAGAAAGTCTAAGGCAGATCGAAACGGTTGCATGCGCCAAGCCGGTTCACGTGATAGGTCGCCTTCTCAGGGGATAGGAGTTTTGCCTGAGTGTTCTTTGTGTCATGTGATTTCTAGGAGAAGTCACAAGCCTGTGCAACGCTTTAATGAGGGCATTTTCTCTTCGTCAATGTTTGAACATGCAGGATTCGGATAAGGGCTTCCGCAAGGCTATCACGCTCCGGTACGCGGTCGCGTTGTACGTCACCTCGGTCCTGGGTTCAGGTGTTCTCGTGCTCCCCGGGCTTGCGGCGAAGATCGCGGGGCCCGGTTCACTCGTTGCCTGGATTATCCTTTCCATAGCCAGCTATCCCTTTGCCTACACCTTTGCATCCCTCTCTGCCCGCAGGCCTGAGTCAGGCGGAGTCTATTCATTTGCGAAAGAGAGCCTCGGACACAGCATCGCTTCCATGACCGGCTGGTTATTCGCAGTGTGGTACATCACCGGCGCCCCAGCCGTGACACTGATCGCTGCTTCTTACTTGGCATTCGCATTTCCCATGAACAGGCTGGAGATTTTCATAGTCGCGGGTCTGATAATCTTCACTGCTTTCTCGATTAATTACAGGGGAATAGTGGTAAGCAACAAGATTCAGCTGGCGGTGTTGGTTTCGATAGTAACGCTGTTACTAGCGACCGTGGTCGCATCGTTCCGTTCAGTAAGCTTCAGCAACTTCTCTCCTTTTCTCCCCAACGGCCTCATTCCGATAGGAGTTTCTGCCGCTCTAATTTTCTGGTCGTACCTTGGGTACGAGAACGTGTCGAACGTGGCGGAGGAGTTTGAGAACCCGAAGCGGGATTTCCACCGGAGCATTTTGCTTAGCGTAGTCATAGTCAGCGCCCTATACGTTTCAGTCGCGTTCATGACCGTGGGTACACTCGCTTACAAGGCGGGAGGGAGCGTGGCGCCATTTGCGGCTATACTTTCAAACGTCCTTGGAATCTATGGCGCCCCGGGTACGGCCATACTCGCAGTCTTCATCATATTCGGCACAGTAAACGCCTACATGACCGGCATGTCAAGAGTCATTTACTCAGTTGCAAGGGATGGTGGTTTTCCTAAGTTTCTGGCATATCTTGACAAGAGAACAGGAGCACCAAGCCGTTCACTCGCCGTCCTCTCGGGACTTGCACTCACCGTCATTGCAGCGTTCTATTTCCTGAATGTGGACCTTGAGACTGCGCTTCTTGTTCCGAGCGGAGCTGCGGTCGTAATTTATGTCGTCGGTTCTGTTGCCGGTGTAAAGCTGCTCCGAGGAGGTAGGAGAAGCAAAATTCTTCCATGGATTTCCCTAGCTATTTCACTCGCCATCCTCCCCTTCGTAGGAGTTCTCATATCCGTAACTCTCGTGATTGCCGCCGTTGGACTTGCTTACAGTAGAATTTCCCGGCGCTAATCTGAAGAAGGTGAACTAAATATGGAGACTTCAATACCATGACAGACTCGGCAAAGTAAATACAGAATTGTGAATTGAAATGGTGCAGAAAGCGGAAGCCGTAATACTCGGAGCAGGCCCCGGCGGGTACGTGGCCGCTATCAGGCTAGGCCAACTCGGAAAGGAAACAATTCTAATCGAAAAGGATCAGCTTGGTGGGGTTTGCGTAAACATGGGTTGCATACCCTCCAAAGCGCTCATCCGCGTAGCTAAGCTCAAGAAAAGGATCGAAGCCGCCAAACAGATCGGCCTTGAAGTGTCGGGGCTCAAGGTTGATTTTCCTAAGGTCCAAGCCTGGAAGCAGAGCGTAGTCGACAAGCTAACCTCGGGCGTTGAATACCTATGCAAAGGGTACAACGTCAAAATCATGAAGGGAGTAGGCACCTTCAAAGGGCCTACGCAACTTGAAGTGAAGACTGCCACTGGAACCGAGAGCATAGAAACTAAGAACGTCGTGATTGCTGCTGGTTCACGGTACTACGACCTTCCTACCTTCAGGTTTGACGGAACCCATATAATCAGTTCAACCGAAGCCCTTTCCCTTCAAGAGATTCCAAAAAACCTCGTAATAATCGGCGGGGGTGTCACGGGTTTAGAGATGGGAACTATGTACGCTCAACTGGGAAGCAAGGTTACGATTATAGAAATGCTGGAGCAACTTCTGCCGGGCACCGACATAAGCCTAGTCAGAGTCGTTGAACGGTCCCTTCGCAAACTTGGCGTGGATTACCATGTAAAATCAAAAGCGAAAGAATTTCGAAGCGGGAAGGTTTACGCTGAATTAGAGGACGGGAAGGAAGCAGCGTACGATGCTGACAAAGTCCTCGTCACAGTTGGAAGACGCCCTAACAGTGATCAAATCGGATTAGAGACAACTGGAGTGAAGACGGATGCTCATGGTTTCATTCAGGTCGACAAGAAAATGCAGACCAACGTGCACGGCATCTACGCCATAGGCGACATAGTCGGCCCTCCAATGCTCGCGCACAAAGCTTCGAAAGAGGGCATTGTCGCGGCCGAAGTCATCGCAGGAATGAACAGTGAAGCAGACTTCCGCGCGATTGCTGGAGTAATATTCAGTGATCCCGAAATCGCAACGGTTGGGCTTACGGAGATTCAGGCAAAAGAGAAGGGGTATGATCCGATCGTTGGCAGGTTTCCGTTCACAGCCCTTGGGCGAGCCCTACTGGCCGGAGAGACGGAGGGTTTCGTGAAGATAGTTGCCGACAAGAACTCAGATGTTGTCCTGGGCGTTCACATTGTCGGTGCTGAAGCATCTGATATGATCGGCGAAGCTGCGCTAGCTATTGAGATGGGCGCAACCTTAGAAGACATTGGGCTTACTGTACACCCACACCCAACCTTGCCGGAAAGCATCATGGAAGCCTCAGAGGCCGCAAAAGGAAAAGCAATTCATATTCTACAGAAATGACCACTGAAGGAATTCATATGCGGCCTGTAGATGTGCGATGGGCGCGAGTAGGGCCTCGAAATCCGTCTTGGATGACGCATACTCCTCGAGCAGGTTTGTGCCTTTCCGTTTTCATCGTCGCCCGCAAGGGCGATTCAATACTTCTCGGCCGACCGAGGGCGCATGACGCTTGGCCTGAAAAAGGCGGTTTTCCGAAACGCAATGCGGCTGAGATTGAGAAAGAGGGCGCATGGTTGTTGCCCGCTACCCATCTTCTGATGGAAGAGTCACCCGACCATGCTGCAAGCCGCATCGCCCACGAATGGGTCGGACTTAAGGGAAAACCCCGGTTCGTCATGGTGCAATCTCATGTTAGGCCGCAGAGGCGCGGGCGTCCCGGGTACAAGCGGTCCGGGAGGCAATTGCAGCACTGGGATATTTGCTTCGTATACGGGATGAGTGCCCGACAATTACCCAAGGTGAGGCCTTGGTGGTCGGAGATGCGCTATCTCCCATCCACTAAGATTCGTAAAATGAAGCTTGCGCGGGGTCATCGTGACATATTGGAAAAGGCAGGGTACCTCTAGTTGATTCGACGCGACGCCTTTCAATATGCCACTTGACATGACTCAATCTTGGCTGGTTCACTTCTAATGCCTAAACCAACCGAAGCGACTCTCCTAGACCTAGGTTTGCGGGATTACGCGGAAACCTGGAATCTGCAACGCAAGTTGCACGAACTTCGGGTAAAGAAATCCATACCCGACACGCTGGTATTGGTGGAGCACCCACACGTTTTCACGGTAGGTAAGGCAGTTGTAGGCGAAGTCCCAGCTGCCATTGAGGGTGTCCCAGTTTTCAGAATAGAACGGGGCGGCCAATGGACTTACCATGGCCCGGGCCAGTTGGTCGGATACCCCATCCTCGACTTGAACGCAAGCCACCGGGACATTCATGCTTTCCTCAGGAATCTTGAGGAGACCCTAATCCGAACCGTAGCCAAGTTCGGAATAACCGCAGAGCGCGGGGTACAAACAGGCGTCTGGGTTGGAAAGAAAAAAATTGCCTCAATCGGGGCAGCGGTTCGGAACTGGGTGAGCTTCCATGGGTTCGCACTCAATGTCAACACGGACCTTAGCTACTTCCAGATGATAACCCCCTGCGGGTTCTCCGGCTCAACAATGACATCGATGAAAGCGTTACTTGGCGGAGATGTCGACCTCCACCTAGTCAAGAAGGAATTACGAAACGAATTCGAAGAAGTATTTGACCTTCTTCTCAATGATTCAAAACTGGAAGCCCTAGAACCTACGACAGTTTCCTGATCATCCCTTACTGGGTTACGCTATGCTAGGTGACCGAGTCTATAGCTCGCTATGGCTCTGCAGTTACTGCAGGTTGCATACCCGAATTTATCGACCGTGAACCGAGCTCGGCTGCCACAGGTTTGGCAAACCATCGTGAAACCCTTCAGCTTCCCCGAATCCGGATCCACTGGCTGAGGTTTCTTCGCCGCTTGCTTGGCAGCGATTTCTTTGGCTCTCTTTTGCTCCTCGTTCAACTTCCGCAAATATGAGGACGGCAACTTTCGGGGCATTGCTTTACACCGGTACGGTAGCCGCGCTCAATATATTGTTTGAGCGAGCAGACGCATCATGAGTTATCGACCTGGGGAACGTGATGTCCGTTCAATTCTCTCAATCAAAGCTGTAATGCGTCGTTGTAGTTCATCTCGAATCGCACGTAGCTCCTGAGGGCTCTTTCCAGTAGATCCAGGAATAGGCCAATCCTCAGACTTTTCTTTCGCACCTATCGGGCAGCGATCCACGCAACCGAACGTGATAACGCGCCAAGCGCTAGCGACCAGTTCAGGTGACACAAGCCCAGGCTTCTTAGGGCCGACCCCAATCCCTATCTCGCCTACAAGTTCAGCGACGATTGGGTTAATGGCTTCGGCAGGTTGCACCCCTGCGCTTTCGGCGTGCCAGCCTTTGGGTGCTCGGGCGTTGAAGAGGGCCTCGCTCATGACGCTTCGAAAAGTGTTTTCCACACAGACGAACAGGACCATGCCATCGTCCGACGAACCCATCCAAGGTCACCGTCCCTTGTTTCCTAGTATTCTTCCTCTAAAAGTGAACATCATCAATGCGACAGCGGCGACCGCGGAGGTTGCGATGCTGAAGCTGAAAGCCGCCCCCGAACCTATACTCGTCCATAGAGCACCGAAGACCGAATTGGCGATGAGGGAGCCGATGGCGATGATTGTGTAATAGAAGGCATAGGCTGTGCCCTTGAGCTCTGGCCGGGTAAAGTCGGGGATCATGGCCCGCTGCACGGTATCAGACATTGAGAGGTAGCTCCCATAGAAGACGCCGATCAAGAAGCCAAAGACCCAATATCCGGAAAGAAGCACGCCGGCGAGCGACGTGCCCATGAAAACTAGGAAGCTTAGGAGGAGCACGGGAAGCTTTCCGACCCTATCCGCAAGGATCCCGGCGGGAAATGATATTATCACCGTCGCCAGATTCAGGAGAGTATACACTAATGCAATGAAATTTCCTTGTACACCGAGCGCCCGAGCGTCCAACAGAATGAAGGAGAAGTTGTAGGCGCCTACTGCGAAGATTTCTAAGACCACGAGCAGTAAGACGAAATCTCGCGTCAAAACAGCCCGAGCATTCTTGAACAAATTCCACCGCCTAGGCCGTGCCCGCGCATCGGCCACAAAGAACAGAAGAATGATTATGGAAACGGTGCCTGGAATGAAGGAAATCCAAAACAAATTCCGCAGCCCTATCAAAGGAAGCAGCACGAATGCCAAGAGAGGCCCCAAGACCGCTCCCACTTGGTCCAGCGAACCATGCAGGCCGAAACCTTTCCCAGCTTGTGACTTAGGAATCGAGTCACTGATGAGCGCGTCTCTCGGCGTTGTTCTCGTCCCTTTCCCAGCCCTGTCAACAACTCGCACGGCAAACGCCTGACCCCACGAGTTGGCGATTGCGAAGAGCGGTTTGGCGAGTGTGGAGAGCCCATAACCGATTACAACGATTGGCTTACGCTTGCCGATCTTGTCGGTTAGAACGCCGGCGAGGATTCTGAATACGTTGTTGGCGGCCTCAGCGGAACCTTCAATCAAACCTAGTATGGCTGGGGTTGCGCCGAGCTGCTCAATGATGAAGTTGACTGGCAGGACGCCTAGAATCATCTCGGTGGATATGTCGGTGAAGAGGCTAACGTACCCAAGCCTAACAACGTTCCGAAACCCGAGCCTCTTCCACCGTTCCCTAGCCGAATCATCCTTATCCAAAGTTCTCCCCTCCACTGCGTTTCGTAAAGATAAAACCTCGTGCCAAGAAAACGGTTTTATTGCGAATTATAATGTTGCATAGTCGCTACGACAATGCCACATTCACGCTACCCACTCTTCTTGCTGTGTTTACTACTCGTGTTTGGGAACGCTGCCTCCGCATATGCTCAGGCCATAAACTTTTGCGAGATCAGTTACCTCAAATTCGATTACCCCGAAACGGTCCCGGCGCACCAGGCATTTTCTGTCACTACAACAGTCGCATTGTTTTCCTGTGATGTCGGTCCGGTGGTTGCCCGTGTTGACCTCTCTGACTTTCACCATAATCTCATATCATCTAGCTATAGCTGGGTAAATTCTCCTGTGACCTACGTCACCAACACAATTACAGCACCTCAAATTGGCGACCCGAATATCATCTACGCCACTGCTTACATGGTCTTGTTTAGCGGGCAAATAGTGGGACATTACATGTCATGGTTCCAGCTCTCAGTGGTTCCCCCAACCGAAGTCACGACAACCAATAGTTCTGCAGTTCAAATTAATTCGCAGACTGTGGCGTCACCAACAACTGTGACGAGTACCTCCACTTTCGCTTCAACAGGGTCAGCTCCAACCCTGTTCGCAACGACGATTTCAAGCGAAAACGTCTCGGCTTTGATTCTATCTAGCGATCTACCATACGAGTTAGTGATAGTTGTCGCCATTCTATTCATGGTCACCCTGGCCGTTCTAAACAGGCGAAAGAAACAGTAGTTACGGACCGCTAGGTTTGTGGAACATGGAAATCGCTTAAATGACTCCTTCCCAGTATTCTGATTAAACGACGGCGTAGGTTACGTGGTTCCCCTAACAGACTCTTTTGGGCGCGTTGCGCGCAAGCTTCGCATATCCGTTACGGATCGCTGCAATTTCCGCTGCCAATTCTGCATGCCCAAAACGCCCGTCTGGCTGCCTAGAAATGAAATACTTAGGTACGAGGAGATTGAACGCGTCGTGTCACTCTTCGCAGAATTAGGGGTGGAAAAGGTCCGCCTTAGTGGCGGGGAGCCACTGATGCGGCGAGATATTGAGAAGCTCGTTGAAATGCTCGCACGAGTCCCAGGAATCAGATCGCTGAGCATGACGACCAACGGGTTCCTCCTAGCCGAAAAGGCTGCAGCGCTAAGGAAAGCTGGGTTGAAGGGCGTAACCGTAAGCCTTCACAGCCTCAAGCCCGAACGATTCAGTCAAATCACAGGCGGCGGAGTCTTCCGCAAGGTGGTAGATGGGATTAGGGCGGCTAAGGAGAACGGGTTCAATCCGCTGAAAATAAATGCCGTAATCATCCGGGGCTGCAACGAGGACGAAGTAGGCGACCTAGCCTCGCTTGCTCGGGCTGACGACGTCACAGTCCGTTTCATCGAATACATGCCCTTCGACGGGCAACGCCTCTGGGGATTGGAAAAAGTTGTAAGCGGAAAGGAGATAATCCAATGCGTTCAAGAGCACTATGAACTTGAGCCCGTCCCGCGAGAAACGGGAAGCACAGCGAAGATCTACCGGTTTAAAGACGGTCCGGGCGAGATTGGCGTAATTACTTCGATAACTGAACCCTTTTGCTCGGACTGCGATAGGATGCGGCTATCTGCAGATGGGAAAATCGTTCCATGCCTCTTCGATAAGGCAGGCTTCGACCTTAGGCCTCTCCTTAGAAACGGGGCCTCCGATGAGGCAATATTAGATTTCATGCGCGACTCCGTCCTCCGGAAAGCTCCGGGAGTGGAAACGTTGCTCAAGAAGTTCCATAACCTTGACCATGTCCGACCTATGCATACAATCGGCGGCTGAATAGTGCCTGACGCAGATGCACGACATTTAAGTATAGATAACCGATGGAACAACCTCACCATCTGAAAATCCCTTAACACCAACATTCCTCACAAGTAATTCAACAAAATCAAACTATGGTAAGAACGATGAGCGAACAACCAAACCTTGTCCGAATCGGCAAGAAACCCATCATGAACTACGTTACCGCATGCGTCACCCTCTTCAACTCTGGAAACGGGGACGTTATGGTTAGGGCTAGGGGCCAGGCGATAGAGAAGGCCATCGATACCGTCCAAATGTTGAAGCGCAGCTTCCTGAAGGACGCTAAAATCGTGAGCATAAACTTGGGGTCGGAGGATGTCACCCGCTTCGACGGCACTAGAGGAAACATTTCAACCATAGAAATCACCCTCTCCCGCGAAAGCGAAGAAGAAGACTACGAAGAGGAAGAACCGGTCCCTGCGGAAGAGGCAGTCTGACTAGGCTGAAATTCTCGTGCTACCATAAGTACAGTTCTGCCTAAGCATGTAAGCCCCATAAGGGACGCGTTTGTTTATTCCAAAGGAGGTAGTGAGCAATTGGATTTTCTTCGTGATTTAGAAACCGGGCCTGACCCGCCGAACGTTGTGTACGCGGTCATAGAAAGCCCGAAAGGAACTGAGAACAAATACGAATACGATGTGAAAAAGAAAGCCATTGTGCTCGACCGCGTATTGTTCTCGGCCGTGCATTTTCCCGGCGATTACGGTTTCATACCGCGAACTCTCGATGAAGATGGAGACCCGCTTGACATCCTCGTATTGGTAACGAACCCTACTTTTCCAGGATGCATTATGTCAGCAAGGCCCGTCGGCCTCCTTCGAATGCTAGATGGCAACAAGAGAGATGACAAGATCCTAGCTGTTCCTACGAGTGATCCCCGGTACGCTGAATATCACAATTTGGACACCTTGCCAGAACATATTCTCAAAGAAATCGCGTACCTGTTCGAGACGTACAAGGTCTTGGAAGGAAAACAGGTGAAAGTGTTGGGATGGGAAGAATCAGAAGCAGCCAAGAAAATCATCGAGCACTGCCAAGAACTCTACAGGAAAAGCCTAGGCTGAACTCTCTCACTGCTTCTGTGAAAAGCCAATGGTCGGTTCGACGCTCGACGCTTTTCTGAATGGTGTTGTCGCAGGTTACGGCATAGCGATTCCAGTAGGGCCAATTGCCGTTCTGATCCTTGAGCTAGGCCTCCGTCGCGGGTTCAGGATTGCGTTAAGCGCGGGGGCTGGTGCTGCCTCAGCGGATTTGATTTACGCGACGGTCGCCGCCCTCGCGGGCACACTAATAATCTCAGTTCTAGCGCCGTTCGCATTCATTTTGCGCATCGGAAGCGGGATAGGCTTGGTCGGTATGGGTGCGTGGTTGCTGTACCATCGAAGGGATAGGTCCGACCGTGCTCACAAACCCAGGCTTAGAGCTACGAGCTGTCCACAAGCCTACGGCATGGTCCTTGGGCTGACTCTTCTCAACCCCGTCACAATAACCTACTTCACAACTTTGATCCTGGGAATGCAGGGTTTTTCTCCATCTCCTTTGAGTGCAATCCCCTTCATCTTTGGAGCGTTCCTTGCTTCTTTGTCCTGGCAAAGCCTCTTAGCAGCAATTAGCGGTGTAGCGCACAAACACTTCTCAGCAAAGCTACAATTAGCAACATTCGCGGTCGGAAATTGTGTGATAATAGGATTGGGAATTGCGATATTGCTAGGATTCCGAATCTAAGCGGCTGTGGTCTGCTCGCCCGGTCGTTTCGTTCTCCCAAGAACCATCATGATGGCCAGCAAGGCGACTATTCCAAGGCCCGCGATTCCGTAGACCTCGTACGCGGTTAAGACGACTGTGAATTCCCCGTGTTCCCCAGATTCTAGCCCGATCGTTTCAGCCACAACATTCACAGTACCATGCATCCAACCATGGTATGTGCAAGTGTACTGGTACACGCCTGGCCTGGTGAAGGTGTAGACATATATGGCGCCGGGATTCATATTTCCCGAATCAAAACTAGCATCTCTCGCAGTTACTGTGTGCGGCATGGCGTCATTGTTGGTCCACTTCACCGTGTTATTGACCCCGATGACGACCGTCAAATCCGCAGGCGTATAGCCTGGTGAGTTAACGTTTGTACTCGCGCCGGGGTCGATGCTCACGGGGATCGTGGTTGAGCTTTGCGGCACCGTTTGGTTGGGGGCGGTTGGTTGGGTTATGCTTGAAGTATTTGGTGCGAGCACGACCAAGTAACCAATCATGCCGACTTGAACGTGGTACGTACACACGTATTCGAAGATACCAGCGTAATTTGCCACAAAGGAGTACGTGGCTGAAACATTGCCTGGCGTGCCTGAAACCACGACGCCGGGAGAGTTGCGTGTGGCAGGTGTTGTGATTAGTTGGCCGGTCACGTCATCATACAGGCCGGGGACGGAAGCATTCACTACAATGTTGTATGGCGGTCCTATGACAAAATCATGAACGACTGTGTCATTGTTGATGAATGTGAGGGCAATTGTGTCGCCTTGGTCCACAATGATGAAATCTGGATAGAACCTGTCCTGACCGCTGAGATTCTTCGTCCATTCAATGAGGATATTCCTCGTAGTAGCCGTTTGGGTAGTCTGCGCCAAAGCCGTAACGTTGGAGGTGACAGCAACAAAAAGCAACATGGACACTAGTACTGCGATGAAGAAGGTTTGAAACGGTGCTAACCGGATCTGCGAACTCAACGCCCAGTCAACGCAGCCGTTCAATGATTTCGAGATATGTAAAGGATTTTTTGTTGAAAGGTCGGATAAGCAGCTAGTCGACTATGTAGCCGACGCGATAAAGGCCGCTTATCAATAGAGGAGAACCACCATAGCAATTTGGTGCCGGGTTAGGGCTGTTGCGGTCTTACGCGGCGGCCTAACCGCGGCCTCGCAGGCCACGGCCCGCGGAAGCCCTGTTCACGTTTCAAGGCCTCAACCAATTGCCTAACCCCTTGCGGATCCTTCACATTCTCAAATGACAACACAACTTTTCCTTCGTTCACGAAGGAGACGTCGCCGAAAACTTTCAAGTTACCCCGTCTCGGTCCCCCATATACGCCGAATCCCCCAAGGCCAGGAAGGCCAAACATGCGTGGTGTCAGGAAAACGCCTCCTCCCAGCGAATCGTTAACCCTGTGCACGTTCATAACGACGACTTCAGGCCAATGGTTAATTCCGATTTGGGCAACAAGCCGTTTGTTTTCAACATCATACTTCAGGGCGCGCTTGTTGGTTACTGCTTCCTCCACGGTAACCTCTTTGCGGATTAGGCGTCGAGTGGATTCTCGATGCCACAGGGTGGTTTCGCCGTCAACAAGTGGAATAACTGAATTAACCTGCTTTACTTCTTCCTGCGGAGTTTCCGCAATAATCTCATCAGTGCTTTGAGCCCCAGCGTGTGGGTTTTGGGAATTTGTGGAAATGGCGGCACCGCAGTTCGGGCACCTTTGCCCTTCTTCGGGTATGCCGCTGCCGCATTGGGAACAGAACGTCATTCTTGGATCACAGGACCTTTTACTTCGTTGTCCGGCTTGCTTGGGCTTTTATTTTTTCCGTGTAGGCCTCTGCTAGTCTGCCGACCTTCAGTAGAAGCCAAACGACTAGTACAACAATTGCGGCTGCAAAGACAGTTCTAATCAACAAGCCGAGGAACAATAGACCGAGTGGAGTCATATCAAACACCTCTCAAACGCGAAGACAAGCCTTACGGAATAAAAGCAGTTGTGGATGAATCGTTCAGCACAATGTTCGTTTAAGCGGGTAAATAATTCACGGGTGTTTCAGTCGTCGATGAAAAAACTAGGTTTCTACCAGGTGGAACATCCACACCTACGGTAGATTCGTTCCAATCATGGTCAAGTGTGCGGTGCTCCGAATCATGATGTAATCGATTTGAGGAGGTGAATTGAAGTGGAATGCAATATCGGAGGCAGGGAATACTGCCATGTGGCGGACTACCTGTTCGGGTTCGAGCATCCCCCAGTGGCCGTCTACCGACTATAGAAGCTGAACAAAGACACTGGTGCTCCTACCCGCCCTTATTTTCCAAGACCCCGACAACCTGGAGCCATGCTGGGTCCGTATGGCTGATGAGCCGACTTGTTTCAAGAATCATAGTTTTTCTTCGTTGCAATCGATTTATAGATTAGCTGAAAGCTCTGCGTAGGACGAATACAAATGAGAACAGGGTTCTTTCTTCCTCAAATTGGGCCGGTTGCAGACCCGCGCACAATTGTCAAAGTCGCGAAGCGTGCAGAGGAGTTGGGTTATGATGGGCTCTGGGTAACCGAACGTCTCCTATGGCCTGTGAACCCTCAGACATCGTACTACGGAGGACCGATTCCTGAAGTCTACAAACGAATCTTCGACCCAATTGAAACTTTGACCTTTGCTGCCGCGCACACAAACCGAGTCTCCTTAGGCACAAGCGTTCTCGACATTCCATTCTATAATCCAGTTTTGCTCGCCCGACGGTTAACCACACTGGACCAAGTCTCGAACGGGAGGCTAAAGGTCGGGTTCGGCCTCGGTTGGTCGAAGGACGAACATGATGCAATAGGCTCATCGCTGAAAGGGCGAGGAAAACGCGCAGACGAATTCTTGAAAGTCCTCAAGGCAATTTGGACAACGGACCCAGCTGAATTCCATGGAAAATACTTCCAGCTTCCCAAATCCATAATCCAACCCAAGCCAGTGCAGAAACCACATCCCCCCATTTACATGGCGGCGTACGCCCCTTTGGCAATGAAACGTGCAGCAACCTTCGCCGACGGGTGGATGCCCGTTGGAGCTCCGGTTGACCAGTTGAAGTCGATGTCAGCCCAGATCAAGGGCATGGTTAATGGCGCCGGACGCGACCCAGCCCACTTCAAACTAGTAGCTCGATACAACATTGACGTTAGATCCGAACCCATTGGGAAAGAACGAAGCTTCTTTTCCGGCAGCCTAGACCAGATCAAAGAAGACATTCGAGCAGTAAAGGACGCTAAACCCGACGAACTGATAATTGACCCAACGTTCTCAGCTGACAGCCAAACTGAGGAAGGCTTCCTGAAAAACCTAGAACAAATCCGCAAAATGATCTGATCAAGCGCATAGTCACACTAGCGGGCACTTGAGTTGCCGCGGCTTGAATTAGTTGAAGATTTGACACAAGCACCCATCCCCCCGGGAACCAACGTCATCGTCGAATTCGACCCCGCATCACAATGGTACAACGCATCCCTCACCATTGCGGCAGGATGGTTGAGGACCGGTGGTAGTGTTAGCTACATTGCCCAATCCCAGCCACCGGAAGATGTCCGCTCTCAACTCCGGCAACTCGGGCTTGCTGTTGATGATCTTGAACAGAAAGACCGGTTATGGATTACTGACTTCTACGCAGCATCGGTAGGACAGAAATCCAAGGAAAGGTTCGCCCCTGAATCGTTAAAGGTCGCCGACCTGAGCCTTTGGATAGCCCGGGAAGCAATGGTCGAATCAGCCGCTCCCGAATTCCTCGTAATAGCCGATAACAGTTCAGTTCTTGATAGGTTCAACGATGAGAGGAACTGGGTCGAATTGTATCTAACCAGACCCATTCCCATGAGCAAACCGAGACAAATAACCCAACTAATTGGCTTCATGGCAGGAATTCATAGCAACTGGGCGTACAAGCAACTCGAAGCAGCGGTTGACGGGATCATCGACTTTAAAGTCGAAGAAGTCGCCAGGGAAACACATGACTTCATGCGAATCAGATCTATGAGGAAGGTACGGTTTGACCGAAGATGGCATGAACTCAAGAAGTCTGAGAGTTCTGAGGTCACACTTCAGGCATAGCCCTCCGAAGGTGCGTTGTGTGGGCTAAGTTGCACTTCCGACACATGGGCGGAAGACTTTTACAATTCTGGGGCAAGGCCCCGTCAAGTTCGAGGCATTAACCTTGGTAGCGAAGCTCGAAAAACCGAGAATCCTAATCACACCACCTGGGCCGAAGGCACGCGAACTTCTCGAGAAGGACGCGAACATTCTATCGCATTCGGTTGTTAGATGGTACCCGCTCGTCGCAGAATCCGGGTCCGGCTGCTTTGTCAAGGATGTGGACGGGAATGAGTATGTGGACTTCAATTCGGGTTTGGTGGTCCTCAACGTCGGCCATTGCCATCCGCGAGTTGTTAAAGCGATTAAGGATCAAGCTGAGAAGTTGATTCATTATTCGTGGACCGATTTCTACTACAAGCCGATCGTTGACCTAGCTGAACAACTTACTAAAATTACACCTGGAATGTTCCGAAAGAAGGTCTTCTTTTCGAATAGCGGAGCGGAAGCGAACGAGGCCGCGATGAAAATGGCAAGGTGGCACACCCGGAAACCGCTCTTCTTAGCGTACACGGGCTCATTCCACGGCCGTTCTTTCGCAACAATGAGCCTTACTGCGAGCAAGCCGGTGCAGAGGCGGCACTTCTTCCCCTTAGGGCAGGAGGTTACCCATGTTCCGTATCCGTATTGCTACCGCTGTCCCTTCGGCCTCACTTATCCTGAATGTAATGTGTGGTGCGTAGACTTCATCGAAGAGGAGGTCCTCAAGAAGTTTCATCCTCCCGAGGACACGGCTGCCATGTTCGTTGAGGCCATCCAAGGTGAAGGAGGGTACGTGGTCCCACCCGACGACTACTTCCAACGCCTCAAGAAAATTCTCGACAAGTACGATATTCTGCTAGTGGATGATGAAATCCAGTCAGGTATGGGGCGGACAGGTAAATGGTTCGCTATCGAACATTGGGGCGTAACGCCAGACATAGTGAGCGCAGCTAAAGCGGTCGCATCAGGCGTCCCAATCGGCGCAACAATTGCCAAGGAGGAAATAATGGACTGGGAGGGAGGTTCACATGCGAACACGTTCGGGGGCAACCCCATAGCATGCGCGGCGGGGCTGCAGGTAATCGAGATCATAAAAGAAGAGAAACTGCTGGAAAATGCAACCCGCCAAGGAACCTACCTGATGAAACGCCTGAAAGAGATGCAACAGAAGTACGAGGTCATAGGTGACGTTCGGGGCAAGGGGCTGATGGTCGGCGTAGAGTTCGTCAAGGACCGGGAGACGAAGGAACCTGCCGCTCAAGAGACTCTTGATATCATGAACAAATGCTTCAAACGCGGCCTAGCAATCATAACCGCGGGCAAGTCGACGATGCGTTTTGCCCCGCCGCTAATCATAACACATGAAATAATTGACGCCGGCGTAGAAATATTCGAGGGCGCAGTAAAAGAGGTGGCAGCACAACTCAAGTAGCTCCCCTTTTCGGAAGGATGGCTTGGAACATCACAATTTAGGGACGAGACTATTTCCTGACGTATCTGTAAGTGACTGAAGTTGTTTTGCCAGGACTGACTTGAACTGACTGCGGTATTGGTATTGCATAACCCTTGACTACCCTGAAAGTAACGGTATGTGTGTATCTTCCTTAGGTTAACATTGAATTTGGATCGAACGAGATTGTGCTAGGGATCCGACTTTGACATGAGTGAGTTTCGGGCCGTTCAATACAACCAACCAGGTTCGGGAACGGTTTTGACACCTTTGTGGTTGATGAACCGCTACTCCAGCGCGTTTTAGCTGCCTGAAAGTATAGAGAGAGAAAGAGTTAGCTAGTTTTTGTAGAAAGGTACAGGTAGGAATAAATGATGACCATTCATATGCCGTGGAGGCGCGGCCGAGCCATGAACAAGCAAGCAATGAGCAGGCAAGTCAAGGTTCTAGGAAAATTTGTCGAAGCCTCCAAGGACACTATGAGGCGGGGCGGGAAAATCTATGTGTTCTTCATGGGCGCCGAATACTGTCCATACTGTGCCGCTGAGCGCTGGGCTATAGTCAGGGCGCTCCAGAAATTCGGGCAGTGGGACGGGCTCAAACAGACAATGAGCGCCGCTAGGGACGAACCGTTTCTCAACCTACCAACCTATGATTTCACGAAAGCCTCGTACAACAGCCCACACATCGAATTCGCCTCCCGCGAGACCAAGGATAGAGAATTCAAACCGCTTCAAAAACTGCTGAAGACTGAGGAGAAACTGGTGCGCAAATTCAACTCAGACAAGGAAATTCCATTCTTGCTGATTGGGGGCAGGTTTATGCAGGTTGGTGCGGGGTTCACACCTAAAATCTTCATAGGCCATACGTTTAGGCAAACAGAAACTGAACTGAAGAAGATTGAATCGGAAATAAGAAAAACGATAGATGATGAAGCGAACCTAATTTCGGCGCTGTTATGCGTTTGTGGTCTACCGCCAGAGCTATGCAAAGAGACCAGTCTAGCCGAGTTGGTGGCACAAGCAAACTCCAAGCTAGCATAACGAGTCCTTGGGCTCTTAACAAACATCATAAGCATTATCTACGGTCCAGGACCACGCAGTAACAGGTCTGTATAACAATTGACCATTCAAGTTGAACCTTCAAAATTCTTTGTGGACGGAAAATGGACCGCCGGTAACTCGACGGAAACGTTTGAGCTAAGAAACCCTGCGACGGGGGATGAGATAGGCCACGTACCGAGAGCTACGAAGGACGATGTCCGCGAAGCCGTAGAGGCGGCGCGCAAAGCGTTCGAGGCCGCTAGCTGGCGGGACATGGAACAAACGAAACGCGGCAAGCTACTGATGCAAGTAGCCGCATTAATGCGCCAGAATTTTGACGAGTTCTCCAAACTTGAGACCCTCAATCAAGGAAAACCTATTCGAGAATCGAAGGGTGATGTAGCTTGGACGGTCCGGGTCTTCGAGTACTGGGCTGGAGCTGCGGACAAAATTGAAGGCGAGACGATTCCCGTTACGCCGAATAGGTTAACCTACACGCTCCGAGAGCCGCTCGGCGTGACAGCGCATATCATACCCTGGAATTATCCGCTAGCATTGGCCGCAAGGAGTATTGCTCCAGCGCTCGCCGCGGGAAATACGATTGTGGCGAAACCTGCGGAACTAACACCATTGACTCTGCTTAAAATTGCCGAATACGCGAAGAAATCAGGTTTTCCTGACGGCGTATTGAACGTCATAACCGGCTCGGGATCTGTAGCCGGAAGGGAGTTGGTTTCCAACCCAGGAATAGACGGCATTACATTCACCGGCTCAACAGAAACAGGCCGCCAGATCATGGAAACCGCTGCGAAAAATGTAACCCCGGTGCTATTGGAGTTAGGCGGTAAGAACCCGAACATAGTTTTCCCTGACGCGGACTTCGAGAAAGCAGTGCAAATGGCAAAGTACGCGATCTTCACAAACGCAGGCCAAATGTGCTGGGCCGGATCTCGCCTTTTCCTTCACGATGAGATATACGAGAAATTCCTCGCCGAACTAAGGAAGCAAACGGAGCTCATGAGAATTGGACCTGGCCTTGACGAGAAAACCGAGCTGGGCCCATTAGTTTCCAAAGACCAACAAGAACGAGTACTAACCTACATCAAGTCTGGGCGAGAGCAGGGGGCCCGCTTGGTGACTGGAGGTACCGTCCCAGTAGAATCAGCACTTCGAAGCGGCTACTTCCTCAGACCAACCATCTTCACAGACGTCAACGCCGACATGAAGATTGGATGCGAGGAAATATTCGGCCCCGTGCTAACCGTGTTCAAATTCAAGTCGGTTGAGGAAGTTGTTCGGATGGCGAACGATACTCAGTTCGGCCTGTACGCGGGCGTGTGGACGAATAACTTGAAACTCGCCCAACGGCTAGTTAACCAGCTTCAAGCGGGCGTGGTAGCAGTAAACGATTACTTAGTCGCGTACCCCCAGACCCCGTTTGGCGGTTACAAGGATAGCGGAATAGGGCACGAAAGCGGCCTACAAGCAATCAGCCACTACACGCGAATAAAGAGCGTGACCGTAAACGCGTCGTAGGTCTTGGGTTACGGGCGTAAGGGCAAAGAACCCATCGTAGTCTAGGGGCGAATCATTGGGCTTCCGGCGCCGGGGCGATCTGAAGCAATTCATGTTTCCGTTGTTCTAGGAATCCTTCACGTAACCCACGCCTCAGGTAGTAGGCGTTACGTTCCCGTTTCTTCTTGTTGGAGAGCCTGACTACGAACGGCAGCCCAGTAGGTTTAGCGGTTTCTATCGGGGCAACTTCGATGGCCCTGGCCTTGACGGCGCTGTCGAATAATTTCTGACCCAGTTCCGAACGTACGATAACTGTAGTCCATCCATCCGGTGAACCAACCGCCCCCACTGAAATGTCAGCCAGTTCCGCTACGTAGTCGATGCAATAATGGCACGGTTGGCTCATGTATGATTCAAGTTCTTTGATTTGAACGTCGAGGACGCAGTCTGCTCCAACGTAGACTTTAAACCGGTTCCTTTTCACGACTGTCCTCGTAATTTTCGCCGGGTCTATCCCGTGTTTGTTCTGGATGAATTCGGTGACAAGTTGATCATGCGTGTATACTTTCGAGCAGAATAGACCAACTGTTAGAACTGGGCGTCCACCTCTGATCCAAGAGCCGCCAAATTTCACTGTGGCCTGTAAAGATGTGTACATTCGCCAAAGCCCTTGTAGTTCGCAAGGGAGTGCGACTAGGCCAACCCGTCCGTCGGGGTATGATGCGGCTGCATCGGACAAGACTCCTAACACTCCGCCGTGAGTGTATTTCGACCCCGCCGTGCGGATTAGGTCGGCTGCAGTATCACCAACAACCGGCACGGTCTTGAGTGCCATTCCGTTGCCAAGAACGAAGACTGAGTTAGATTTAGTGAAGTCCGATGTTGCAAAGCAGTTAATCAGCCCAATTTGAAGGGCATGGGTCATGAGTGCTATGACGGTGCCGCCATCTTGGCCTGCATGCCATATCTCCTCGTCCAAAGCCCTTGCTGAGTAAATGTTCCTGTAAATGCCTAGTGACTCTTCTTCGGGCTTCCGGGTTCTGCCGAACAGGTAGTACTCGATTTCGTCTAGCGGGAACTCCAGCCTCGGGCAGCTATAGTAGCAGACTTGGCAAGCAGCACAAGGCCCTTTGATGACTGGTTCCTCGTTCACATTCACGTTCAGGACATTGATCGGGCAGGAGGCGACGCAGGCGCCGCACATCATACAGTGCTTTGCGCGGACCACTTCGTTGAATAAGTGGCCCCAAATCTTCGCATTCTTGGGCGGGGACCAGCCGTCAGCCATCCTTTACACGGCCTGAAATTGTTCCTCGCTAGAACAAGCTACGGTATTTGAACACTTCTTCTTTCTTCTGTTCAAAGACAGACTAACAGAAGCTCCTTGGCTGGCTCTTAGGTTATTTTCTGCTTCTTTGCCAAAATTCAGTCAAAGCGAAAACCCCGACGAACGCGAGGGCTATAATTCCCAGCATGTACCCCGCGACTAGCAGGCAGGTAGCTGTCATGAATAGCGCCAAGCCCACCGGTTCGCTGACCTGGGACAATGGCGAAAAGTAGAGAATTGCGAATAATGACGATGCAATTGAGGCGAGAACTGCAAGAAGAATTATGAAGGATGTGTCCAGCAGCCGTCCAAACTGATTTGCCATTCCTTTGTTCGTCCGCTTTACTTCTTGGCTATTGTTTCGATGCGGTAACATCCCGGGCGAGTTTTTCACCCGGCGAGCCTTTCCAGGCTCGCATTGTCTGCCACAAGTTGTATGCGTGTAGGTACAAAGCGAGAACCAGAACGATTAGGGAGCCGACCACGAGGTATCTTATGTTGAGGTTGAATGGAATCAAACCCGAAAATGAAACGGTCATCGTGATGATGCCGAGGTTCATCAGCCAGAATTGCGCTTTTGCCATGCGCAAGCTGTGCAGGAAAGAATGGGCAAATGAAGGAACGAAGAGGTACGATAGCCCGAAAATCATCATTGCAACAAAGCCGTACAGTTGCATGAAATAGAAAGCCGTCATATCAAACGGCAACATGTGAGCGAATGTCAGGACAAGTAGTGTTCCGCCGGCAATCAGGTAGAGTAGACTTGCCTTCACATATTTCAAACTCAGTTGCATAACCACAGCCGCTATCGGTCCTTGGGCCAAAGAACATACCTCACCTTGAGCAAGCCAAGTATTCTCATTGTATTAACCTGACGCCGACCCCTTGAGACGAGCCGTTCACTTGTCATCTCTGAAGTTCGAACGCATATTCTCGCGTGCGACGAGTATCAACATATGAGTTGACCCGGGTGTCGTTGGTGTCGTAGAGTTAGAGAATAAGTTCGCCGTGACTATCAAAGAGCAGGCTCTTGCGCCATTCCCGCCAGCTCTCTAGCTTTCTTCACCACGTTCTCATACAATTTTCCGAACCTGCCGTCGGTTAGGGAGTTCTCCAAGTCCATGAAGTTTGTTAGGTCGATTCCGTAAACGTCTCTATACTCTTCGTGTATGAGGCCGCTATCGAGTGGATGCCGATCAAGCATCGCGTATGATGCGGCCTTGTGAAGTATCGTAGCAAAAACCCCGGCCAAGGTGCCTCTCTTGAGCAAGTCTTGGCGTTGTCCCATGAAAGGACAATTGGCAAAGATCTTCACGCTGCAGGACTGCCCAGTGCCAAATAGTTTCGCGTAGACCTGCGCTATGGTGTTGGCGAACTGAGAATCCAAGAAAAGCGAATTCAGGGTATTCTCAGTCCCTGAAGACTTTGTGAGGTGGTCTTTGGATTGTTGCAGCATTATCTGAGCCTTCTGGGCTTCGGCAGCCCAGTGGTCCTTGGACCAGAGGAGGCAGGACCATTCACATCTCTGCTCTACTTCATCATCGAGGTGCAATTGCTTCATGAAGTCTTCAGAGTACCATTCTGGGCTTCGTGACCGGTTAAGGGGTGGCAAAGGTGGTCATGAGAGCGGGGGGCCCGCCGTCTTAAGTAAGGCTTCGAATGGTTTCTGTCTTTGAGTTTCAGCGTAAGCCGGATCCTGTTACTTCACTGAGCGAGCTCAGCTTCGAGCTCTCAAGCATTCGAAGTATGTCTCGATTAATCCTTGAGACGACGCCGGGGCCCTCATAGATTAGCCCAGTGAGAAGTTGGACTGACGATGCACCGGCCTCCAATGCACGCCAGGCGTCAAGGCCTGACGATATGCCACCGCAGGCGTTGATAGGGACCTTTCCACCTGTGTGCTTGTAAACGTCTGCAACTATTCTGAGCATATCTTGGAAGATTAATGGGCCGCTGAGGCCCCCCGTCCTAATGCTGGCCCGAGGTTCATCGATAAGTTTCGTGTTTGTTGCGGTGATACCGTCGATAGAAGCCTTCACACACACGTCAATCAGGTTGTGGACGTTTTCCCGTTGTTTATTGTCAAAGTAGGGTGGAATTTTCACCCAAACCGGTTTCTTGCTACTCTTTACCGTACTAATCGCGCTTAGCAGTTTCGTGAATACATCAGGTTCCTGGAAGATTCTTACGCCAACCGTGTTCGGAGTGCTAATGTTCAACTCGATTCCGTCTGCCAAAGGTTCAATTTCACGGTAGCATTCAACAAACTCGTCAATGCTCAACCCGGATATGCTAACAATGCTCGGCCCTAGGTCGGGATTGCGTTTTGAAAGTTTGGCCGCAATCTCATGCACGCCTTCGTTGGGTAATCCCATTGAGTTGACGAGCGACCTCTCCGGGTATCGCCACATTCTAGGCTTCGGGTTACCCTCCCGAGGTTTCAGGGTAACCGTGCCCAATGTAAGGTATCCAAACCCTATGTGAAAGAGCGCCTCGGACATCTCGCAGTTCTTATCGAAACCCGCAGCGAGCCCCACTGGGTTAGGTAATGCGAGATTCCCAACATTCACTCTTAACTGGTGGTCCCGAACACGCATACGCCAACTCAAGATCTTCCAGATGAGCGGCCGTTTGAAGAACCATTTCGCAATACCGTGGGCCGTTTCAGGGGGTGTTAGAAATAGGGCCGGTTTGACGACCGTTTTGTAGAGGCTTAGGCCCAACGGAGACTACCCGCATTTACAACTAATTGGCTGGACGATCGTGAAGGATGCAATGGTAAAACGCCTATTCAAACCGAGGTCAGTTCTCATTGTTGGTAATCGTTGGCTCGTCTATTATACGCCCGGCTACGAAATTTGCTTGGTTTCAATGAGCAAGCTGGAACATGCGTTTCTTTCTGAAATCATGACGACTAAGGTCGTCACGGTGGATATCAGCGAGCGAGTGGAAGAAGCGTTGCGGCTCATGGTCAAGTTTGATATTGGAAGCGTAGTCGTTGTGGACAAACAGAAGCCCGTTGGAATCATCACTGAACGCGATGTAACTAGGGCTGCACTACGTGGAGACAGCCTGCTTAGGCTTCCGGTGCGCAGCCTCATGTCGAGGCCTCTGCAAACGACTACACCGAACATGGAGATTTGGCGCACTTTCGAACTCATGCTCAAGCTAGGGGTAAGGCGGCTTCCAATGGTTGAGAATGATAGGTTGGTTGGCATCGTCACCGAGAAAGACCTTACCCGCTGGGTTCTTCGAATCTTCTACGAACCCAATCTACCCGAGGAAGTGCAAGGCCTCATTACCAATCCCCGCATAGAAGCATTAACTGGTAGGCCAAAATGCCCTAGTTGCGGACGCTACCAAGACGAATGTATCTGCGTAAGAACCCAGTTAGCAAGCGAAGAATGAGTACACATTGCACCGTTTCGGTATGCGTCTTGCTGGATACCTATCATAGTGCCAACCTCGACTATAGGTTATGCTTCCGAGCTGACATGAACGAACTCAATCACCCTTCATTTCACAGCGTAGACCGAATAGATGATCGCGGCAAAACCGACAGCAGTCAACACGGTCCCTATCGCAACTGCCTCAAGAATATCGGAGCCCAGCATCACGAACATTAATCCTTCGAGAAGCGTGCCTGCTGTTATGAGCCCAAAACCTAGGGCAACGTAGAGCAACGGCTTGCTCGCATTTCTCCTGTAGCCCTTGTAGGCTAGATAGACAATAAACGCTCCCAGGAAGAGGGCGACAACCTTCACAATAGATGCGATCCAGAATACTTGTGAAAATTCGAGCAAACACGTTCTCTCCGCTAAATTGGCGGAATCGAACTCCACATGCGGGTGAACCTGTCCGCCACGTGCTCATTCACTATTACATCTATTCGAACATCACCTTTCTCGAAACTTACGTCTATGCGTCTTAGGAGGCTTCTATACAGGTCATACCACTTACCATCGGTTGTGCGGCCTGACTTGACCGCAGCCAAAAGCCCAGCTTCGACTAATTCCTCGATGCGTCGGTAAACAGTCGTAATTGGTATCTCATACTTCTTGCTCAGTTCGAGAGCGCTCATAGGGTCCTCGATGGTCGCTGTGAGAATTTTCCTTGAATACTCGTCTGCTAGAGCTCCAAGGATTCGTTGCTTTCCCTGTTCTTCCGTGACTATCAAGGGTGCCCTATTCCAAGCTTTCCAGTAGAGTAAGCTATGTAGAGGTTGTTAGCTTTTTTGAGACTAACTCAGAATAACTCAATAAGTTACCTACTTAGGCCTGACTAATGTAGCTTTGAGAAGGCGAAGTTAATGAGAGTGGGAATAGTTGGCATCGGGCAGACTAAATTCGGTAAGCTTTCTGATTCTTCAAGCCGGGAACTTGTGGCCGACGCATTCAAGGAAGCCCTCTCCGACGCCGGCCTAGCTAGGAAGGATATTTCAACGCTCATAGTTTGTTCAGGGTCGCATTACGACAAGCAACGCTCTCCTGCTGGAATAATGGCTGAATATGTAGGTCTGAACCCAACTCCGACGTTTCACGTTGAGGCCGCCTGTGCTTCTTCGGGCGTGGGGGTAAGGGTCGGCTCGTCCATGGTTCAAGCTGGCTTGCACGATGTTGTAGCGGTCGTCGGCTTTCAGAAGATGACTGAGCTTGACGCTGCTGAGGTGCAGGATGTGATGAGCAGGTCGGGCGATGTCATGTGGGAATCGCCATTTGGGCCGACGATGCCGGCGTACTATGCGATGCACGCGAGGGCCCACATGAACAGGTATGGGACGACGGAAGAGCAGTTCGCTCTGGTCTCAGTTAAGAACCACAAGTATGGGGCGAAGAACCCGTACGCTATGTTCCAAAAAGAGCTCACGGTTGAGGACGTTTTGAAATCTCGCGTTGTCGCAAGCCCCCTCAAACTCTATGACTGCTGCGCCAATGCAGACGGCGCGGCATGCATTATTCTAGCGGGCGGAGAGAAGGCGCGAAAGATTACCGATTCACCCGTCTGGATAACAGGATTAGGCTTAGCCTCGAGCCCAATGTCCCTAACGAGCAGAAATGAATTTGCCAGTTTCGAATGCAGCGTTCAAGCTGTAAAGCAAGCGTACAAGATGGCGAAGGTAACCCCCCGTGATATTGATGTTGCCGAAGTGCATGATAGTTTCAGTTCAGCCGAGATCATCAACTACGAAGACCTAGGATTCTGCAGAAAAGGCGAAGGCGGGAAGTTCATCGCAGACGGCCAAACCTACATCGGAGGAAAAATACCTGTGAATGTGGATGGAGGGTTGTTGGCGAAAGGCCACCCCGTTGGAGCAACCGGGGCTTCGCATATAATCTCGATAGTAAGACAACTACGCAACGAGGCCGGCCCTAACCAGGTTCCGAAAGCAAAAGTAGGGTTGGCTCACAACATTGGAGGAATCGGAATGTACGCCGTTTGCACTGTGCTTACTGCAAAATGATTTCGCGTTCAGAGGTCTAGAACAGTTGGGTTTTGAGAGGTTTGGATGGGTATCCTACGCTAGTCAGACTAGGATATCGAAATTTGTAGATTATTTGCAGGAAGGAAAAATCTACGGGACCAAATGCAAAGAATGTGGTTGTGTTCAGTTCCCTCCGCGAGCGCACTGCGTAAGATGCCTCTCGAGCAGTTTTGAATGGAAGGAACTTGCTGGAGACTGCGTGCTGATTACATACACCAAGGTGGAGGCGGCCCCTTCCATGTTCAAAGAGCAGGCACCCTACCTCCTAGGGCTAGCAGAATTACCCGAGGGCCCGAAGGTCTTCGCTTGGATAGACAAAACCGTACCTGAAGATCGGATCAACATTGGAATGAAACTGAAGCTGAATCCTACGAAACTGGCGAACGGAAACCTGTGTTACGCTCTTACTCTACCGAACGCTACTTCGCTAGACAAGCGTCAGGTCTAACGCAAATAACCAGTTCGATATCAAACATCTATACCGGGTGAGTGTGTGCTCCACCATTGCGGCAGCAAGCTGGCAAATACTCGTCGTCCAATTCGTCGCTACTTGCTTCCGGTTTTTCTTCTACCACGAAGCCCTCTCGATGGTACCGCGCTAATTGCTTAAAGCATTTGGCATCAGGGGCTAAGGCGGCTCTCTGGATTTTTATTCCGTTTGGGAACGAGGGTTATTTCACCGAATTCAGTCAGGCTCATATTGTACACGATTCCGCATTCCGAAACGGTCTGGAACTACGGACCAAACCTACGAGAAACGTAAACCATCAACTGGCCTATCTTCTGCCGCCAGTCTGTTATCCGGTAGAGTTTGTCATCTAATTTCGCGGCCGTCAAGATTTCCAATAGCCCATTGAGCACGAGGGAACCGTACTTAGTCCCCGAGACGTACAGATAACCAGTGAATCCAACAAGCAATATTCCAAGTACATCCAATCGCCCAGCAAAAACTAGCCTTTCTCTATGTCGTTTGATGATGCGCAAATACTGTGCGGTCTTTACTCGCTCATAGACCAGTACCGGGATTCTCATATGGGAGCGAGTGAACTGCTCAACGGTGGGCGAGGTTTTGGCCTCTCTTAACTTAACTTTCCCAATCTCGTGCACATAAGCCTGTTGCCGAAACCGCACAAACACGTTCGGAAAAGAAGGCCGTCGATTAGAACGAGGGACATTTAGCTGTCTTATGGCGTTCATGCGCAGTTAGAGGCGTTAGCAATGTCGAGGTTGTCTGGCAAAGTTGCCATCATCACGGGAGCGAGCGGAGGGATCGGACGGGCTGCGGCACTTGAGTTCGCAAGTGAAGGTGCAAACGTTGTCTTGCAGTACATGTCTAGGATAGATGAAGTGCAAGCGGTTGCGAGCAAGCTGGCGGCTTTGGGGAGGAAATCCATCCTTGCACACGTAGACTTCACAAATGTCTTAGATGCACCAGCTGAGGTTCAACGCATGGTAGACGGAGCTATCAAGGAGTTTGGGAAAGCTGACGTGCTACTAAACTTAGCCGGCTACCCGGCCAGGGGTGAATGGAACAAACGGTTCATGGAACTCACGCCCGAGGATTTCTATAAGCCGATTAACGTGGATCTTTTTGGTTCTTTCATCTGCGCCAGAGCCGTTGCGCAGCATTTTCTGAAGCAGAAAAGCGGCGTCATAGTGAATGTGAGTTCGACACCAGCGTTGGGCGGCCACGACAAAGGTTTTGCTTTCACCGTTGCCAAGGCCGCTATCCTAGGCCTAACAAAAGCCTTAGCGTTCGAACTCGCGCCCTATGTTAGAGTGAACACGATCGCCCTAGGAAACGTTGAAACAGAATGGGTGAGCGAACTAAGTCAGGAAGAGTTGAGAAAGGAACGGAGTGACAACTTGGTCAAACGTTTCGGAAGGCCTGAAGAGATAGCAAAGACGCTCGCGTTCCTTTGTTCGGATGATTCCTCGTTCCTAAATGGGCAGACCATAGTCTTGGACGGCGGTAGCACGCTCCACTAGGGCGAACAAGTCATTCGCCGGGCAAACTGGAAAGCTTAGTTTCCCTTTACGGCCGCGGCGTATATTTCCAGTCCCTTGTCGAGTAGTTGTTCGCTGATGATCAACGGAGCCATGAAACGAAGTACGTTTCCAAAGTGACCACATGTGTGCATTAGAAGCCCCTTCTCAAACATCGTTTTTCGCAGATTGACGGCCAAGTCTTTCGAAGGTACTTTTGTTTCCTTTGAATTCACGAACTCATTACCAATCATGAAGCCTGCCCCCCTCACTTCTCCTATAGTGTTACTCGTCTTTGCAATCTGGTCGAACCGCTCGATGGTTTTCTTGCCCAGTTGTTGCACCCTGGTGAGTAAATTCATTTGTTGGATGAAATCGATGCTTGCAGAGCCTGCGGCCATGGCTATCGGGTTGCCCCTGTACGTTCCGAGGTGAAAGGCTTCGGGAAGATTGGTGTCGTATTCGTCACGATATGCAATTAACGAGAGTGGAATACCTGCCCCAACTGATTTGGATACACACATAATGTCTGGTGAGGTGTCTGTCAACTCACATCCCCAAAAGTGTCCAGTTCTTCCAAACCCTGTTTGCACTTCGTCAAGTATCAAAGGAATCTGGAACCTATCGGCGATTTCCCTCAGGCCGGGGAGGAAGTCGTTTGGGGGAACAATGTACCCTCCTTCACCTTGAATGGGTTCAACCAAAATAGCGCCAGTATCGTCGAGGCCTGAGTGGGAGTCCGTCAACAGATGTTCAAGGTATCTCAGAACAACCTTCGCCTCGTCACCTTTCTTTTCGACGGGGAGCGGGAACCGGTATGGGTAAGGATATGGTAGGTGAAACACACCGTACCTCACAGCACCTGAAGTAGAGAGGTATTGCCGGCTAGCAGTTGCCCCCACGATGCCCTGGTGGACGCCGTGGTATGCTCCTTCGAACGCGACTACCGTTCTCTTCCGACTAACGTACCTAGCGAGACTCACTGCTGCTTCACATGCGTCTCCACCTGTAACGGTAAACAGAATTTTCGCGCGCCCGCGAAGGTTACCGGGTAGGAGGGAATGGATTCTCTCCAAGAAGCCGATCCTGGTTTCAGTCGGAATCTCGAGCGAGTGCCAGATATGGTCCATCTGCGCCTTCACTGCTGCGCTGATGACCGGGTTGTTGTGTCCTAGGTTGAGTACGCTGATACCGCTGACCCAATCGATGTAGACGTTCCCGTCGACGTCTTTTATCGTGGCACCCTTGGCTGAGTCGATGGCAAAGGGGAATGCCTTGCTGTAAATCACAGCTCTAGTCTCGAGTGCTGATTGTTTCGCTAGGAGTTCCTTCGACTTGGGCCCGGGGGGTTTTACTAACATCCGAGGGGCTTCTTCGAAGCTTAATCCTTGGAGAGAAGACAGTTGTGTGCACCTAGCCACACGCTCATCTTCATTCGTAATTAGCATTATCGGCCGAATCAAACGAGAGACTAAGAGGTTGGGTTTGGTGAATGCAAATAGTGCTTAAACACGACAAATCAGCCTGTAGCTTTCAATAGGACACAAATGCCACATGTAGCAGGATCGAAAGTAAGTTGACGACGAACACCGGTGAGAGCAGGGTTCACTTTGGTCTGCTAGCCGTCATTCTCATCCTCATCGTGCTGTTCGCAGCCTTTAGCTTCGTACTCTATGCCCTGGAGAGAGCTTTTGGTATCTCGAACGGAGCTCAATCGTGCATAACATCAAGGAGCTCTGTGAAAAAGAAAGTATACCATTGAAGAAGATAGAGCTACAGAACTGAACGGAAATTTCCCTTACTTTTCCACGGAATACTTAAAGGCCCTCCCGTTTTCCCGTAGCATGGTCTGCATGTCAACATCTTCTGGCGAACCAAACATATTCCCCGGGAACTGGACCATTAAGACGCAGCAATTGCTTCGCACCTATGAGCAATCTTTCGTACAAGACTGGAACCCTGTCACATTAGCATGGGATTCATTGGACCCGTCGGGCTTGGACCTCAAAGAGCGAGTCGCGCAGGCCTACTGGATGGCCAAATTGGCACTTTTTGAAAAATCCGGAATCGGAGCATTTGGAACGGCTATCTAAAGGCAGCTATGTCCGACATGGAGGACCCTACGAAGAAGTTCTTGGCCGCTGTGACGTTTGATGAGTGCAGGCATGACGAAGTTTGCCGGCGAGCTTGCAGTAAGCTCTGCCCGAACTTTCCATACAAGTACAATGCCACGACAGATTTCGAGAAGAGGGCTCTGAAGAATATTCTAGCGTTGTATGATAATGGGCGACGGTACTGGAACGGCTTCATGAAAGCCTGGGATAAATACCCATTAGAATTAATCTTCTCAAGTTTCTTCTTCGCCGAAATAGGCGCGCAATTGATCTTCAACACGGTAAGCGAACTCTCGAACATCAAACTCTACAAAGAAGCCTTCCAGAACGTTACCGTCGACGAGTCACGCCATCTGGCAGGGACGCTGTCTTTACTGGAAAACTTGGCAAGAGATTTCAAAGAAGACCAAAAACTCATGATTACTAGACAGATGAAACATGGTTTCATCTTCCTATCTCCCCTGCTATACAAGCCAATGCCTGTTTTCTGGCATTTGCCGAAAGACTTCGACGAAGTTGATCAGGAGATGGAAGGGGTGGCTAGAAACTCGGGGTTAGGCGTACCTACTATGCAAGAGAAGTCCAAGGGTTGGTTGAAAGCGATCGAGAGGCGAAGGGAACAAGTGGAAAAATTGGGAATCCCAATCCCCGCCATCCATGAGATAGACTTGGAAGGAGAAGAGGTCGACGTTCGCGCGGACGAGCCTATTGCTACGCCGTTTTAGGGTCCTATTCACTTTCCCTTGAAGATTGGTTTCCTTTTCTCGAAGAAGGCTCTAACCGCTTCGATATGGTCAGCTGTAGCGCCGGCTATCTCCTGCAGATAGCTCTCGTATTCCAAAACTGTTTCCAGATCACTTGAGATTGACTTGTTGAGGGCCCGCTTTGTAAGGCCAATCGCTTTCAAAGGCCCCTGTGCCAACTTCGTTCCTAACTCGCGCGCTGTCGCCATCAGCTGTTCTCCTGGGACCACCTTGGAAACTACCCCTAGACGTTCCGCGTCGCGGCTAGTGAGTTCGTCTCCGGTGAGGGATAATTCCAAAGCCTTTGCAAAGCCCGCAAGTCTTGGGAGGAAGAAGCTTGTTCCTGAATCAGGCGCGAGCCCAACTCTGATGAAGGCTTGTATGAACTTGGCGTTGTCGGATGCGATCCGAATGTCGCATGAGTATGCTATTCCGGCTCCTCCTCCTGCCGCCACGCCATTCACGGCTGCGATTACAGGTTTCTGCATGCGGCGAATTTGGCGGATGATTGGATTGTACTTATGTAGAAGCCTCTCTCCGAGTTTGGGGGTCTCTCCCCTCTCGTACTGCCCGCGTAGGTCTTGAATATCTTCTCCAGCACAGAAGGCTCGCCCGTTTCCCGTCATGATGACGCAATTAACCTCATCATCCCGTTCGGCGTTACGTAGCGCATCCAGGAGCTCTTTACCCATCGTTTCATTTACTGCGTTAAGCACGTCAGGTCGATTCAAGGTTATAGTAGCGATACGATCCGATTTCTCATAACGCAATGTCTGATAAGGTTGAATCGACGTTTTCGATTCCTCTGCCCAAAATCAAACTGAACGTCTTGAGTGCCTACGATGCCCAAGGCGTCCAAGGACAGCGAGAATGGGGCCAAAGAGCAATACTAGAAATAGCACGAAAATGGCAGCTGCCCCTACCTTCACCCGAAGATCAGCAGACGTGAGGCCGTAATCGCATTCGAGAAATCCAATTAACTTCAAGCCCGGGGCTCCCTGCAGACAGTTTAATCCGACTACCAAAATCACTAGGACGATGGCCGTTAAGAAAAATGAGAACTCTAGGATACGAGTTAGTTTCATTCATTTTCCCTTAAAGGCAGGCCTTCTTTTCTCCAAGAAGGCCTTCATGCCTTCTTTGCCGTCCTCGGTAGCGAACAACATATAGAACGCTTTCCGCTCGAATTCCAACCCAACCTCCAGCGTCGTATCTTGCGCTCTCAATATCGCTTCTTTTGCAGCTCTGACCGATATCGTGGGTTTGGTCGCAATCTCACTAGCAATCTTCTTAGCCTCATCCATCAAACTTTCCGCCGGGACAACGCGATTAACAAGGCCCACCCTGAACGCTTCCTCAGCCGAAATAGGTTTGCCCGTCAGTATCATCTCCATAGCCTTGTACTTACCAACCGCCCGCGTCAACCTTTGTGTGCCACCGGCTCCTGGCATGATTCCTACGTTAACTTCTGGTTGACCGAAAGTCGCAGCTTCCGATGCGATGATAATGTCGCAGTTCATAGCTAACTCATTTCCTCCGCCCAAGCAGTAACCGCTCACTGCAGCTATGATGGGTTTCGAGATTTTTCTTATGCGATCCCAGAGTTCAAAACGTCGGCCAAGCACTAGGTCAACCGGTGTGGCCTCGGCCATCTCACGTAAGTCTGCTCCCGCAGCGAAGGCATTAGCGCCACCAGTCAAGATTATCGCACGTACGCTTTGGTCCTTATCCAATTCTTCGAAAGCATTGACTAGCTCGGCCATGAGATCGAAGTTAAGCGCGTTCAAAACCTTGGGACGGTTCAGTTGAACTATGCCAAGCTTTCCATCTTTGCTAACCAGAATATTCTGGTACGTCAAACCCTGTTCACGAACCATCAACCACTTAACGTTCAGGAACTTAAGCTTCACCGAAGGCCAAATAGAGTAAAGAAAAATCACGGCCCGGCCGGAGTGCGTGCATTTGCTTGGCGGGGTTATATAACGAACGTTAAATAGAAGATTGAAACCAGCGAATTAGCCTAACTGGCTTTGGACTCGGAGTTGCTGAAATGACGAAACCGCCCTGGACGATGAGGAGTGACCTCTCTGAGGCTCCGATCTTTGTTTGCTGGGAAACAACCAAGGCCTGCTTATTGGCATGCAAACACTGTAGAGCGAAAGCCATCAGGAAACCCATGGCGGGTGAGCTCAACCACGAGCAGAGCATGAGGCTCATCGATCAACTTACAGAATTCGGGGAGCCATATCCCGCTCTTCTCTTAACCGGCGGAGACCCCCTTATGCGAGACGACTTCTTCGACTTGGTTGAGCGGGCGAAGAGCCTTGGAATTTACGTTGCGGTTGCTGCCAGCGTGACGCCCAAGCTAAATGAATCATCAATGTCGCGAATGAGGGAGCTTGGCGTTGACATTATGTCAGTTAGCCTCGATGGGGCGTCGCCAGAAACTCATGACGGGCTCCGCGGAATCCGGGGCACATGGAACGAAACAATACAGTCGCTAAGTTTGGCCAGACGGTTAGGATTACGGGCGCAAATCAACACGACGGTTATGAGAAGCAACCTCGGGGAGTTAGCTGATATCTTTCGCATCGTCAGGGAAACCGGAGCGGTTGCTTGGGAAGTCTTCTTCCTGATTCGAACAGGTCGGGGAGCAGCCCTCGAGGCCCTCGAACCTACAGAATGCGAGGGAGTCATGCACTTTCTTTTTGATGCCGCACATTACGGCGTCCCCGTCAGGACTGCTGAGGGACCGAATTTTAGAAGGGTACGCATAGAGCGAGTGAAAAACAAGAATCCACCAAATGGAGAACCGTACCTCAGCTTAGTTGCGAGGTTGCGGCTTCTCGAAGGGCAACCTACAAGCGGAGCTGTACTGAAGTCAACCCAAACAAGGGACGGGAAGGGTATCATGTTCGTCGCACACGACGGAGAAGTATACCCAAGCGGTTTTCTACCCCTCAGCTCAGGCAAAGTACCGGAAGACGACCTAGGAACAATCTACAGGTCCAGCCCGCTATTCACCGCACTAAGGGATTCATCAAACCTGAAGGGGCGGTGCGGCAAATGCGAGTACAAGGAAATCTGCGGAGGCTCAAGGTCAAGAGCTTTCGCCGAATACAACGACCCGCTCCAAGAAGACCCTGCATGTCCATACCTCCCGGACGGAAACCTAACTGAGACATTACCTCTGGCAAACAGAGACCTGAGCTGAACTAGCAAAATGTCGAACGTTAACCAAGAGCACAGAATACTCGAAGTCGCCAAAGGCCTCTTCACCAAGCGCGGTTTTTCTAACGTGGCCATCCGCGACATATGTAGAGCCGCTAACGTCACTGCCCCCACCCTCTACTACTACTTCAAAAACAAGGAGGCCCTGTTCGACGCAGTTGTGCGCGAAAGCGTAAGCATGAAAGGGTTCATCACGCTACTGACTGACGAATGCGGAAAGTCTGAGAATCCCACCTCACAGGTCCGAGCGTTCATTCACACTTACCTCACTGGTTTCCCGAAGGAACGCTTGAACGTCGGCCTCTACGTCAGGAACTCAACAGAGCTTGATTCCATTGGACGAAACAGCCTTCAAGCCGAGCTCACTCAGATTCAATCTCTGTTAACAGGAATCATTCGAAGTGGCGTCGCTGAACGAGAATTTCGCGAAACGGACCCGAAGATGGCGGCCGAATGTCTGCTTGGCATGATGAACCGGATCGTCTTTCAGCAGATCCATTTCCAGAGAAGGTACAAACAGTCAGAGGCAGTGGCTTACCTTTACGATTTCTTCCTCAAAGCAATGCGGCCGACCTCCGAACACAACAGGGCATGAAAGCACCAGGACAACGAACAATGAAGCAACGCATCTTGATTGGGACGAGAGGCAGTGCGCTTGCAATGGCACAAACAAGTGAAGTTGTTAATTCGCTGAGAAAAGTTGCGCCTCAAGTTCGATGCGAAGTTGTTTCGATCAAGACTCAGGGAGACACTATAGAAGGGGCTGGAACGGGTGCGCTGGAAAGTAAGAGTGCGTTCACGAAGGAGATCGAGGATTCACTAATTCGGGGTCGTGTCGACTTAGCTGTCCATAGTATGAAGGACCTTACCACCGATTTGCCCCCGGGCCTTGTGATCGCCTGCGTCCCTGAACGAGTTGACGCACGTGATGTCCTGATCTCACGAGACAAGAAGAAACTTGAGCAGCTCGACGGCGGGGCAAGAGTTGGAACGAGCAGCGCTAGGCGGAAAGCGCAGCTTCTAGCTGCGCGTGGTGACCTAGAAATCGTTGAGATGCGCGGAAACGTTGACACGCGCATGGGAAAACTCGAGAAGGGCGGTTGCGACGCGATAGTGCTTGCGGCTGCTGGGCTGATAAGGCTTGGACTTGAAAAGAAGGTAACTCAATTTCTTTCGCCGAATGTAATGCTGCCTGCGGTTGGGCAGGGGGCCGTCGCAGTTCAGAGCCGGGAAGAAGATGCTGAGGTTCGGGACCTGGTTGCAAAACTGGATCATGAGCCGACGCGCCTGGCAATTGAGGCTGAGCGTGGGTTCGCGCGAGGGCTTGGGGCCAATTGTCGGACCCCTACAGCGGCTTACGCGAGGTTTGCGGATGGGACGTTAACTATCGAAGGGATGGTCGCCGCGGCCAGTGGGAAACTGGTTCTGCGAGGCCGAATTTCTTCGGATAGCCCCAACGCCGAGAGAACAGGGCGAGAGCTGGCGGAATCACTGCTGAAGAAAGGTGCTGGAATAGTTTTGGAGGCCGCCTGATGCAATCAGCCTCTCTCAAACCACTCTCAGGGGTTAGGGTCCTGGTAACCCGCCCCGTTGAACAGGCTCAAACTCTCTCTGAGAAACTGCGTGACCTCGGAGCAGAGACAATCGAACTGCCAACCATCGAGGTAGTCCCCGCCCAAGACAATGACCCCTTGGACCAAGCGTTACGGAGACTCAGCGACTATCATTGGGTCATATTCACCAGTGTTTATGGCGTCAGGTTCATGATGAAACGCCTAGCCAGCACCGGAATCTCGCCCACGGTCTTAAGGGAGGTCATGGTAGCCGCGATCGGGCCTGCCACAGCGTCGGAGTTGGAGCGGGCGGCGAAGAAACCGGAATTTGTTCCTAACGAGTTCCTCTCCGAGAAGATAGCTGACGGACTAGGCAATGTTAGGGGGAAACGAATCCTTCTCCCACGCGCGGATATAGCGTCAAAGAAACTCCCGGAACTATTGCGAAGACGTGGGGCGTTGGTTGAAGAGGTTGTTGCATATCAGACGATCATCCCACCGGATTTGACGCCTGAGCGTGTCAATTCCATATTCATGAGGGGAATAGACCTAGTGATTTTCACCAGCCCATCCACTGTCCATAACCTAGCCCAAGTCTTCGGAGACGATAGATTAGGCCAGATTTTGAGCAACGTTAAGGTTGCTTGCATTGGCCCCGTAACGGTCCAAGCAATCAAGGAACTGGGTATAGGCGTGAACATTGTTGCGGGCATTCACACGGTCGATGCTTTAGTAGAGGCAATAGTTGATGAAATCAGAACTGTATGAAACGTCGAAAGAATTTGAAACAGCTGAAAGGCCCCGTCGCCTTAGACGGCTACGCGCCCTGCGCATGTTGATGCAAGAAACGCGGCTGTCGACTTCGGACATGATGTACCCAATCTTCGTGGACCGCAGGATTTCTAAGCGCACGCAAGTTGAGTCTATGCCGGGCATCTACAGGCTCCCCATCTCGGATTTGAAGGCCGAAATTTCCGAGGTCACAGCTCTGAAGATACCGGCCATACTTGTTTTCGGATTGCCGGGACGCAAGGATGCGGTGGGTAGCGAAGCACACGCAAGCGATGGAATAGTTCAGGAGGCGGTTCGCGAGGTGAAGAAGTTGGCGCCGCAACTCGTCGTCGCTACCGACGTTTGCCTATGCCAATACACCGATCATGGGCACTGCGGAGTGATTCACGGCGGAACTGTCGCGAACGATGAAACATTGAGAATTCTCGCCCGCGTTGCTATATCGCATGCGGAGGCTGGCGCCGATATGGTTGGCCCGAGCGCGATGATGGACGGACAGGTGAAAGCAATTCGCGCTGCACTTGACGAGCGAAGCTACAAGGAGACTTCCATCATGTCTTACTCAGCCAAGTACGCGTCTGCGTTCTATGGGCCGTTTAGGGAAGCCGCCGAGTCCTCGCCGCTTTGGGGAGATCGTCGAACCTACCAGATGGATTCCCCTAACTCTCGGGAAGCAATGCGGGAAATCTCAATCGACATTGAGGAAGGAGCAGATATCGTGATGGTGAAGCCTGCACTGAGCTACTTGGACGTTATCAGCCGCGCACGTGCAGAGTTTCACGTACCACTAGCCGCATACAATGTGAGTGGCGAATATGCCATGATTATGGCAGCCGATCAGAAAGGATGGCTTGACCATAAACTCGTGGCTCTGGAAGTACTCACCGCCATCAAGCGTGCCGGCGCCGATGTGATAATCACTTACTTTGCGAAGGAGGCGGCGAAATGGTTGCAGGAGGCTGAATGATGAAAACTCAAACTTCAATGGAAACTAACCCCGTTCAAACTACCGAAAGAGAGTACCTGAAGTACACATTCTTCAAAGTTGACTCACAGTGGAGACGCCTCGACAGTGCGAATAGGTCAGCGGCGAAGCAAGATTTCGCATCCATCACTACTAGCTTCGGGAATCAAAATATTCTCAGTAGTTACTCGCTCGTCGGAACTCGGGGAGACGCTGACTTTATGCTTTGGACGATTAGCAGACGCCTGGAGGATTTCCAAGAACTAGCCTCAAATCTTCTATCGTCAATTCTGGGAAGATACTTGGAAACCCCATACTCCTACCTGGCGATTACGAGACAGTCTGAATACCTAGGCGGCCACCAACATGAAGGGCAAGAGGGCGCATCACTAAGCAGGCGTCCTGGGAACTCAAAATACCTCTTCGTGTACCCGTTCGTGAAGAAACGTGAATGGTATTTCCTACCGCACGAGGAGCGGAGGCTCATGATGGCGCAGCATTTCAAGATAGGGCACAAGTATCCCTCGGTCCAAATCCACACGGGTTACTCCTTTGGCCTAGACGATCAGGAATTCGTCTTAGCTTTTGAGACTGACAAGCCTGCTGACTTCTCTGAGCTTGTAATGGAGCTCAGGAGTAGTGAAGCCAGCCGTTACACAGCACTCGAGACTCCGATCTTCACCTGCATCAGGATGCCGATCAACGAAATTCTCAATCTCCTCGGGTGACTTTCGAAGCCTTTCATTTCTTGCTTTTGGAGTATGAATCTTCAGCCTTCGATGAGGGATGTTGGGATGGTTACGGCCAATGTTGAATGACCGCCTCATCAAAGCTTGTCGACGCCAACCCGTGGACGCCACCCCCGTCTGGTTTATGCGGCAAGCCGGTAGGTACCTGCCCGAGTACAGGAAGATCAGAGAGAAGCATGATGTGATTTCGATATGCAAGGATCCTAGCTTATGCGCGAAAGTTACCACGTTGCCGGTTGAAACTCTAGGCGTAGACGCTGCGATAATGTTTGCTGACATCATGCTGCCTCTACAAGGAATGGGAATACGATTCGAAATCAAAGAAGGACTCGGCCCGCTTATTCAGCAACCCATCCGCAGTATGGGCGACGTGAGTTCGCTAACAGACCTGGACCCAAAGAATGACGTGCCATTTGTTCTCGAAGCGATTGCGCAGACCAAGAAGATGCTTGATGTTCCCTTGATTGGTTTCTCCGGGGCACCATTCACATTAGCGAGTTACATTATCGAGGGAAGGTCAACGAGGGATTTCGTGAACACGAAGACTCTAATGTACCGCGACCCGAAGACTTGGCATGCCTTGATGGATAGGTTATCAACCGCCATGGCAAGTTACTTACGAGCGCAAATCAAGGCGGGAGTCGATGTCGTTCAACTTTTCGACAGTTGGGTTGGCTGCCTCAGCCCGCAAGACTACCATCAGTACGTGCTTCCCTATTCCCGCCGAATCTTCAAAGAGTTGGAGGCGACCGGCGTGCCGCGCATTCACTTCGGAACCGGAACATCAAACCTACTCGAAGAAATGAGACAGGCGGGGGGAGATGTTTTCGGAGTTGATTGGAGGATTCCCATCGACCTTGCTTGGGCACGGCTTGGAAGTGATGTTGCAATTCAAGGTAATCTAGACCCGGCCGTCTTGCTCGGGAACCCCGAGCTAATCAGATCGCAGGCCACGGAAATCCTAACGAAAACCAGGGGAAAGGTGGGTCATATTTTCAACTTGGGACATGGAATGCTGCCCGAAACATCACCACAGAACGTTATTGAACTTGTGAAATTCGTTCACGACTCGACTAAGAATTCTGGTTAGGCGTCAAATTTGCCGGACCTCGCCGTTCTCCTGATGGCTTACGGTACTCCGACGTCAGAGAGGGATATGGAAGCATACTTGACCGATATCACGAGAGGCCGCAGACCAACTCAAACCGCCGTGGAAAACCTGATAGACCGATACAGGAAGATCGGTGGCCGTTCTCCACTCCTCGATATTTCGAATGCACAAGCCTCAGCCCTAGAGAAGTCTCTGGGCGCACAAGGAATGGATGTTCGAGTTTATGTTGGGATGAAACATTGGCATCCCTACATCGGTGAGGTCATTCCGAGAATCGCTAATGATGGTCTTCGTCGAATCGTCGCGTTGGCACTCGCCCCACACTATTCCGATATCAGTATTGGAGGGTACAAGCAAGCCCTCGATAAGGGACTGGCTACGACCAGCGACATGCAGGCGGACTTTGTTGATAGCTGGTATGACCATCCCTTATTCCATCGAGCCGTGGCCGAGAAGGTCAAGCAGGCTTTAGAGCAATTTCGCAAGTCGCGTAGCGTCGAATTCTTGTTTACAGCACACAGCTTACCCGAGCGAATTCTTGAGCAACACGACCCATACCCCTCACAACTGCATAGCTCATGCGAAGCCGTGGCAGACCTCTTGAACCTTGACCAATGGTCTTTCGCCTATCAGAGTGCCGGGCAAACGGCGGAGAAATGGCTTGGCCCAGATCTTCTAGAATCGCTCCAAGAACTAAGTCAACATGATAAGAACTCCAACGTTCTCGTTGTTCCGATAGGCTTCGTCGCCGACCATCTCGAAATCTTGTACGATATCGACGTAGAAGCCAAAGAGTTTGCAAGGACACATGGCCTGAACCTGAACCGGACTGAGTCCTTGAACACAAGTCCTACTTTCATATCGGCTCTGACCGATATTGTCCTGAAACGAGTTAACCACGATAAATGGGCTTAACGAACTGCCTGAGTTTTCATCGTGCTAGGCTATCTCATGCTCGTCAATGTATAGAGTTATGAGTTTGCTTGCGAAGGCTTCTGTGTCCTTCTGTGTGTTCAAGCCTTCTGGAGAAGCAAATCCTTTTTTCATGCTATCAATGTCGTCGAACCATATCTCCACGACTCCGTGGTAATCGGGTTCCCTGTTAGGAGGTCTCCTAACGACATTAACAACGTACCTCCTCAATCCTGGCATCTTTCTTGCTAGAGGAGCATGCTTTTCCAGCCAGTATTTGGCAAATTCCTGATCGCTCAGAGTCTCTCTCTTCTTCACCAGAATAATCAGTTTGAACGTAAGTTATCACCTGGCTGCATGGAAACTATAGCCTACCGTTAGATTAAGAAGGTATGTATGAAAAGCTCCGAAAAGCAAAGTGCGCTTCGCATCGGTTAAGTTCTATCCGTTGAGATTAGAATAATGCTACCGATTATTAGCGCAAACCCCACGAACGAAACGTACGAAAAAACCTCATGAAAGAACCAAAATCCTAGGATCGCTGCGGTGACTGGTTCGATTATGGCAAAAACGCTGGCCTTAGTTGCGTCGATCAGCTTCAATCCGCTTAGGTAAAGAACATACGCCATCGCGGTTGGAACGACCCCAATAGTCGCCACTAATTGCCAAGCAAGCATGCTCCCCGGGATTCGAATTCCCTCTAGTCCCACCATGATTGGGAATAGGAAAATGGATCCGAAACACGTAGCCAACAAAGCTGTGACCGCCGGGTCCCTACTTCTTCCCAGAACCTTTCCGAAAAGGTACCAGGAAGAGTAAGCCAACCCTGAACCCACTGCCAACCAGTCTCCAATCTGTGTTCTTGACGCAAACAACGGTTCACGCGTCACTAGACCGAGAATCAGGAACGCCCCTAGAATCGAAAGAGCGACAGCAGCTATCTTGGCCTTGGTAAAATGCTCCTTCAGGATCAACCACGAAAGTAGGGCAACGAAAGCAGGCGCAGTGTAAAGAAGCGCAGTCGCGTGTTGCACGGTAGTGTACTGAAATGCGGTAAAGAGGAGCGTTTCGAAGACAGACAAGCTGCAGAAACCGAAACACGCGAAGAGCCCTACCTCGCCGAGCGTCAGTGAAACTTCGTACCGCTTTACCCGAACGAGAAACGCAAGGACTGGAATCGCGAATATTAGTCGATAAAAAGCGAGCGAAATCGGACCCACATTAGTTTCGGCGTAAGCAGTCTTGCTGATTACTCCGGTGGTTCCCCATAAGAAAGCAGCCGCCATTATGAGCAAAGCTCCTCTCGTTTGGTTGTTCAACGGTACTTCCGCCGAGCGCGCTGGGTCAGTGCACTAATTTTCGAACCCTAAATAGCCATCAGATAGTTAAAGGGCAATGTTCGGCAATACACTGCTCTGTCATAATCTGCGAGTGTTCTTTGATTGTCACTATCAAGAGGTATAGCCATTCTTTTTGTTGCTTCATTCTTCTTTGCCACAGCCGCAATTTTCATCAGATTTGCAACTGAAGCTTCCGCGATGTCGCTAACGTTTTTCCGTCTTTTCATTGCTGCATTGGTAATGGTTCTATTTGGATTCGCGAGCCGCAATTTACATATCCTACCGAGGCGTGACTTGGTTCTCGTTGCGATCTCCGGCGCATTTCTCAGTTTGCATTTTGCGGCCTTCATTTTCGCGGTCAAGGAAACCACAATCGCAAACGCGACATTCTTGGTGAACACGAGCCCAGTCATGCTTGCAGTGCTCTCCCCCATCATCATAAGGGAGCGAACAACCTCAAAGGAAATAGTGAGCGTGCTGGTTGCTACGTTTGGAGTCATACTTGTTGCCAACGCTGGCAATGGCTTCAATGCGTTCGGATTGGCTGACCTTTCCGCTTTGCTCGCCGCCTTCTTCGTGGCTCAATACTCCTTAGTGGGAAGATACCTGAGGACGAGCGGCGTTAGCACATCTTGCTACACGTCTTACGTATACTCAGCTGCCGCATTGGTTGCGTTACTTATGGTTGGAGCGTTGGGAGAGCATACGTTTCGATCATATGATACGCAAAATATCGTCGCCATTCTTGGCTTGGCGCTGTTACCTACAGCGGTTGGCCATTCACTTTACAACTATTCCCTCGGTTCTGTAAAGACCGTCACAGCAAACCTCTTTCCATTAATGGAGCCTATCTTGGCATCCCTTTTTGCCATACCTCTCTTCCATGAAGTTCCAAATCCTATTCAAATTGCGGGATATGCACTGATCCTGTTAGCTGTGATATTCGTCGCAACGAATCTTAGATGAGCTTTTAATTAGGCGGCCCAAAACACAATGCCAAACTATTTCCAACCTAATTGCCCGAGTGAAAACAATCGCTTGAATGCTCGAAAAGTAGGCGAGAAACATGCTTGATATGAAATTTGTTCGGGATAACCCTCAGGGAGTCAAGGAGAACTTAACGCGAAGGGGGGACGAGGCGAAAATTCCGTGGGTAGACGAACTGTTAGAAAATGATCGCAAGTGGCGGAGCCTTCGGACTGAAGCAGACACGTTGCGAAGCAAGAGGAACAAGATCACGGAACAGGTAGCTCAAGCTCGGAGACAAGGCCAGGATGTCTCGCAACTGGTCAAAGAGGCTGAACAAATCCCTAACCAAATCAAAACGCTCGAGAAAGAAATCGCCGACTTGGATAGCAAGATTACGAACACGCTCATGCAACTGCCTAACATAATGCACGAGAGCGTGCCGGTTGGGAAAGATGAGAATGATAACGTTGAAGTGAGGAAGTGGGGCAAACCACCCCAGTTCAGCTTCAAGCCAAAGGACCACATCGACCTAACCACTGAACTTGGCCTTGTTGACTTGGAGAGAGCCGCGAAGGTCGCTGGGGCCAGATTCTACTACCTAAGGGGGGACCTGGTGAAACTCAATCATGCCCTGATTAGACTCGCTTTGGACTTCTGCGATATGAAAGGTTACAAGTTAACCCAACCCCCATACCTACTGCGGCGCGAAGCAGTTGGGGGCGCCGTCGCACTATCAGACTTTGAAGACGTCATTTACAAGGTGGAGGGCGAAGATCTCTACCTTCTCGCGACGTCTGAACATGCACTCCTCGCCCAACACATGGACGAAATATTAGATGGGAAGAAACTGCCGCTAAGGTATTCAGGAGTGAGCCCATGCTTCAGAAAGGAAGCTGGCGCGCACGGGAAGGATACCAAAGGAATCTTCAGAGTGCACCAATTCGAGAAGGTCGAACAGTTCGTCTTCTGCAAACCGGAACAGACCTGGGATGAACATGAGAAACTCATTGCTAACGCTGAAGAATTTTTCCAGATGCTGAAAATCCCATACCGAGTCGTCAACGTTTGTACAGGGGATCTCGGAACAGTCGCCGCGAAGAAATATGACCTAGACGCGTGGCTTCCAGGGCAGGGCACGTACAGAGAGGTGGTCTCCTGCAGCAACTGCACGACGTACCAGGCGGTGCGGTCGAAAATCAGGTTCAGAGACAGGCCTGACGAACCAACCAGTTGGGTTCACACCCTCAACAGCACGCTCGTAGCCACAGAGAGAGCATTGGTCGCAATCTTGGAAAACTACCAAACCAAAGACGGCTCGATCACGATCCCAGAAACTTTACAAGTCTACATGGGTGGAGCGACCAAACTCAAACCTGCAACATAGCACAGTAAACGGTATAAGCGGTGCAGACTGCACGATGAAATGTGCAGTCGATGAGAAACCTGTCTCGGCGCATGGAGAAAATCCACATATCGCCGATCCGCAAAGTGGCGGCTCTACTTGACGAGGCACGAGGACGCGGCGACATAATATCATTCGGTGGAGGAGCACCTAGCGTCCCTCCACCCCAAAGCTTTCTCGCCGAGTTCAGCCGCCTGCTCACCTCGGACCCGCTTAAGAGCTGCGGATATACGGGAACGAGAGGCATCCCGGAACTACGGGCGGCCATCGCAGAAGACGCAAGAAAATACGGCGGGGTCGATTACGATCCTCACTCTGAAATAATTCTGAGCACTGGTGGCACTGAGGCAATCTTCAGTCTGCTCATGTCGCTAATCAATTCAGGAGACGACGTGATTATCACTGATCCCACGTACCTTGGATACCGGGAATTGATCGAATTGGCTGATGGAAAACCAAAGCGGCTCCCGGTCAACGTTGAGGACGGATACCAGCCTAGCCCTGAAGCCCTCAACCAGGCGGTCTCAAAGAAAACGAAGGCAGTGATTGTTCTATCCCCGGACAATCCTACGGGGAGGATCCTGAATCAGGCCTTTGTGAAGACACTGGTGGATGTCGCGCAGGATTACGATTTCTGGATAATCAGCGATGATGTCTACAAGCACATTGTCTACGAAGGAGAACACGTTTGGATTAGCCGGCTGCCGGGTGCACGGGAGCACACTATAACCGTTTCAAGCTTCTCAAAGGAAGCCAGCATACCCGGCCTCCGTCTAGGCTACACGCTTGCTCCAAAGGAAATAATCGACTCAATGGAGAAAATGCAACAGTATAGCACGCTTGCCCCCGATAGTTTGGCCCAATTTGGTTTGGTGAAATTCCTGAAAGAAAACATGAAGGAACCCTACCTGAGAAACATAGTTCTCCCACACTATCTCAAGAAAAGGGATTTCATGGGAAACATGCTGAAAACGCATCTTCCCTTAGCCAAAACAGTCACCCCGTCCGGGGCCTTCTACTATTTTGTAGACATGCGCCCATACCTCTCGAAGCTGAAACTAAACGAAGAGGAATTTGCAGGAAGACTCCTGAAAGAGACTGGAGTAGCAGTTATACCCGGACGATTCTTCGGTGACAACGGCCGTGGCCACGTTAGGATGACGTTCGTCAGCGAGTCTGAAGAACGAATTGAGTTGGGGTTCAAGAAGATGGCTGATTTCGTTTCAAGAGTCGGCAGCTAGCCGCTAACTCGCGCAAGAACAACTATAAGGCCGCCCATTGAGAACTCCGAAATTCTTACGTCATCAAACCGTTTCTTCAGGGATTGCATTAGCTCTCGGTTAGTTGAGAGCAGCTGGTAAGTCGGAACAATCATTCGCCACGGGTTGCCGCGGATTCGGCTTGATTTCGAAAACCGGGCGACCAAGGGCATGAGGTGTTCAATGTATAACGTAACGAGGGTTCTTTTGAGAACCTCGTTGGGTTTACCCAAATCTATTATCGCGAAGGATCCATCGGATGTCAAAACTCTGCGAAACTCATCAATAGCCCCCTCGCGGTCTCTGGCATCTCTGAAAGCGTATGCGCTTACGATACGATTGACAGAGCCATTCTTGATTGGGACGGCTTCGAAAACTGCACGTACGAGATATAGTTGCGTACTTCTTGATGATTTGAAGCGTTCGCGGGCCGCGCGAAGAAGCGTCGCTGACGCGTCCAACCCTAGAATCGTGAGGCCTTCGGATTTTGAAAGGAGGGCTTCGCTCATAGTTCCTGGGCCGATGCCCGCATCGAGAACCGTCATTCCCTCGTTGAGTGCAAGCTGGCCTACTGCGTACTTTCGGGCCTTTAATGCCCGACCGAACGAAACCTTCTCGTTAACGTGGTCGTATTCAGGGATCGAGGTCTCTATTGCGTGAATTACCGCGTTCCATACGTCATTCTTCACTAGAACGACACTCCCTGGGGCCTTTTCAGCTCACTAGCTGTTGTACCCTGTGTGGGAGAGGTACTGTCTGACGCCGCTCCACCCCTTGTCGGCTTTGGCCTTTACTATGGCAAACGCATCTTTGCCGCTTAGTGCACGGGGTTCTTCTCCGGTAACCTCACGAATCATGAACCTTGCTGCACTCAGCACTTCCCCGTTAAGATCAGCTTCAGCAGAATCACCAAGGTGGCAAATCAAGGCCTCAACAGTCATTGGTCCTATTGGCCCGTACTGTCGGCCGTGGCTGGCGGCCACGACGTGAACAGCGTCGAGCGGAAATCCTCGTCGAATTAGCTCCGCGCTGGCTAGGGTAAGATGGTCAACTCGTTCTGCCAACGCGGATGGCCGATACCTGCCATCGTCGGTCCGTAAATAGGTAACTGGTTTGAAAATGTCGTGAAGCAGAACACCACATATCACGAGGTCATTGTTCACCCTGCACCCGTAGATCATTCGTGCCACTCGGGACAAGCTCATGCAGAGTTCATACAAGGCCAGCGTATGTTCGATGAAACCCCCAGGGTAGTTGTGGTGATGCCGAATACTAGCTGGCGATTTTTCAATCGGTAACCCAGAGAATGTCTTACCGCCTATCTTGACTGATGGATTATCAAGGAGGGCATAGACCTTCTTCCGAAGGTTTCTGTTTCTGATCTTGTTGACGAGCCTGAGCAAGCGTTTGTCCATGGTAACCAGCGTTTCACTTGGTGCCTTGGGAAATAAAGTTGGGCCATTTGCCTTCGGACCTCATGTAGAGAGGACCGGGTAGTTTTCGGTAGAGCCATGGAATGCCGGAGTGATGTCGTCTGCTAGTCTGGATGCCCTGAAAGGTAGTTGGTTGAGGAGGTTAACTATTGCTCGGGACCTATGCCCTGGTTAGGAGCAGGCGCCCCAGCTGCATTCGTGGCATATGTAACAGCCTTCTTGGTACACTACTTGGCTATGGCATTGGGGGCAAAGTTTGATCTGTTCGCTCATGCCTTGGGAGGCGCCGACCAAAGGCACAGCCAATAGCTTCGGTGCGAGTGGCTTCACTACTGCTTGTTCCTCATCATCTTTGCTTTCCCCCTCTTTGGTGGCCTCATTCTTCTTGCGCGGCACTACTAGGACTTGGCCTTTGATTGAGGTATCCCGAAATACGGTAACATCCTTGCAGCCGAGTTTGTAGGCGAGCAGGTATGATTCCCGCATGTCTTCGACCGTCGCATTAGCGGGGAAGTTGTTGGTCTTTGAAATCGAGGAGTCCGTCCACCTCTGAAAGACAGCGAGAGCCCGGATGTGATCCTCTGGGCGAATGTCCATAGCGGTAACGTAGACCCGCTTCAAATCTTCAGGTATGTAGCTGATTCTCTGGATTGAGCCGCCGTGGTCGTTCACATCCCTAAGCAGGTCATCGCCAAACAAGCCTTCGTCAGTCATGACGCGTTCGAACACGGGGTCGATATAGTAGAAGCTTCCAACCTTGACATGCTTCTCGTAGACGAGGGAGTATACGGGTTCCATGCCGCTGCTGCATCCCGCGATCATTGAGATGCTACCGGTGGGTGCGATCACGGTTGTGTACCCGTTCCGTATGCCATGCTGCCTAATCATTTCAGTTACCTTGTCCCACTCGAAATGCCACAGTTTTCGATTGGCGAACCCCGCGAAGGGCAGCTTTCCTTCAGGGTAGAAGCTTTTGTTGTAGTAAGGCACTGGGCCCCGTTCTTTAGCCAGGTCGATCGATGTAAGCTTTGAGTGGTAATTGATGAATTCCATAAGCTCCTCCATGAACTTGCGGCCTTCGTCGCTGTTGTATGCCATGCGAAGTTCGAAAAGTAAGTCAGCTAGCCCCATTACTCCTAGCCCTATCTTCCGTGTTGCAAGCGTCATGTCTTCAATTGCCTTAAGTGGGAAGTTGTTTACATCAATTACATTGTCAAGGAATCTGGAACCTACATAGACTGCTTCCTTTAACCCGTCCCAATCATAGTTGTTTTTTCCATTATCATCACGTTTCGCAAATGCCCATACATTGACGCTGCCCAGATTACAGGATTCATTTGGGTAGAGCAGGACTTCGCCGCATGGGTTTGTTGTGATTATTGGACCAAGGTGTTTCAAGAACGGGTTGTACTCGTTCACGTGGTCGAAAAAGATCACGCCTGGTTCAGCACTTTCCCACGCTTGGTAGACTATCATGTCGAACAATAGGCGTGGGTCAACTTCGCGGACAACCTGACCGGTCCGGGGGTTGATGAGGGGGTATGGTTTGTTCTTGTTGTAGCATTCCCAGAAGTCAGGCATCAAGAGAACTGAAATGTTGAAGTTCCTTAACGCCTTGTTTCCTTTCTTTGCGGTTATGAATTTCTCGATGTCTGGATGATTGCTGTTGAGTATGCCCATGTTGGCACCGCGCCGGATTCCCCCTTGCTTTATCACGTCAGTCATGGTATCGAACAACATCATGAAACTGATGGGGCCCGACGCCACGCCCGAGGTTGAACTTACGTAATCTCCTTCGGGTCTTAGTCTCGAAAAGTTGTAGCCCATCCCTCCCCCCGCTTTGAAGACCACTGCGGTCTGCTTCAAGGTCTCCATTATGCTCTCAATGGAATCGTCGACACCCAGAACGAAGCAGGCGGAGCCCATTCCGAGAACGTTTCCGAAATTGGCGATTGCAGGTGTGTTAGGCATGAATTTCTTGGAAACCATCAGCTCGTAGAATGAGTTGATGGGCTTCTCATACTTGTTGAAGAGTCCTGTCTTGAGCATTTCGAAGAAGCGTGACCAGGAAATCTTTGCAGCGCCTTCGCGGTCAAAGCGGTCATACATCCGCTTCAAAGCTTCGAGGTGATACTGGTTGAGCGCATACTTTCCGATGCTGACCTTCTCATGGTATTGAATTGGGTCGAACTTTTCTTGCGGATGCGCATTCTGTTTCTTGCTTATGTCGTAGACCTCAGGGTCGTAGAATAGGTCTGGTAGCGCAGCGTGGACTGCGATTCTCGTGAAGAGTTGCTTCGGTGTTTCTATGAGTTTGCCTGCCTCATCCTTCTTCAGGTACCTAGCCTTGAGAACTTTCAGGGCGTTCAGGTCAAAGACCTTGTCTACCTCATCGATAGTTTCCTTCTCGAGGATTCGCTGCTTTTCACGCCTAATCTCGGCTCTTTTCTGCCTGTAGATTATGTATGCCTTAGCGACCTTCGCCTGGCCATTTTCAACTAGTGCTCTTTCTACAACATCTTGAACATCCTCAACGGCAGGAATCGCTTCTCCACCGTATTTCTCATCAAGTATCTCAACTACGCGCGTTGACAGGGAGTCAGCGAGTGCGCGGTCTCTACTGCCCGTTGCAACTACGGCTTTGTAGATTGCGTTTGTAATTTTCTCTTTGTTGAATGGGAGGATGCGCCCATCGCGCTTTCTTATTTGGGTGATTCTCAGTCTCGAAGGAACCTCATTGGTTGAGGGTTCAACGTGGGATACCAATTTGCTCTTGCCTCTTAGAAAGTGGAAGCTCTCTGTAGTCACCCTATTGCACTTTAATAGTTTTCGACAGAATTGTATAAAATATTGTACGGGCCGATTGCTGAAATGCATTGCCGTACTCAACGGCCTTCGGGAACTTCGACTGGAAAACGAGTAGCACACCATCCTCGAACTCGGTTGGCCGTTGAAAAGACTTTTATTGATTGGGAGTCGCGCGACTTGCGCCTGGTCGGCGAAATTATTCGCCGCGAATTACTTTAGCTGACTCCATGCGCTCAACGGGTCGGAGATGCCGATCGCGTCGAACGCCTTCCGCCTCATATGGCAACCGCGGCATCTTCCGCATGGGGTGGGCAAATCTTCGTAACAGCTCCAAGTCAGTTCAAGCGGTACCCTAAGCTTGAGCGCGAGCTTGAGCACCTCAACCTTGTTGTAGTTGATCAGTGGGTTGACAATTTCTATTCGTGACCCTTCCCGGCCGGACCTGGTTCCCGCACGGACCAACTCATTAATGAGTTGGATGAACTCTGGGCTCGCGTCGGGAAGTTCCTTAGAATCGTCGGCATTTGACCCAAACACTACCCTAGTGGCGCCTATGGTTTCGGCGTATGCTGCGGCAACTCCATAGAAGACAATGTTTCGGGCAGGCACATACGCGGACGAGATTTCAGAGGAGGGCGCGGGGTGGTAGCGCGTTTCAATATGCTTGAAAAATGGTAGGTAAACGCTGAAATGTTCTTTCACCTGGGCAACGACTGCGAGTTTCTTCGATGCTTCCGCTTCGCTGTCATAAGATTGCGTGTAAATCATGTTCATGGAATAGATGTCATCGGTCTCCTGTTTGATCAAATAGAGCGCAGTTGCGGAATCGATGCCTCCAGAAAGAAGCACTAGCGCCCTAACCAAATTCCTAACCTCCAGCACGAATTATGTTCCGTAAGCTGAATGTGCGCTTCAATAGGTGTAGCCTTTTGGCTAAAGGGGCGGCGAACGGGGAGTAGGTGGTGTAACTTTGTGGGGAGAATACTTTACTCGTCCGTAATCAAGGTGGAGAAAAAACGCCCCGCATAGTCCAAATGCCACCACCCTCACTTCGGGTGGCACCACCCATGTGAAGGGATCTTAAGCGGAATCGGTGCGGGTTCGCCCTAATGTGCTTTCATGAAGGTGGCTATGGAGTCTTTTCTGCACTGGGGGCAGATTTTCAGGTGATAGCGGTCGTTGGGGAGCGGTTCGTGGCACCATTCGCATCTTCTGATTCTCGGGGTCTCCATCTCGGGGATTTCTTCGAACAGTAACTTTTCGAGGTCTTCGACCAATTTCATTTCCTTCTTTTCATTCTGGCCCGTGTGCCTTGTTTGCCGAAGCAAACGAGGCAAGCATGTACTACATGTTAAGGGTGTTAAAAGAATTAACAAGATTTATAAGAAAGCTATGTAATCAATGTAAGCTGGATATCAGATTAAGCACAGTAACCTTGTGAGTTGGCTATCATGGCAAACAATGCTGTCTTGATTCGCGGGTTGGATCGGGATATCTACAACAGCGTGATAGCCAAAGCTAGACAACAGGGCAAGAACGTGGCTGAGCTCGTAAACGAGGCCTTGCAGCAGTATATGCAGGAATCTCCATCGGAAAGCCAGGACGTCTTTGACACGAAGAAGCTAGTGATCGCCGGCACCGTCCTTCTCTCCAAGTCCGACATCATGGGCCTGCATAAGGAGCTCGGAAACTTTCATCTGGAGAACAGTGGTGAACTAACTTTCGATAAGGACGTTGACCGGGAAGCTTTCCAGAAGATCGAGCATATCCATAACACGGGGAAGCTTCGGGTCCCAACGGACGTACACCACTTCGCCCTACTGAAGGCAGGACACGTACGCGGAGAAGTAGAAAAGTACTAGGCCAGGGTCCCAAAGATTGCCGAGTTTGTAGTCTTTTTTACACGGTCTCGACGCCGAACTTTCCAGTCTCCCATAGCTCAATTTTGACGGTGGTCTTGAAGAAGATACTGAGTTGTTCTTGTAACTGCCGTGCCAATTTCTCACACGACATGTTTCCAATGTCATGGTGGTCATACTTCTCGTCGATGAATTGGTCCACTTGCTTCTTGATGTCCTCGAAGTCTAGCCATTCATCACTCTTCCCGTAGACCTTCGCAAGAAGCTGGTAGTTGTGCCCGTGCAACCGGCCGCAGCGTGGGTGGCCAGCGATTATGTGCGCTGAGGCGAACTCACGCCGGTATAGGCGTGCAATATCGGGCTGGGCAGGGGACAGCTTGCCTAAACCTCCTTGCGGAGCATGTTGAAGAACTCGTTCCTTGTCTCAAATTTCTCAAACTGGCCGCGGATCTCCGACGTGAGGATGTCAGCGCCGCTCTTTACGCCCCTCATTTCCATGCACAAATGTCGGGCCTGAACAACCACGACGACGCCGCGCGGGTGTAAGTTTTCGTTTAGGGCGTCCGCAATCTGTTTTGTCATACGCTCCTGGAGTTGAAGCCGCTTGCTGAAGCAATCCACCAACCTCACCAGTTTCGAAAGCCCCACGACGGCCTTTAAAGGAATATAGCCAATGTGTACCTTCCCATAAAATGGAAGCAAATGATGCTCACACAACGAGAAAAAGCTGATTTCCTTCGCCACGACCATACCGCTGACCTCATTCCATTCCCTCGCAAGAATTTGTTTAGGGTTCATGGAATACCCTTCAGTCAGTTCAGCATACATTTCGGTGACGCGCCTCGGAGTATCCTGGAGCCCTTCACGCCTGGGGTTCTCACCAATCTCTTCGAGGAGCGACTTCGTCAGTGCCTGCATTCTATTCTTGTCCATAATCCCGCTAACCAGAGACTAAATTGGTTCGACCCGCCAAATCGGCGGTTCACAGTTAAGTTTTCCCTTGAATAAGTACTCCCGGAGAGACGTCGGTTCAGGGATGCCCATGAAGCTACGGGTGCTTCCACGCAAATTCTACGCACGTGACACAGTAAGGGTCGCAAAGTGTCTCCTCGGCAAACGTTTGGTACGAGTCAAGGGTAGGAGCAGAATGGAAGGGAGGATCGTAGAAGTTGAGGCCTATCGAGGTCTGGATGATCCAGCGAGCCATGCCTTTCGCGGCCCGACGCCCAGGAACGCCCCGATGTTCGGAGAACCAGGCCACGCGTACGTCTACTTCACATACGGAAACCACTACTGCCTAAACATTACCACACAGGCAACTGGCACACCTGGCGCCGTATTGATTCGAGCAGTAGAACCCATTGAGGGATTGCAAGCCATGAGGCGCCTACGGCCGAATGTTTCGGACCCAAACCTAACCAACGGGCCAGGCAAGTTGACGAAAGCCCTAGGCATAGACAGGGCACTCAATGAGGTGGATATGACGAAACCAAGTCCCCTTTTTGTTGTAGACTCCGACGAGACGCAATTCGAGATTGCCAGGTCTGCCCGTGTGGGGATCAGTCGTGGAACAGATCTTCTGTGGAGATTCCACATAAGAGGCAACCCGTATGTCTCGAAGCGTTAGGGGTTGCGCAGGAATTCAGGCTTGGATGGGAGCGCTAATCTCTTCAGACTGGATTTGTGGTTTGGATATGTCTTTTATGACTGCTTGCGCGTCCCTGTGAGTGAAACCGACGTAAACGCCCTTGGTAAGAAGAAGAAAGGGCCCCATTAATTTTGTTTAATGAAAACTTTCGCTATGCGTAAATTCAACTCCTTAGGCTGAGGTTTTCAAACTCCCTTCGAGGTGTTTCGCTCTGGCTATAGTGCGCATCATTGGGCTCACTAAGAAGTACGGGTCGACGCTGGCAGTGGACCACCTGAACCTGGATGTCCAGGAGGGGGAGATTCTCGGATTGCTCGGTCCCAACGGTGCTGGGAAAAGTTCAATCCTAATGATGTTATCAACAATAATCAAACCGACCGAAGGCACCGCAGAAGTCGGAGGCTACGACATCCGCAAAAGGCCGTACGAAGCAAGAGAAATGATCGGAATCGCCTTTCAAGAAGCGAAGCTCCTGTGGATGAATACGCCGTGGGAAATCTTGAACTGGCACGCAAAAGTGTGCGGCGTCAAGAACCCAAGGCACGCCGTGGAGGCAATTCTTAAGGAGCTTAACCTCTGGGACGCCAGAAAGAAACTCGCCAATGAATTATCCGGTGGAATGAAGAAACGGGTCGAAGTCGCCAAAGTGCTCATCCAGAAACCAAAAGTCGCCATCGTGGATGAACCCACAGCTCAAATCGATATTGCTGGCAAGTACCAGATATGGGAGAAGATTCGTGCACTACGCGATGAGGGTTCCACAATCATTCTGGCCACAAACGAGCTCGGCGAAGCAGACCGGCTTTCCGACCGAGTAGCAATATTGTACCATGGCCGACTCAGGGTATGCGACACGCCGCGAAACCTCAAAGACAGTATACCCGGAGGGGATGTCATCGACATCAGGCTCGAAGCACCTGTTGAGAACAAGGCGGTGGCTGAGCTGAAGGGTATAGCCGGAATCGTCGACCTTGCCATTGTAGAACCAACTCACATGCGCATCTACCTCAACCGAGCAGAGAAGATGCTGCCCAAGATAATGCAACTCCTCTCCACCCTTGGCGTCGGAATCAACTCGATCAACATGAAAGAACCCTCCCTAGACGATGTCTTCTTTCATTACGCCGGCACCGTCCTGGAAGAATCGCAAGCAACCCCCAGTGTGGCTTCACCGTGAGCAAGATACTCCTCGTGATCGAACGCGATCTGCGCTCACTGGTTCGGCACAAAAGTATACTGATTATGCGTTGGTTCTTCGTCATCGTCCAAATTGGAATTTTCGGCCTTGCTGTGTCGCGGCTGATTGTCGTAATGCCAAACTATTACAATTACTACGCGATGGGCGTCATCGTGATGACCATGTACTCTGTAGCAATCTTTACGGGGTACGAAGTCTACGACGAAGCTGACGACGGCTTCGTGGAATACCTTCTGAGCCTACCGATAACGCGTCGTGAGCTAGTACTCGGGCGGTCTCTTGCCGGTGGGCTTAGGAGCTTTATCTTCATGTCCCCTATCATTGCAGGTTTTCTGTTCTTCATCGGGGTCTTGGATCCCCTGAAAATCTTGACTGCACTAGTAGCTCTCTACGGGTTTGCGTTCGGCGTTTCAGGTTTGAGTATCACTCTAGCGGTTGGATTGAGGTCTGGAGACAGGTTCGACATCATAATGGGAGCACTTGACGCATTCATCGTTCGGCTGAGTACAGCTCTGTACCCGCAGGCCTTCATGCCAGGCCCTATAGCGGCCCTGTCAACGTTCAATCCACTCAGCTATGCCTCAGACCTCTTCCGCTGGTCACTGAACTTCAACATCAAATATCTAGCAAATCCGGCGGTTGCATTGATTGTTCTAGTAATCTTCCTCATGACGTTCAACTTCGCCGGAGTGATGATTTACGAACGGAATCTCGAAGGGGGAAACTGGAGATGATTCCATGTTAACCGGCTTGAAAGCGATAATAGAGCACGACTTCCGAACTTTCTTCAAGTACCGGTTTTTCACGGCCGGTCTGATCAGCATGAACCTTGCAGATTTGCTCATCATGGCGGTTGTTTACACGCAGATGGTTTCGTTCGACTACTTCAAATTCGTAGCGCCTGGAATTGTTGCCGTCGGCCTGTTTGCCGCCGCCTTCGTGATCGGTAGAGAAGTGAACAATGAGACTAGAAGAGGCTACAACCAGTACCTTCTCAGCCTGCCAGTTAGACGTTTCGAGCTTATTATCGGGCGCATGATAGCGGGAGGCCTCAGGGGACTAATCTACGCAATCCCCCTACTTGTCTTGGCGATGTGGATCCTAACGTTTCCATCGATTCCACAACTAGGGCTAATCATATTTGCAATGTTCCTACTCGGCATGGGGATTTCAGGCCTAGCAATCAGCTTAGCGGTCATCTTGAGGAGTTTCGAACGATTTACAACCGCTCGAAGCCTGATCTACCTGCTACTGATTTTCTGCAGCACAGTCTTCTACCCGATAACAGTTCTTCAACAGCTCTTCGGTGGGGCCCTGGTCGTTTTCGCGGAAGCCAACCCTCTAAGCGCAATCTCAAATCTTCTGAGAGGTTACCTGATGGGAACTCCGCCAGTAACTTTGTTCAGCTGGATGGAACTCTTAGTGTTCTCCGCTGTGTTCATCTTAGCCGGAGCGGGACTCTATGCGCTGGCCATCGAACGCTCCGTCTAAGCTCTAGTATTTGATGACTGAGAATTCCTTGCCGCTCGCCCTGACGGTGACTCCCCTCGAACTTGTCACGTGACCAATCTGTCTGAATTCAGGGAGCAGGCTTCTAGCTTGTCTTGCGGCTTGCTTAGGGCAGATTACTAAGAAGCCGATTCCCATGTTGAACGTGCGGTACATTTCCCGCTCCGAGACACGTGCTCTAGATTGAATCGTCTTGAATACCCAAGGCGGTTCCGGTAGGTTATCTAGTTGAAATCCGACTTTCGCCCGTTGCCCAATTCTCTTCAGTTTAGAGTAAGCCCCTCCGGTTATGTGTGCCAACCCATGGATCTCCAAGTTCGATCTGAGCAGCCTAGAGATTTCCTTAACGTAGATCCTTGTAGGGCGAATCAATTCTCTTACGATCTTCGGGTCCGCTCTGGGAACCAGTAGAGTTTTTCTCGCTAGAGTCAGGCCGTTGCTATGGATGCCGCTACTTGCCAATCCAAGAACAGCATCTCCAGGTTCAGCTTGCTCGCCGGTAATGATGCTGTCCTTCTTCACGATGCCAACCACGGTCCCCGACAGGTCAAAGCCTCGCACAAGGTCAGGAACGATTGCGGTCTCACCCCCGACTATTGCGACACCTGCTTCGCGCGCGCCCTTTTGCAGTCCTTTCATTATTTCCGCGACAAGTGCTGGCCTTGGTTTCTCGAGCGCCAAATAGTCAACCATGGCAAGCGGCTCGGCACCGACGCAGATTATGTCGTTCACGTTCATCGCGACACAATCTATTCCGACCGTGTCGTACTTCGCGCAAGCTTCTGCAACAAGAACCTTTGTCCCAACATTGTCAGTGTGTAATGCCAGCGCATAGTCTTTGCTGATTTCTATCAGAGCCGCATAGTGTTCACGAATCCCAAGAACGCGCCCCAGTTTTCCCCTTCGAGTTTGGAAGGTTTTCGACAGAGCCGTTTCGATGCCTTTCTGGATTTGCGAAACCCGGGCTACGTCAACACCTGCTTCAGCATATGTGCGGGGCGACGTGGCGCACTCTCATTTCGAAACATCGAGAATTCTCTTAGCGAGGTAGGCGGCGTTCTCAGCTCCATCTATGCCCACCGCGCATACCGGGACTCCACGAGGCATTTGCACGATGGAAAGGAGTGCGTCCAAGCCGCCCAGTGCTTTGTTGACTGGCACACCGATGACGGGCCGCTCAGTTCTTGAGGCTATGTAGCCAGGCAGGTGTGCTGCAAGGCCAGCGATCGCTATGAATACGTTGGCTTTGCTTGAGGCGATGTACTCGTCCAGTTCCTTGTGATTCCTGTGGGCTGAGATGACCTGGGTCTCATGTGTTACTCCCAGCGAGTCAAGGACTTGTTCTGCGCGTTTAGCGACTTCCGAGTCGCTTTTTGACCCTATCACTATTGAGACGGCAACATCAGCCAAGGTGCACACGTTCCTCAGGTTGGATGCTCGAGCAACAGCTCTTTGTTTGAAGCTTGTTCAGCTTGATGTTGGATAAAGGCTTCTTGCCTTCGATTCCACCGATCCTCCCAGTTTCTGCCCCAATCAACTACAACTTTCCCATCATGGATAGCGATTCGTTTGTCCGCGTGGAGTTGAATCGCCTTTGAATAAGTCCGATGTTCTTGCACCAATATTCGACGTGCCAGGGATCCAGGCGTATCGTCTGGTTTGACTGGGACAGTGCTCTGGAGAATGATTGGGCCGCCGTCTACACTTTCATCAACGTAATGCACTGAGCAACCTGACTCATTTTCACCCGCCCCAAGCACGGCGGCATGAACGCGTTCGCCGAACATACCCGGACCGCCGAACCTCACCATGTCCTTCGCGGGATGAATGTTCATGATACGAAACCTGTACGCCTCGACCATCGTACGTCCTAGAACTTGCATGAAGCCCGCGAGGGCCACGAGGTTGATACGGTGCTGCTCAAGTACCCCGCAGACTCTTTTGTCGAATTCGTTTCGGGCATTCTCCTTCTCCTGTTTTGTAGCGAATTTCCTCCCGAAAACTCCTTCCAAGATGACGTAAGGAACAGAGTATTCTTGGGCGACCTGAATCGCTGGCGCCTTGGGATCGTTTGTGACCAGCAGACTGAGCTCAACATCTTCAAGGACATCGAGCCGGGCGTGGTCTGCAATGGCCCTGAAGTTAGAGCCACGGCCCGATGCGAAGACCGCCAAGCGATTCATGCTATCCCCATTTCAGGTGAGCTTGCAGTTGATGTACTTGCGCCGAGAGATTTCATGTGCTCGATACGCTTCTGAATCAACTCTTCTGTCCCAATGTCATGGCGGTGGCGCAACGGGCCTTGAACATTGGCCGTCGCGCCTTCAGCTATTTGTTCCGCTTCCCTTATCGTCTCGGCTATCCCCACGACGGCTAACGTCCGAGACCCCGTAGTGCTTATGCAACCATTCTTCACGTCCACGCTAGCGTAGAAGAGGCGCGCATTCTGCCCAAATGCTTCCTCGTCAACATCCACCATTTGAGGAGCAGCAACATGGTCGGGATAGGTGACTGGGACGAGATACTTGCAAACAGTAGCCTTAGGCTGGAATGAGAAGTATTTCGACTTCAAACTCCCCTCAGCTATGCGCTCACATACCTCCATGAAGTCAGTTTCCTCAGAGAGTATTGGCAGGACGTTCATGGCTTCCGGGTCGCCGAAACGGCAATTGAATTCGATGAGTTTCGGGCTTGGCTTCTCCTCGTGCAGACTTCGAGCTAACATGAATTGACCGTACAATAACCCCTTGTACTCTTCACCAGTCTCCTTATTCAGTGCGCGAATGACATCGGTCATTATTCTAGAGCCTGCTTCGAAGTTTTCCGGTGAAACAAACGGGAGTAAGTGGTCTCGGTCGCTGTAACTGCCCATACCGCCCGTGTTTGGCCCAGAATCATTTTCGTATGCACGTTTATGGTCTTGAACGAGGGGCATGGGGTGCACGTCATGACCGTCGACAAAGGCTTGGAGTGAATACTCTTCACCATTGAGCCGCTCCTCAATTACGAGCCGCTGACTACCGCCAATCTTGTTTCGGAGAATCTCCTTAGCATAAGCCACCTCATCCTGCTTACTTGGAAGATCTTCCCCTGTAACTTTGACCCCCTTCCCACCGGTCAACCCAGCAGGTTTTATCGCGACGGGCCCCGCGGTCCTTAGAAATGCTTCGGCGGAATCGGGTTCCGTGAAGACGCGGAATAGGGGGTTACCCGCTATGCCGTACTTGCTCAGAAGGTTCCGGCAGAAACTCTTGTCTCCCTCTAAGAGAGCGAGCCTTTGTGTTGGTCCGACGCATGCAATGCCCTGCTCCGTAAGGGAATCCACCACTCCATTAACGAGCGGCGCCTCGGGGCCGATTACAGCCAATTCGATGTGAACTTGTTTCGCGTAACCCGACACAGCTTGAGCGTCACTGATCTGTAGGATTGTTGCATCTCTTGCAAGTTTCGTTATGCCGGGATTGCGAGTGCTCATGGCCGCATACAAGTCGGCATTCGGCGATTTCGCGAGTGCTACAGCGATGGCATGTTCCCTTGCTCCAGACCCAACAAGCAGTACTCTAGTCAAGTCTCTCTCTCCCAAGGCGTAGCATTAGCATACTGATCATCAGTTTTCGGCCGCATTTCATCGGCTAGTGATTGGGCCAGAGGGGTCGGGTAAACACCTGTCAGGCATGCGAGGCAAGTTTCCTGCTTTGGAAAGCCTATCGCATCCAACAACCCATCCAAGGTCTGGTAGCAGACTACATCAGCGCCTACCGCTCGGCGGATTTCTTCCACCGATTTTGATGAGGCAATTAGTTCGGAATGAGTTGACATATCAATCCCGTAGAAACACGGGGATTTGATGGGTGGGCATGTGACCCAGACCTCGACGCGGCTTGCACCCGCTTCCTTGAGCAAGTTCACAATCTTCTTCATCGTCGTGCCGCGGACGATGCTGTCGTCTACTAAGAGAATGTTCTTGCCTTCTACAACAGCCCGCACCGCGTTGAGTTTCAGCCTAACCGCGTTATCCCTCCCCTCTTGGTGGGGCATGATGAATGTTCTACCGATGTACCTGTTCTTGATCAGACCCTCGAAAACTGGGATCCCGGTCTCTCGTGATATTCCCTCTGCTGCAGGGCGTGCAGTATCAGGGACTGGGACAATCACATCTGCGTGTGTCTTGTAAGTGCGCGCAAGGTTTCTGCCTAGCTTGACCCGGGCCAGGTACACATCCTTACCGTCGATTGTCGAATCTGGTCGACTGAAATATACGTACTCAAACATGCACCGCGCGTGATTGTTCTGTGCTTTGAGCTGCTTTCTGACTAGTGGCTCGTTTTCCCGCGCGATCACTAGCTCTCCAGGGTTCACGTTCGAGTGGTCATGTATACCATTAATGTCCAAGGCAACGGTTTCTGAGGCGAACATAAAGAGTCCATCGGCCTCCCCAAAGCAGAGTGGGTGAAAACCTTCAGGGTCCCTGAAGGCGATTAGCTCACCGTTTCCTGTCAAAACGAGCGTGGAGTAAGCGCCTTCGAATCTCGAGACGCAATTCATGACCGCCTTCTCAACGTCGACACCGCTGGAAAGTTCTTCGGATAAGGTCTTTAGCATGACTTCTGCGTCGCAGGTTGCCGAAAGGAATGTTCCGTTTGAACGCAAGTCAGTGCAAAGCTGTGAGAAATTGACGAGGTTGCCGTTATGACAGAGGGCAAGTCCACCTTTCGGCCGGTCGGAGAAGTAGGGTTGCGCGAATTCCTCCAGTTTCTGTGGGTCACAAAGTGTTTCTTCGTTTGCTGGCTGACCTACAGTGGAATATCTGACATGCCCTATTCCGAGACTACCTTTCAGTCCGTTGAAAGTTTCAAAGTTGCCGACAAGCCCCAGTTGTTTTCGATGATAGAACTTCTTCTTGTCGAATGTATAGAACCCGCATGCTTCCTGCCCGCGGTGCTGTAAAGCCAATAGCCCAAGCCAAATGTTGTGGGACACGTCCGAGCCGCTTCTTATGGCTCCGACGACACCGCAGCTTTCCCTTACTTCTGCCAAGGCTCCAGAATCCCCTGCAGCGAATCCATGTATGCTTCGCGGAGCGTCTCTAACGAAAAATCCAGTCGGCTGTAGCCCAGCCCGAAGTGCAGTGAGTCACCCCCAACTGTGCCTGCAACAATCGCGGGAACATTCGCCGTCGATAGTGTTTCTGAAACATGAGAAGGATTCTTGGTGGTTATGATGAACCTTGAATTCGTCTCGGAGAACAAGAGTTCGTCGGAATGCATCTTCTTGGCGTAGAGGGGTGCGCAATCGACTGATGCACCTCTGCCGCCAGCGATAGCCATCTCAGCGAGGGCAACCCCTAACCCGCCTTTTGAAACATCATGGCAAACGGTGACAAGGCCATCCCGTATGCATTCTAGGACACTTCTCTGAGTGCGAACTTCAAGTTCGAAATCTAATGAGGGAGGTTCCTTGCCGACGCATCCTAAGGTGTGATAATATTCTGACCCACCGAGCTCGGGTTTCGTTTCGCCCACGATGATTACGACCTCGCCATCATCTCTGAACCCCATTTTAGTGAGACGGTTGGGCTTCTCAATCAGACCAAGTACGCTGATGACCGGAGATGATTTGATCGCCTTGCGGTTTTGTTCCTCCTGGTTGTAGAAACTGACTTTGCCGCCGACACATGGCAAGGGATAGGCTCTAGCGAAGTCAGCTATGCCTTCGATTGCCCTTGAGAACGCCCAGAATATCTCCTCGTCATTGGGGTCACCGAACTGGCAGTGGTCGAGGAAAGCTACTGGTTCCGCTCCCACAGCCACAACATTGCGACAGCATTCAGCCAGAACGCTGGCGGCACCAACGTACGGGTCCAAGTCGCAGAACCGTGCATTTCCGTCAACCTTAACGGCAGCGTATTTTCCGTTGGGCAGTTTCAGCGCGGCCGCGTCCGCCTCTCCGGGTTTTGCTATAGTTCCGATTCCGACTTCATGATCATACTGCCGGAACACCCAATCCTTGCTCGCAATCGTGGGCGCAGCCAATACGCCCAAAAGGCTCTTTCCAAGATCGCTGGAATGCGCAGGTGCTGGTTCAAGGTTTCGTACACGTGGCATCCGGCCCTTTCGGCGGATTGTTGGCGCGTTTGCAAGTAGAGGTGTGGGAAGGTTCGCGAGTTGCCCCCCAAGGCGAAAAACCATGATTCTGCCGGTTGATGTGACCTCGCCTATGCGGGCACTACCCACACCATACTTCCGGACGATGCCATCCAAAGCTCCTTCAGAACCCTCTTTGACGACAAAGAGCATTCTTTCTTGGGATTCTGAGATCAAGATCTCGATGGGGGTCATGTCGGCTTCGCGAATAGGGATCTTCTCCAGGTGCACGTTGAGGCCCGTGCCACCTTTGTCGGCTATTTCAGAGAGACCTGTCGCTAATCCGCCCCCACCCAGATCCTTACAGCCCCTGAGAATCCTAGCACGGGCAGCTTCCAGCGACACTTCGATGATCAGTTTCTTTGTGAAAGGGTCCGGTATCTGAACGGCTGACCTATCTTGATCTGGGTCCGCTCCGAGGGTTCTGGACGCGAATGTTGATCCGTGAATTCCGTCTCGGCCTGTGCAACCGCCAATCAGATAGACACCGTCACCAATGTGGGTTGCCTGGGCCAAGAGGAGTTCTTCTTTTCTTCCAACTCCCAGACAGGCTACATCCACTAGGCAGTTTCTTTCAAAGCAAATATCAAATTCAACCTCGCCGGCGACTGTTGGCACGCCGATGCAGTTACCGTAATCCGCAATTCCCCGAACCACATTCTTCATGATCCACTTTGAATGATCACTCTCGGCTATCTCACCGAACTTCAGAGCGTCGAGGAATGCGATCGGCGTCGTGCCCATGCAGAGAATGTCACGAACAACGCCACCTATTCCCGTGGCCGCCCCCCCGTAAGGTTCGATAGCGCTAGGATGATTGTGGCTCTCAATGTGCATCGTTACAACATAACCGTCACCAATGTCGACAACGCCTGAGTCATATCCAGGCCCAACCAGCACGTTGCTACCCGATGTCGGAAGCGTCGCGAGCATGTGTTTTGATGATTTGTAACTGCAGTGCTCGCTCCATTCAGCGTCTATCATAGCCCATTCGAGGCCGTTCGGCTCCCTTCCCAGTTGGCGGCGCGCGAACTCCATCTCCTCCGGCGTAAGTGTAGTTTCCAATTCGCCTACTAGCATCTGACCCACTCTACCATTGACTCGAAGACTCTCAACCCATCCGTTCCACCAAGTGCGGGGTCACTTGCCCGCTCCGGATGGGGCATCATGCCAACGACGTTTCCTTCTTTGTTAGAGAGTGAAGCTATGCTGCGGGACGTTCCCGTAGGGTTCTCGCCGGCATATGTTATGACAACCATCCCTTCGCTTGCCAAACGGTCAAGGACTTCGTCTTCAGCAAAGAAACGCCCCTCATTGTGGGCTATGGGCATCCTGATCTGCGGAATTCCTTCAAACAAGTTGGTGAATGCTGTCCGGCTCCTCTCTACACGCAGGTTCATCCACTTGCACACGAACTTCAACGATGAATTGCGCAACAGTGCCCCCGGAATGAGGCCAGCTTCAATCAGGATTTGGAAGCCGTTGCAAATGCCAATAACCGGTCTTCCATCTTCAGCCATTTTCCTTATTGCGTCGATTGCGGGTGAGTGGGCTGCGATAATGCCTGCTCTCAGGTGGTCGCCGAAGCTGAACCCGCCTGGTAGAACCGCGGCATCATATGATGAATCATTGAAATCGTTGTGCCAAATGAGGTCCGCATCGAGACTCAGCACGTTCCTGAGAACGTGTAGAGTGTCACGGTCACAGTTGCTTCCCGGAAACTGAATTACCGCGACCTTCAAGTCTATTGTCTAACTCTCACGTTTAATGCGTGCGCGACTGGGTTGTACAGTCTCAGGTCGTTGCACATTTGGAGGGCTTTGTTCCTTGCCTCGTCCTCGGTTGATGCTTCGACCTTAACCATTAGCAGTTTGCCTGTCCGGACTTCCTTCACTGAATGGAATCCTTCCTTGTGGATTAGGTCACGTTCTATGGTCTCCCCCTCAGGGTCTCGGGCCCGTGGCTTGTTGGATATGACTATCTCAACTGAGAATGCTTGTTCCACTACAAACTCTCCTGAAGGGTTCCATGTACCCTAGCTCGAAAACTCCAGGCAGATCCTTGCGGTACCTGTCCTTGTCCAAGATTTCCTTAGTCTCTTTGTCCCAAAGCCTCCAAGAATCTGGGCTTAGTTCATCACCGACCAAGAGTTTGCCGTTGGCATCCCGCCCGAATTCGAGTTTGAAGTCCACGAGAATTGCTCCTCTTTCATCGAAGAACTTCTCTAGGACGGTCGCGGCCTTCAGTGTGACCTGCTTGATTTCTTCAATTTCGTCATCGTTGGCAAGTTGGAGGAGCTTGAGATGCTGGTCAGTTAGCATTGGATCGTGGAGCGAGTCATCTTTCAAGTAGAACTCAACAATAGGAAACGGGAGCTTGTCGCCGTTCTTGAAGAGCTTTCCAATACCTATGAAGTGGCCGGCGGCGCGAATTCTGCAAACAACTTCTACTGGTATCATTTCCAGCTTCGTAACGAGGAGACGAACATCGTCAAGTTGCTTGAGAAGGTGATTTGGAATTTGATGTTCCGTGAAAACTCCGTAGAGTTTCGCGGTTATCGCCGCATTAATCTTGCCTTTTCCGGGAAGAATATCGTGCTTTTTGCCGTCACCAGCAGTAACATCGTCCCGAAAGGTTAGAATCGCTTGGTTAGGTTGGTCGGCAGGCGAAACAGTCTTCGTTTTACCTGACGAAAGGATAGAAACTGACATGTTTTGTTAATATTCACGTGAACGTAAAAGCCATTTTTAACACGATTGTGTTTCCTTCTTCGGATTCGTTCTGCTAGAGACTGACGGTTGGCGGAGTCTTTGATTCACATGTGTCAACGCGTAGAGCTAGGCCGCCTAAGGTGATTTTGTTATCGTGATGTTGAAAGATGATGCCAGTGTTCCACTGGAAATCCGTCCGCTTCGTTCTCACTTTCTAGTGCGCGAAGTGCCTTATGCCGGTGAACTGCATCGCCATTCCGAACTCGTCTGCTGCCCGTATTACTTCGGGGTCGCGTATCGAACCGCCAGGTTGAATGATTGCAGTTACCCCTGCTTTGCCCATCAAGTCAACGGAGTCCCTGAATGGAAGGAAGGCGTCCGATGCCATAACGGTTCCCTTAACATTTAGCCCCGCGTCCTGCGCTTTCATCAGTGCGATTTTACACGAGTCAACTCTGCTCATTTGTCCTGCTCCCACTCCGACAAGTTGCTCTGGTGTGGATAGTACAATGGCGTTCGACTTGACATGCTTCACAATTTTCCACGCAAACAGAAGGGCATCCAACTCGCTAGGAGTCGGCTGCCGTTTCGTTACGGTTTTCCGGTTTTGTTCGTCAATAAGTTGTTCATCCTGGTCTTGGTAAAGGATGCCGCCGTGGATCCAACGAAAGTTTTTCTGGGTTCCCGATTCCTTCCTGTTAGCATTCAATTGCCCTGAAATGTCAAGAATGCGTCGATTCTTCTTTGCCGAAAGAACACGCAGGGCTTCATCTTCGAACCCTGGCGCTAGAACCAGCTCGACAAACTTGTCGCTGAGCAGATTGGCAGTTTCAATGTCGACTGGCCTTGTGAATGAGTAAACCCCGCCAAAGGATGAGACAGGGTCAGTTTCCAAAGCCTTGCGGCATGATTCCGCCAGTGTCTTCCCTTTTCCAACGCCACAAGGGTTCGTGTGTTTGATTATGGCTGTGGCAACGATGCCCCCGAGTTCGGCTACCAAGCTGTAAGCAGCGTCGGCGTCGAGTATGTTTGTGTAGCTTAGCTCTTTCTCGCCCGCTACCATGAGGGAGGAAGCTATGCAATCGTTCTCGTATCGGTTGCGGTAGACTGCAGCCTTCTGGTGCGGATTCTCACCGTAGCGTAAGTCATGGATTTTCTCGAAATTCAATACTAGGCTTCTAGGGGCGGGCCATTCGCTGCGCACACCATTCCGCGCTCTGGTTTGGAAGAATGATGAAATCGCGGCATCATAGGCTGCTGTGCGTTCGAAAGCCTTGAGCATTAACTGCGAGCTAGTCTTCTCAGAGAGATTTCCATTGTTGCCCCTGAGTTCGGCGAGAACTTGCAAATAATCAGCCGGGTCGGTTACTACAGCCACACTCTGATAGTTCTTCGCAGCTGCCCGAATCATTGTAGGACCACCAATGTCGATGTTTTCCAAGGCATTGTCCAAGCTAGGCGATTGTGCCGCGACTTTCTCGAACGGATATAGGTTCACGACAACCATATCGATCGGCATGATTCCCAGCTTGTCGATGGTTTCGCGGTCGTTTGCTATGCCACGTCTGAAGAGTAAGCCAGCGTGAATTTTCGGATGTAGGCTCTTAACGCGGCCATCTAGAATTTCGGGAAAGCCGGTGTAATCTGCAATATCACGAACTGCAATTCCTTTTTCAGACAGCAATTTTCCTGTCCCGCCTGTTGACATCAATTCCACTCCTAACTCGCGGAGCCCGCGAGCGAAATCAACAATACCCGTCTTATCGTAAACGCTCAGTAGGGTGGTCTTTATACTCAAGGCCATACTCGGTCTGCGCGATGAATGGTAGCCGCTAAACTTAGCTTTTCTTTATCCGCGCGAAACTGGCCGCTCTGACCATCGAACATTCTGTCTGAGCTGCACTTCATGATGCAAGGAACTTGAATGCATAGTATAAGTTCCTGATGCGCATCCCGAAACTAAATTTGGTTGTTCCTTTGCGCAACCTAAAGCCAACCGGAATCTCTTGTACCCGGAGGCCTTCTTTGAAGAGTGTGACGAACAGTTCCAATTCAATTTCGAATCCCGTTGAATGAATTTCGGGGTAGATTCGCTGAACAGAATTCCTAGTGAATACCCAGTACCCGGTTTGGACATCTGTAAACAGGCGCCGGAACTTGGCCCCGAGCAAGAATGAAACCGTGACATTGGATGCGAGGCTTATCAAGGGCATCGAATGATCTTCCCTCGGACCACGGGTCCTCGAACCTAGAACCACGTCTGCCTCATCGTTCTCGATGATTGTCATCATCTTTGTGAGCCACGACGGGTCGTTCGTCCCGTCACCGTCTATGATACAAAGTACCTTGGCTGTGCTTTGGAGGAAATCTCTCATGGCGGTTCGGATGCCGCACCCCTTGCCTTTGCCGAAATCCTGTATGACGACTTTGACGCCGGCTTTTTCTGCAATTTCTTTCGTTCGGTCAGTGCTTTTACCATCGACCACGATTATTTTCTCGAAACCGCATGCGCGTGATTCAGCCAGTAGTCCTTCAATCGCGTCTTCTTCGTTAAGAGTTGGGATCACGAGGAGCGTTTCTGACATGAGGCTTGGGTTAGCTTTTTGAGTGATGGGTCGTGGATTTGCAAGGGCGGGATTGCCAGCCATGCGTGCCACAAACATTCTCATTCTGATTTGCGTTCTGGTGACTCTTTACGCCTGGACTGCGATGAGTCCCGCTGATGTGGATCGTTACCTTGCTTTCAGCCTTACTAATCTGCAAGAGGGAAGAGTTTGGACGCTCGTTACAGCGATCTTCGTCCACGCCAGTATACTTCACATACTGGGAAACATGATTTTCCTGTACGTTTTCGGAAATACGTTGGAGAGTGTGACAAACTCCAAAGGAAAGATGCTTACTGCTTTCTTCCTCGGGGGCATACTTAGTTTTCCGTTGAGTATCCCTTTCTTTCCGCCTGGTACAAGTTTCGTCGGTGCTTCTGCGGCAATCTTCACCTTAACCAGCGTTGTAATGTTGATGAAACCTTTGAGGTGGTCTTGGCTCCTGTTCATGCCTGTGGGGTTGGTTGCCATACTATACTTCCTTTACAACGGGTTGGCGGTCTACTACCAACAGCAGAGTAATGTAGCCTACGTATCGCACATCATCGGGTTCTCACTCGGGCTACCACTCGGCATAGCTTGGAGCGCTCAGTGGAAGAGAAACTTGTTGATTTCGATCGGGTTGCTCGCTGTATATTTCGTCTTGCTTTACTTCGTCACGCATTACATTCTTCCGTCGCTCTAGGAAGTCATAGCCCGAACGGTGGAAACGTTCTCAGACTGATTTCAGGTATCCTTTTGAAACGAGCCATTCTTCGACTGCTATTGAGACTAACTCTTCTTCTGAGATATCGCGTTCTTCAGCCGCTTGATTAAGGGCCCGCCCGATTCTGGGCGCAAAATAGACTTTGATCGAGACCCCAGTTTGTTTCGCCAGGGCTTCTTCTTTGATTGCTTCTATCGTTTTCTCAGGGAACATTTTGAAACGATCAACAACCTTACGGGCATCCTCTTCGGGTAGGGGGGCGATCGCTCTAACTATCTCTGGCACCTTACGATCAAAATCTCGGCTCGAAAGCCTTCTCACCTCAGCCGTTTTCAAAGCGCGAGCGACTAGTTCAGTGTGCGCTAGCGGGATTGCTTCCGCGCGTCTCCTCTGCTCGTCCGACGGAGCTCTTGCAGCATGGATGTTCATCCCCTTAGCTCTGAGTTTGAAGGTGAGCTCGTACGCATCCAGCAGCTCGCGGATTGAGTTCTCGGATCGACCGATCACTTTTGCAACAGCCTTCGCGTTTGCAAACCGCTTCGGATCGAGTTTCATAAGTTTGAGAACGGCTTCGGCCTCTTCCTCAAGCTCAAGATCGTTCCTTTGAATGTTCTCGACGAGTGAGAGAGAAAGCGCCTCGGTGTCACTCATCGGCCTTATGATAACGGGCACTTTTTTCAGGCCAAGCGACTTCGCGGCCTCATACCTTCTCGACCCGACAACGATTTCGAACCTATTCTTGAGCGGCCTCACTAGCAGTGGTTCTAGGATTCCCTTCTCTTGAATCGACAGTTTCAGTTCGGTTATGTCTCCCACGGATTTGCGAACGTTCGATTCGCCAACGAATAGTTTTACGGTTTCAAGGTCCGTCATGGCAGCCATAAAGGGTACCCTACACTAGTTTACGGTACAGTATACAATTTTAAATTGTTCTGTTTAGGGAATTGGAGTGTAGGGATTAGGGATCAATGGGCCTACGCCGGAAGATTGACGGGGTCGACGTTATCGCTAGCGATAACGAGGTTTGGTTTGTTCAGGACGAACGGATTTGCTGGACGACCAAGGAAGAACTTTGGGCAGGCTCGTTAAGGTTGGGCAAGATTCTACGCGAGAAAGGTTACCGAATTCACAGTCAAAGATTTCCAAAGAAACTTCGCGAACTCATCCTAATGCTGTCAAGATGAGCTAGGCCGAGAAGACTAAAAGAAAAAAGATTGGAGGAGTTTTTCCGCAGCGGTCTGCTGCAAATCCGGTTTCTAGTAGCGGCCGCGTCCGCGGTCTCTGTCGCCGCCGTAGCCGCCTCTGCCCCGGGGTCTACCGTACCCGCCGCCACCACCGCCACCACCGCCACCGCGCCCGTAGCCTCCGCCACCGCGGCCGTAACCTCCGCCGCCTCCGTAGCCTCTTCCGCCGCCTCCGAAGGAGCGGTAGGGTCTTTCTTCAACGACCTTGTCGGATAGGTTGTTCTGTGTGTTCACGTCGCCGAGGGGGGTTTCTGCTGGTTCTAGGGTACCGTAACGGCCGATGTTCAATCGCATCGAACCCTTGAACGGTCGCACGTACCCGTTCTTGACGTTGACTGTGTCACCCTCGTTGACTTTGTCTATGTTGTCGTCCCACAGGGTCATGTAGATTGTGCCAGTGTCGTCTCCAACAAGTGCGTCCAACACGCGGTGTGTTGTTCCGTCCTGTCGAGAAACGGTTTCTCGTGCTTCGCCCTTCTGGACGACTTTGACGGTTGTGTTGACTTGCTTTGAGTAGGCGGTAAGTTCGCTAACTTTTACAGGTGGTGCCGAAACGCCGGCTGGTTGTCCTTGTTCCTCTGACATTTTCAAGTCTACTTCTGTTCAAACGGTAAAGCTTCAACAAGGGTGCGGCAGTCTTAAGCGTTATGATTACTCTCGCGTCGATGGTTGGCCTAATTCTATTCCAGCTCTGGAAAATGTAAGCCCCGTGCCAGACTTTGGTTAGAGGTACGTCAAGAGGTCATCAACGGTTTGGATTACCAAGTCCGGTTTAATTTTCGACGAGCTGATGGTTTCGCGGCTTTCAACTCCAGTAAGGACCAAAACTGTGTAAACGCCAGCCCTATGGGCGCCCAGCAGATCAGTCTCCATCTGATCCCCGATCATGACCGCGTTGGACGGTTTCTCATGCGCTAAGCGAAGGGCTAATCGGAACATGCGTGGCGATGGTTTACCGATCATGACGGCCTTCTTACTAGAGCCGTACTCCAGTGCTTTGATTATTGGCCCAGCAGAAAGCGCGGGGCCGTGGTCATTCATGTAGACCGCCCCGCCATAGCTGCCGACCAGTTGCGCACCTCCCCTCAGGGACCGTAACGCATCGTTTAGCTTTTCATATGTCAACCCCCTGTCTAAGCCTACTACCACGACCTGAGGGCTCTGCTGCCTCTCTTGGTGTCCGGCTGCTTCAAGCTCACGCTTCAACCCATTCTCACCAATCAAGAAGAATGATGCTTTTCCATACTTCTGGGTCAGGTAGTTTGCGGTAAGAAAACTCGAGGTGAGAATTTCTTCTAGCTCAAATGTGAAACCTAGCGCCGCTAGGTTTTGATGAATCTCATGGCGAGTGTGGGTTGAATCATTTGTTAGAATGAAGGATCTCTTTCCTTGGGATTTGATTTTGTTGAGAACTTCCCGGCCCCCTAAGTAGCGCGGCTTCTCTTTGCCCACGGAGAGTACGCCGTCGAGGTCGAAGAAGAAGCCCTTGGTCGCCGCAATTTTCATCCTGTCTGTAACCTCCAGTTCAAATCCAGTATGGAAGGCCATATGATGGTTTTCGGTAGGAGAAAATCATTGAAAAAAATAATCGGGGAAAAACGTGGAAAAACGCTGTTCAGCTACATTTAGCGTCTTATTTCTTCATTTTCTTCTTTTTGTGGCCTTTTGCCACCTTACGCTTCACCTCGAAACGTTTCGAGCTAACTAGCCTCGAATCGTACCGTATGCATGGAATTTACTTAAAAGTCAATCGATTTACTCAACAGTTGGAACTAGTCAATATAAGGCGGCCTGCGAACTACGACGCTCAACCTTGTTAGCGCCAAGTATCGAGTTGAATCCGGATTTTGAAGAATTCGACCTCGACGAACGTGAGCGCGAGGTCTTGAAGCTACTGGTAAGTGAGCAGAATGCCCACTTCTCATTTCAAGGTCTGAGAAGAAGATTGGGCTTACACCAGGAAACCCTCACGCGCACTCTCAAGCGCCTAGAAGAAGCACGCGTGATCGAGCGGTCTCCGGAAGGATACAAACTCAAGGGAACGGGAAACGCTTACTCATTTGCAGTTCAAACTAACCAAGCGTTAGCTAAACCCATAATCGACGCATACTTGCCCAGTCAAGTTGACGTAACCGTTCTGTTCCAAAAGCTTAGGGGCAGGTGGTTCAGTAACTTCCGTTGGCTCGGCTACTCGCACGATGGCAACCAGCTATCCATGAGCTGGATCAGCGAAGACGGCCGAATGCAACTTCAGGCCAGAATCGGCGGCGGCAAGATAACCATAGGCGCTGATTCGTACACGAAGCAGAGTGAATCGGAACAGATCGCTGCGGCCTACCAACTCTTCGACCACATAACGAAAATTGCCGAAGAAATGGTGCAGCCCGCAAACCAGGCACCGGTCGCCAATTAAGTTCTGACCAGGTTCACCGTTTACCAGTCATTATGGAGCAAGGCTGGCATAGTTACGCTAGGTGCAGAAAGAATGAAAGCAACATTCGCCTATGGTTCAATACGTTTCGAATCCTCTGTGACTATTCCATGGCATCCGATCGAGCGTGAACCCCAGCCGCTCGAACGCCCACCCGACCGTGGACTCTAAGCGAGTAAGCGCTCGGTGCGCATCGCGCGAATCACCTTAAACTCGTAGCCCAGCTAGCGAACTCTCCCAACGTCTCGGGAGATTACAGATCAGTCTGCATAAGTTCAGCACGGCTCGCAACCAGTGGGTCGAGTTGTTCGTTGAAGATTTCTGGATGAATAACTTGGGCCAGGATTCTGATTCCGTCGAAGAGCCTAGGGCCCGAGCGGCTGAAGTAGTTATGTCCGTCGGTTGCATAAACTCGGCCGTTTTGCACAGCGCTCAAGCGATTTACGCCTGAGTGCTCGAAGAAGTATCTCGCTTGCTCCATTGTTTTACTAGCCGTGAACCCGCAGGGCATTAGCACGATGACTTCTGGGTCGTAATTCAGAACCGAATCCCACTCGATACGCGTGGAGGGTTGTCCGCGCTCAGCAAGCTTGTCGAATCCCCCGGCATATTCGACCATCTCAGGAACCCAATGTCCTGCATTCATGATCGGTTTTAACCATTCAACGCAAAAGACCCGGCGCTTCTGAGCCTTCTCAGTCAATTTTCCAATCGTCCCTGTTTTCGTTCTGAGCTCAGCGATTAGTTGCTCAGCCCTTTCAGGGCGGCCAGCGGCTCTCGCTACGCTCCTTATGTCGTCTTCCACATCGCTCAGCGAATGCGGGTTGAGTGAGACAACTTTCACTGGTTTCTTGAGCTGGTTCACTGCGGCCAGGACGTCTTCCGCTCCAATTGCGCACACGTCACACAGTTCCTGCGTGATGACTAGGTCTGGTTTCGCTTGTCTGAATTCGTCTAGTTTTATTTTGTACAATCGCTCTCCGCGCTTCGTATAGTCAATTACCAGTTGGTCGATTCTCTCGCTTTCCAGCTGCCTAGTATCAAATGCAGGTTCAATCATCTTGGGTTTTTCTTTCGCCTCGCTAGGAAAATCGCATTCATGCGACACTCCAACGAGTTCTCTTCCAAGCCCGAGCGCATAGACGATTTCTGTAGCGCTGGGTAGAAATGAGACAATTCTCAGAACCGTTCCACCCAATCCAATCTCTGAGCCGCCGTATCCGATGGGACTACTTGAAATATTGCACATTTATCCTTCTAAAAGTGAGCACCATGCCCCGAACTCTTCAATGTGAGATTTGCGGGGTCGTCTTCCCATGTGGAATGGGTGGCGCAGGATGTTGGTGCACCGATCTATCCTTGAGCGAGGCGGCGTTGGCGAAGCTGAAGACGCAAGCCAAAGATTGCGTCTGTCCCAGTTGCCTCTCGAAGTTTGCGTGCGATAGGTGAATTCGGAAGGTTGGAGCAGTTGACAGACGTCGAACTCAGGAAAGAGAGGGGTCCAGTTGAAGTCATCAGGGAGTACTTTCAGAGGGACTTTCACAGGGGGCTATTGTCAGGTTCGGTTGTGACACGCAAATCTTCTTAATTCATCCTAACCTTCCCGCAACGCGAATGGTGTAATCGATGACTGAAAGGCGCATAATTGACGACGCCTCCTTCCCAAATGAATGGCCTAAGAAGGAAGATCACGAAGGCCATGAAGTACGGTGGAAAGAGGGCGTAAGCAAAGAGTACGGTGTGCACGGCGTCGCTGTCGCGGTTGACTTCGACATTTGCATCGCCGACGGCATCTGCATCTCAGTCTGCCCAGTAAACGTCTTCGACAAAATGGACTTTCCTGCTGAACAGGAGAAGATTGACAAGCAGACTCCGAACGACAGCGGCAAAACGCTGCTAGACCGCTGGAAGGCCGACCCGGCCCGAGAGCGGGACTGCATCTTCTGCCGGGCATGCGAAATCCAATGCCCAGTGCAAGCCATCAAGATCACCGAGGGCGTAGGGCCCTTCGCGTGATCAAACCCCTCACGGTTTGCTATCATTTTCCGCCTTTCTTCCGTTTACTCGGTGTTTTACTAAAACGCTATATGGACGCGACGCAAGGATTCTATAGGGATTAGAATTGGTACTATTCCTTCTCGCAGGCGCAGCGTTGCTTGGAGCTGCAGCAGGCGGAGCGGTAGGTTACACAGCGGCTGGTCTGACAGGCGCAGGCATAGGTTTAGGCGTCGGTGCCCTCGCAGGTTTGGGATTCGGCGCAGCTGCTTGGTATGCAACGAGGCCATGGTACTGGTATCCATACCCAGCCTACGCAGGCTACCCTGGATACTACCCCGCATACTACGCCCCAGTTTACTACCCGGCACGGCGCGTTTTCTACACCTGGGCATAGACCGGGCGTGCGCTTCTCTATGCTGATTGCATAGCGGAGCCATTGGAATGGAGCCATTATGCAAGCTGAAATGACATCATCTGGCCCGCGAATAGGCTACATTTCAACCCATAAGGGGCGAGTGCATCGGATGCAGAATCGACTTTAGCAATGAAGTTTCTCGGGAGAGCACTGCCGTAAAGCCTTCAATTGCTCTCCGTCCCGGAGAGAAGAGGTAGCAGACTCTCCCTGCAGCGGTTTGCAGTTCCGTGAATATTAATGGTTTACGGAGTGGGATGGCGCATCCCCTTTGCGAATGGAAGAGTGCCACAGCTTGCTGCAAGAAATTTTTGGCACTCGTGATTTGGTTGCCTAGCCGCCAAGCTTAAAGATGTAGACGCCGCGCTCGAGCTCAGGGATTGGCTTTGAAACCTGTTCCAATTCTTGGGACGATTGTTTTGGTCGGCGCGGTAATTCAGCTTGTCTTGGGTTTTGTGGTGGCTGGCGGCATGGATGCGCTCGTTGGAGTTCACATTCTGTTTGGAATTGCCGGTTTGATCTTGGTAATTGCGCTCGCTGCCATTGCTTTCCGGGCGAAGACTGCGACCTTGTACTCGAAGCTCACGATTATCATTCTTACTATCGTAGTTCTAGCGCAAGTAGGTCTCGGCTATCAACTGTTCAACGGGGCCGACAGCCTAGCTCTCTCGCATGAGGCCAACGGATTTGTAGTTGTTATTCTCGCGTTGCTGATGGGCGGGATAACGTTCTGGAGCTCGAAGAGACAACTCAAAGGCTGACTCAACGGTAATTTCTGGCATTAGCTTTATGTCGCCTTAGGCCTACCGTGAGTTACCGTGCGGGGTAAAGCCATGGCTTATGCGGGGGTAGGCCACGCATGCAGTATGCGTTAGTCCTCCACTGCCAAGCCAGGTCAAAGGCGCGAGACGTATCCAAACCATACGTACGTGAAGCTCAGGAACATCAAACCTGGATGTTAGGAGACCTCGTCCCGTAGGGGTTCAGGGGTTCGAATCCCCTCCCCCGCACCAATCCCACATGGCTATTCGCGCCGAGTATGCGCTGATTTTACGCAGAAAAGGCGAGTTCCAGACGCGGGTTTCCTGCTCTGGATTTCATTTCCAATGAGCGTTTGAACCCACGTTCCGTGTTTGGAATTGACGAAACCCTGAGCCTAACTCAACGCAGCTCAGAGCAGCCCTCCGTAGCTGTCTATCGACCTACTTTTGCCGACCAACTGGTCATATGTACTTTTGAGGTCTCGAACCTCAATAACATCGAGTCTCTTCTTCAGGTCATTCACAATGTTAGCATAACCGCTACTACCTGTTGCGATCAGGAGAGCATACAATGGTCTGTTGTCCTCGCCTCTGACATCAATTCTAAAGGTGGTTCTTCTTATTTCATTTACATGTCCAAGTCTGTAGCTGAAGTGATCTATCAGTCGGTCGTACCCATCACATTGTAGCCAGTCGTTGTCGGATTCGCCAAAGTACCTTTGAAGAGAAGGAAGGTATGATGGGTCTGTTCTTGCCTTCTCAACATTCCGCGCGATTCCCTCAGTGAAATTGAATATGAGATCTCCTTTTCCGTGAGCCAACAGTGATTCAACGGTCGACCAAACTGTTTCCGAATATCCTTCAGGATCGAAAAGGGCTAAGAAACATGTATGTTCCTGATCTGATTTGTATATCGCATTCAGTATTCCCGGTAAGACAGCATTGCAATCACCGGCCATAACCTCGTATTCTCTATCCGTGGTTTCAGCGACTCGTTTGAGCCTTTTCTTTAGAAGGTCTGATTTTGAAGGATCACGTTCGATGAAAAAGTACTTTTCAAAATGTGGTTCAGTCGTTGGAGCGGCAAGTGCCACTATTGCTGAACCGGGTATTGTCGTATCATTCTCGAGCTTGACAAGGCCGGAACCGGCTAGCACGTCTAGATAATAACAATGCGTAAAGTTTCCTGTTCGTGCCAATCTTCCGAACTGCGGAATCAAATAGTTGATAGCGATCAGCTTCTTCAGTGACCAAAAGCCGTATTCGGCGTCTTGTGGCAACGCCGTATCACCTTCAAGATAGTGCTTCTTGAGGGCTAGCAGAATGGCTAGGTGCTTCTTCATCCATTGATGTTGGGATAACGACCGTTTATTTTTCAGACGCTTTTTGCTATTAATACTTGGTTGCACGGGTCGTTTAACCTCGCTGCGTTTAACGACCAAGTTGGCAAAGGGGCTGGATACTCATTCCACTCTCTCCCGTCTAACAGCCTCCCTCCGGACTTGGGGTTCGTGCCGCCGACTTGCTTGAAGAAGAAAGCCACATTATCTCTAAGGCATTGTTCTCTGACTTCTCTAGCCCATGCGCTCTTGAGTGGACGATAGTTCGGGCCTGATTCTCCTCCCACAATGACCCAATGAATGTCACGCAAGTCCAGTTTGCCAACCGCAGCTATCAGTGGTTCAATACTGAGAAACCTAATGCGGGCATGTACCTTTCTCAGATGCTCGATCCTGAACTTGTAAGGAGCAGACTCGACGGACACGCCACACCAGACATTTTCTGGGAACTCGCCTATACGTTCAGCGTACTTCATCATTCTCCATGAACGTTTTGTAAGCAATTGGTACGTATGCTGCGGTGTACGTCGAATAACGTCCAATACCCTATCAAGGAATTCAAACGGGATTTTCTCGTGGAAGAAGTCGCTCATTGAGTTTGTGAAAACTAATCTCGGCTCACGCCATCGAAGTGGCTTTTCGAGCATTTCCTCATGCAAATGAATCTCGTTAGGTGCCCATTGATAGGTGGGCGAACCCATCTTTTTGAGCCTAGGATAGAGTCGGAACATGTAGCAGTTCTGGCAGCCTTCGGAGATCTTGGTGCAACCAGTAGCCCAGTTCCAAGTCGCAGTAGTCCACTCGATGGATGATCGGTCCGCCATAGCCTTCTTCACCGACCTCTAATCATGTTCGCTTATGACTTTTCTTAGCTGGAAGACGTTTGAGGAGGGATGACCGGTGCCTCGATCTTACCCGTGACAGTTGTTGGCATTGCTAGCTTGTGTTCCAATTCGAAGAGGCTTCTGTTTTTCAGAGCGATTTTGTTTAAGATAGAAATTGCGTTCTCGGGCGAATCCCAAATCGCGTCCAGGACGTCCTGGACCTCTTCCTCGTTTCTGCAATCTCGACAAATCCGCTGGACAGTAATCTGACGGTCGACTCCTCGTTGAACGAGCTTCTCATTCAAATCTGCAGAAGTAATGCTTCACAGTGACGGTTCCATAACGCCACTGTTTCTTAGGTTTCTGGTGAATTTCACTGCCGCATCTGGGGCATTTTGCCAAGCTCGTCGGCCCTGTGTCCGGAATATCGCCAACTGCTAGATATAGGCTCTCGCAGGAGTGTCTTGAAGTTGATGTTGAAGATGCGGGATTTTGCAGTGTGATGGCGACCTTTCGTCGTTGGTCAATAAATGTTCTTCGAAAATCGTCCGAAGATTCTATGGGGTCCGATTCGGGGCGATGAAAATAGGACCACTATCGTGGGCCTATTTTAGCATGCAAAGGATTCTGTAGAGATGGAATCCTTCACTGTTCTGCGGTCCTTCGGGCTAGGTTTCGGCGGAACTTCGCTGGGACGGTTGAATCCTGCTCTTTGAAGTTTCATTAGTTCCTCTACAGTGACGAAGCCTGTTTCCTGTTGAGTAGAGGGTTGGTCGTTGCAACGGTTAATGTTTGTCTGGTTAGTCCTGATACGCTAATGGTTTGCGATGGTGGTTCGGGTTCTGTTTTCGTGTTTCTTCTAAGTATAACCTCGCTTGGCTGTATAAATAGCGTCCTGCTGCATACTGACATCCGGGCTATCGAATCCTAGATGAATTTGATAACGCACCCCCTGATTCAAGAGGCGTTCTTCAAAACCTAGACTGTTGAGGCTGGGTTCAATCACTCTTTGAGGCGTTGAAAGAGCTGGGACTAGGGAGCGTTGAAGTGCTTAACAGTGTCATCAAGAGCGCGCAGGAAAGTCTCGACTTCTTGAACAGTATTGAAGTGTACCAGGCTCGCGCGAACGCCTACAGATTTCCCATATGTTTGGAGTGTTCTAGAGTAGAAGCCTCCGCCATCCTCGGCTAGGACAGCTATCGAGTGCTTGTCCCAGAGGTATTGGGCAACATGAAAGGGATCAGCGCCCACGATGTTGAAGGTGAAGGTTGGCACTCGCAAGTGTGTCTTGGAGGGGTCTTTCGCGCCGTAAACCTCCACGCCTCTCATGGTCTGCATTCCCCGTACTCCGTTTATTCCGCCTAGCATTGCATTTGAGAGCGTTTGCTCATATTGCTCAATCCATGAAAGAGCAGCCTTGAGGGTGCGTCTTCTTCCAGCATAATTGCCGATCTTGTCTCCGACTTCCGATTCAACTTGGGAACCTAACCAATTCAGATAATCCATGACAGCGCTGATTGAGGAAAAGAGCGCTTGGTCTCGTGTCCCCATCTCCCACCTTCCGGGTAGTTTGTCGGGTGCAGGTTTCACTTTGTATGGTGTGAGGGTTTCCAGTAACTCTCTTCGGCCGTATGCGAAACTCCCGCGCCGACTGAATAGTTTGTACGCGGAGAAGACGACGAAGTCGCAGCCAAGTTTGACGACATCGACTGGAATGTGCGGAACCGTGTGCACAGCATCCAGAACGACGTAGGCTCCGACTTCTTTTGCAAGCTTGAAAACCGGGGCCGCGGGTGTCTTAGAACCTAGTACATTGGAAACGCCGGCGACGGAAACCACTCGCGTATTCTTGTCGAGGAGGCTTGCTAAGTGTGATACGTCCAACTGGCCGTCGTTCGGATTGAACCTTGCAAACCTTACCTCCTTAACCACGCCGCGCTGTTTGAGTTCCAGCCATGGGCTGGCGTTGGCGAAATGTTCATACTCCGTGGTGACGATGTTCTCCTTTCCAGATAACTCTCTCGAGAGCGCATAGCTAAGACCAAAGAGGATGCTAGTGGCTGATTCGCCTGAGATTATGCAGTCTTCGGAGGGTGCGTTAAGAAAATCGCTCACGGCTTTCCGGCCGTTTAGGATAATTTGCTCGTTCATCTTCGACTCCCAGAACGGTCCGTCGACGTTCGCGGAGTAGTCTAGACGCGCCTTAGCCTCCGCTTCAACAGCACGTTGTAGAACGAGGGAACCAGCCCCATTCTCGAAGAATATCCTTCGCCTCCCGTTTGCATCAGCATCAGCTCTAGGAAATTCCCTTCGGATGGCTTGGTGCATCTCACTCATTGTCGATTCTGATGCGTGGACTTCTTTCCGCATCATTTTCTCTAACCTGTGCGCGCAGATTCACTGTAACGGCTATATCGTTTGTGTAAGTAGTCAATCGTGTAGTAAGGACTGTCAGAACCATCGGGCATGTTCTCGCGCCAATATGAAATCAAGACATGAACCTGTTAGCAAGTCACAAGCGAGACCGAGCAGAGTAATCGAGATCGTCGGCAATAGCGTTTGAGGCAGATGAGGTAAGTCACTGCGAGTTGTTTACGCGGAAGGCCAACAGGTCGGAGATTTAGTGACTATCAACAAGGCGCATCTAGCTGAGAGGTTTTCCTCCGGCCGAACATGATCGGAGAATGGAAAAGTGGAGACTAGTTCTCAAACCTATAAATCGCTATGAAGAGAACACCCTGCCGCACGACCGCGAATAACTCTCCACCAACTCGAATACCAACTGGAAATCACAACCAAGGCTCCAACAATTAATCCTCAACGGAAAGCGATAAATTCGCAGAATAATCCCTTTAGGCTGAAGTGACGAGGGTCGACTAAAGCAATCGTATTGCTTACTATGCTGGGCGGAACTGGCGAAACATTAGGTTGGTCAAGAGAAACAAAGGATCGTTTGAGAACAATTCCGGGCGTAAAGGAAGTCTACGGAGTCCTGGGACGATGCGACCTCGTAGCGCTCGTTGAGGCTGAAACCTTGGAAAAACTCACTTCGCTGGTTGCGAGTGAAATCAGAGGAGTTCCGGGAATCCAGACTAGTGAAACTCTAACCATAGTCTTCTAGTGTTCTGAAGCTCTCAAATTGTTCCATGAATTCAAGGCTAATTATGAATCGCATATTTCACCTAGTGCGAACACACGAATTTCTTTTGGGGCTGTAATGTTCCTTTTCGTAACAATCGGTCGGAAGTCCCTTCAGTCGTGAGCCTAGTTTGACTGATGGTTTTTTCAGATCACGGGACGGAAGATTCTATCTACTCGACCGTATGAACTGCAACTTCAAGAGATTAGTTTTGATAGAACCTGCTCTTCTCTAGCAAGTAGCTGGAGCAGCTACCAATGGGATACGATTCAAGTCTACAATAGAACTTATTATTACTAGTCAGGGTACATGGCATTTCAAACCCAAACGCTTGTGGAATTCTTGAACAAACCCCGGATTCTTCATGAATTATCCAGCGCACTAGTAAGCGACATTCTAGATGAGTTGGGTTTCCGCGGCACGATATCTGGCCTGTTCCCTGTCCTCAAAGGAGCGAAAACGGTTGGTCTGGCAACCCCTGTTGCGGTTCGATCCAGATCAAATTCCACAACAAACTTGAGGGAAGGCATATTCCAGGCGATTGAAACATCGAACAAAGGGGCAGCTATCGTAATTGCTTCCGAAACAGAAAGCTGCAGTTGTTTTGGAGGCCTCACGGGTAAGTTCGCGAAATCCTCGGGTGTGGCAGGAGTGGTTGTATATGGCGCTGTTAGAGACACGCCAGAAATGGTTAGCTTGAGATTGCCAGTGTTCACACGTTCTGTGACCCCGATCTCTGGTTACAATCGCTTGGAGGTGCGCTCAGTCAATATTCCGGTGAGGTGCGGTCACGTACCAGTAAACAGAGACGATCTCGTAATCGCAGATAGTGACGGCGTTGCAATTGTGCCGAAGAACGTGATTGATGATGTTCTTGAGAGGGCGTTTGATGTGCAAGCGAAAGAGGGAGAAGTTCTTCGTCAGATGAGAAAAAGGATAAAGAGCTAATATACGATTGAGGAAGGTAGCATAAGTAGGATGATTATGGCTTTAGTCCTAGCTGTTACTCTCCCCTGAAGATGGCTGACAGTTGGAACGAAATGCTCTTCAAGAGTTGTCGGAACAAATACGGGCGTATGTCGGCTTCCTTCTCACCCTCCTGAACCCTCTGGCTTCACTCCCCACGCACTTCCCTCCAACTTGGATCTTGAGTTATGCCCTCGTCTCCTTGGTCTACCAGCAGAGATAGGACTGCGTATAGAGCGAATTTCGACCCGGGGAAGGCAGCCATATTCTCAGGACTTACTGGAATGCCTTTTGCAGCATAGCAATTTGCAATAGCTGCTGTCAGCTCCGGCAGTCCCTTCGCGGAGGTATAATGAGTGTACCCATTTCTTACAGCGGCAATAGCTGCGTCCTTTATGTGTGTCGGAGTCTCAAAGTCTGGTTCTCCTATGTCGAATCTGACAAACCGTTCTCCGTCCGACTGCAGCTTGCCGACCTCCGATGCGACATCCGGGGTTGGAAATGGCCGTAGTCTCGCGTCAATCTCATGCATTTGAAGCGGGCTACTCGGCATAGCTCAATCCATCCATCCTTGGAGGGTCAATTGCCTCTGTTAGGTTTGAAATAAGCATCACCGATCGAGCGTTATCGATGGAGCAAGGATTGTTTCGACAACTTAAGCACCCAAGTTGTATACGGCCATTTTGATCTCAGTCATGGCCTCAATAGAATGCCCAACTCCCTCGCGACCCAGACCGCTTCCTTTGAAGCCGCCGAAGGGCATCATATCAACACGGAAATCTGTGCACTCATTGATCATTACAGTTCCGAATTGAAGATTTTTCAATGCATGAAGAGCTTCGTCGATGCTAGGCGTGAAAATTGCAGCCTGGAGTCCATATTCCGTTGAGTTCGCGATGTCGATAGCTTCTGTAATATCAGAGAACCTGATTAGTACTGAGACTGGCCCGAATATTTCCTTTGAAACTACCCTTGTTTCAGGTGGTACATCTTCCAGAAGCGTGGGCTCATAAAAGGCGGCAGAGCGTCGTCCTCCGAGAAGCAGTTTGGCGCCGACCTGTAGCGCTTCATTGACCCATTCCTCAACCCGCTTTGCGGCCGCTTCACTTATCATGGGACCAATGTCAGTAGAAGCGGATTTCGGGTCGCCCATTTTGAGCTTAGATGCAAGATCTGTAAATCGTTGCTTGAATTCTTCGTACACCATGTCTTGCACGAGTATCCGCTGAGCGTGTAGGCAGTTTTGCCCTTGGTAGGAATAGGCGGCGCTTACAATTTTCGCGAGCGCCAAATCGAGATCAGCCCCAGAGGTTACGATATTAGGACAGTTGCTCCCCAACTCCATCAATAATCGCTTGACTCCCGCCACGCGAGTTATTTGCTCCCCTGCTTCCCTTCCTCCGGTGAAGGTAACGACTCTCACATGTGGGTTTCCCGCGAGGGCGGGGCCTAAGGTCTCTCCATTTCCGGTAAGAACGTTAATAGCATTAGATGGCAAACCGGATTCGATCAACAAATGACAGACTTCAACTGCCGCAAGAGGTGTGAGAGAAGCAGGTTTGAAAACTACGGAATTGCCAGCGGCAATGCTCGGGCCTAGCTTATGTGACAGGAGAACCAGGGGATTATTGAATGCGGATATGGCCGCGACAACGCCAACGGGTACTCGAAACGAGTATCCATGGTGCGTCTTTCCACGTGCGTCCGCGTCCAGTGTCGGTGCTTCGCCCTGGAGATGCAATACTTCACCTGCGTAGAGCCGAAGGATATTTGATGCCCTCTCAATCTCGAATTCGGCTTGTCGTCTTATCATTCCGGTTTCGGCGATTAGTTCTTCAGTCAGCCTCTCCTTTCGCGCAAGTATCGAGTTTGCGGTCCGAATTAGAACTTGTTGTCTGTCAAAGCCAGTGAGCGCATCCATGTCTTTCAATCCGTGTAAAGCAGCGTTTACAGCAAGCTCAACGTCGCCAGACTCCATTAGCGGCAAAGAGTCAATTATTTCACTTGAATATTTGTCATGGATATCAAATGATTTCTCGCGCTCGACAAATTTCCCTTGGAGTGGCACTTTCAAAGTTGTTCTTCCTTAACTGTGACCTTAGAAAACCCGGGGAGATTAATTCTTCGACTATGAATCTTCTGAGGGAGTAGAGCATCGATTTTTCTGCGATTCGATTAGACAATCCGTTTGGTGAGGTCCCTCTGTTCTAGTCCCACCGCGATGTTTTTACCCAAGCGCAGCTGACTGGGTGGCGAATAAACCAACATCATATCGTTGGGATTGGCATGGGAGCATTTCTGTCTGAACTTACGTGGCAGGAAGCCAAGGAAGCCTTCCAAAGAACTCATACTGTGCTGATACCGGTTGGTAGCACCGAACAGCACGGACCACACTTGCCCTTGGGGGCGGACTGGATTGAAGCTGACGCTATAGCGAAGGCTGTTACTGAACGCGCAGATGTGATTACTACCGACATTGTCCCGGTTGGGATATCTGAACATCACATGGATTTTCCAGGAACTCTTACCATTACACGCGAGCACTTCAAGAACTACATGATGGACATTTGCGAGTCACTAATTCATTGGGGAGCCGAAAGATTTATTTTCATAAATGGGCATGGCGGCAATGTTGATGCGCTTTCAGAAATAGCTCTCGCTCTAAGAACGAAATATGCTGCGGTGTCGGCGATACTTCAGTGGTGGGAGCTCGTCCCCAGCTTCAATGGACAGCCAACCATGCAACATGCAGGTTATGGCGAAATTGCACTGGTTGCCGCAGCCAAGCCTAGTCTGGTGAAATACGAAAAAGTGCAGTTGGCTCCACAAAAGCGTGTGACCGAGAACATTATTGCGGATTTGGATCACTTCACGTTTAAGGGCGGTATGATCCGCACATTTCTTCGGACAAAAGATGTATCTTTGATCGGTTCAATGAAGGAGCAACCCGAGGGTGGCGAGGAAGCAGATCTTAAGTCGGCGACTCCCGAAGTTGGGCATAGGCTCATGAAATCTCTTGTCAACCTTATCATCGAATTCCTAAAGGAATTCAATAAAGTCGACTTCGGACCTTCAAAATAAAGAAGACTATTTGAGAGAAGGCCTCAAACGAATCGATGACGTAGGTCAAGACCTAGAAAACATGACCGGTATCCTCGCACCTTTATCACCAGTCCATAGGTTGAAGCTGAACCGTGATATTTAGAACTCGCTGACGAGCCTCACGGCCACAGAGTTGCGGTAATTCATAGTTACATTTCTAAGGTCTTGAAGAAGACTCGGCTGCAAGAAGCGTCTGCTACCGACGATGTTTCCAACTGAAGTGGAGCATAATACACTAATGACCATGAGAAAGAATAAATGAATGTCGACGGGCCCAAACACAAGACGGATTCGTCATGGTTCGATCTGCGACTCTTCTGAAGGCGGAATGGTTGATCGACGGGACAGGTGCTCCCGCGCTCGAACAGGGCGCGGTACTTGTGCGGGACGGATACATTGCGGAAATCTACCGGGGAGAACCTCTTGCCTCCGCTCTTCCCCAGAATTGCAGGACGATAATCCTGCCAGGCGCCACCTTGTTGCCCGGACTGATCGACGCCCATGTCCACGTCTGCCTTCCAGCGAACGGTACAGTCCCCCCAAAGGCAATCAGCGAGCCGGAGGGTGTGATCCAGACTGTAGCCCTCAACAACGCGGGTGTAGCTCTGCATGCTGGAATCACAACCTTGCGAGACTGCGGCGGTTTTCCTGGTGTGCTCTCGTCATTAAGACGCGCTATCGAACTTGGTTATGCTGATGGGCCTCGACTGGTACTGGCTGGATGGCCAGTTACTATCTCTGGAGGACACCAGCACTACTTTGGCGGAGAAGCGGACGGTGTGGATGGCGCGCGAACTAAAGTACGAATGGCGGTGAAGTGGGGGGCAGACTTTGTGAAAATTATCGGAAGCGGTGGCGGTACTGCTGGCACGATCATCTGGCAACCTTCCTTCTCTAATGAAGAGATGAAAGCGTTGGTGGATGAGGCGCATCATTTGCGCCGAAAGGCCGTTGTACACTCACTCTGCGCAGAAAGCACTGCCCAAGCGGTGGCCGCCGGGGCAGACGAGATCGAACACGCAGGGTTCTTCATCGGCCCCGACACAATGCGTTTTGATCCCGATGTGGGCCAGAAGATTGGTGAAGCCAAGATTCCCGTCTGCCCAACACTGAGTGTGTCCCGATTTATCATTGACGCCCAACTAGCTGAAACTGAGCACTGGGAGCATTCGCTCAAAGACGAAATAGCTAATGCGGTAGACTTGCACCGGCTTGGAGTTGCCTTTGTCGCGGGCACGGATGCTGGATGGCGCTGGAGTCCATTCAGCGCTCTCTGCACTGAGTTGCAGCTAATGAATGAAGTGGGGCTTTCTCAGATGGAGTGCATTGTTGCTGCGACAAGTCGAGCCGCCGAGGTTCTTGGACTGAAGGGTATTACTGGGACCATCCGGCCATCTCTATCGGCTGATATGATAGCGGTGCAGGGTAGACCAGACCACGACCTGCGTGTCATCTCGAGAGTCATAATGGTCATGAAAGAAGGGCGCATCTACCGATACGACGCTCAGAAACCCTCCAAAGCCTAGCAGTCTTTCAAGAAATCGGCAGTAATGCCTCAACTACGCCTTGTCTCTCGATTTGATCTTAAGTGCCGTCGCAAGCATAGATCTTTGTCTCAGCAGGTCATTTACTAAGCCCATGTGCCCGTTACCTGAAATCGCAGTGGATAGTCTCACTATTGTGACGGATCTTGAGTTGCCATGGGAAAGTAAGAAAATGGTAAGAAAGCCACTGAGAAACCGCAGTTATCAAGGAGTTCGAGTTTCGCGGTCTTTGAATGAGCTGATATTACCGTTACTCAGACGCATGTTCCACCGCGACTCACGAGGCGGTGCACGAGCCACTCAGATAGCGCATTGATGCCACGCGAAAGAAACGTATCGACGCAGACAGCGTCCCCGCCGACGCTCTTTTGCGTTCGAGTCACGGCTTGCCAGTTTTCTTCCGCAGGAGCATCGCTATGCCGACAACAGCTACGATCACACCGACCCCTACCAGAGCTAGCCACGTTTGAGACACTGGGTTCACAGACGCAGTCGAGTAGCCCAACCCTTGAAGTGTACCGATAGCGAAGTTTGTGCCTTGGCTTTCGAGGGCCTTGAAGGTGTCTTCATGGAACACGTAGCCGTTCGGTACAAGGCTGTACAGAGGAGACTCCTGGCCGAGATATACGGTATGACATATTTCCGCTCTGTCAATCGCTGCTGCGATCGCGTGCCTCACTTCTGGATTATCGAATGGGGGTGTCAGCACATTGATGACCATGTACTGAATGAATGGGGACTCGTACGTCCAAACCTTAACGTTGGGATCTGACCCAAAAGCATTGATGTCTGTGGAGGTCAACTGTTTGAAAGCCATATCGATGTCTCCAGCCTTCATGGCCAGCGCGAGCGAGGTTGGATCGCTGTAGATTTTGTAAATGATATGCTTAGCTTTCGGCAACCCGTCAGCTGCGGCATAGTAGTTCGGGTTTGCGTCGAACTTCAACTCAACGTCTTTTCCTCCTTGACGAAGCCATTCGGTGAGAACGTAAGGCCCTAGGTCATTGGGGTTGCTTGCACTCAAGTTCCCCTCAACGTAGTTGAAGACTCTGTCTTTGGGCACAGACTTAGGGTTTACAAATTGTGAAGAAGCGAGGCTCATGAGCCCTAAGAACCATGGAGTAGGGTGTCTGAGGGTAATTACGAGTTGATACATTGAAGGGGCGTCCACGCGCATGATTATGTCGTTGTACCCAAACATGGCTATTGCGCCAAGCGCGGTGTTCAATGTCATGCTTCTGTCGAAGCTGTACTTGGCCGCGTACGCATTGAACTCACTTCCATCGGAGAACTTCACACCTTTCCTGAGATTAAAGGTCCAAGTCAAACCATCAGGACTGGATGAATAATCGGCTGCTAGAACAGGAATGTAATCAGCGGGAGCTCCCGGCGCACCGGGTTTGACCATCACCAGAGGAGAGCCAATCATCGGTAGGAGCTTGCTTGTGGACGAACTAAAGTCCTCCGCGGGGTCCAGGTTGGCATCGATAGTATCCGTTGTCCCGACGACCAAGGTGTCCTTTCCGGGCGGGGGACCAATCAGCCACCAGTACACTTGCGGTGTTGGCTGACCAAACACTACTCCCGTAACGCCTGGTTTGGTCACCGCCACAGTCTTGCCTTGGTACAACGGGATCACGGCCGAGTCATTCAAACTCAATTCTTGGATCTGGTGATACACTTGGCCTCGCTGCGTTGCGTCGGTGGTCGTTCGCGACTCCGCCACAAGACGATCCATTTGAGTGCTATTGTATCCGTCGCCAAGCCATGAACTCCCCGCCGACTGCAATAGGCCATAGACAAGTTCGTCAGGATCGTGTAAGTCGGCTGTCCAACCCCAGAGGGAAACCGTCATCGTGCCCGGCGGTTGTGCCAAATAGCTGGCCCAGTCCAGGCTATGCAGGTTCACGGTTATTAGACCGGTCCTCTCAAGCTGTGCTTTGAGCACAGCTGCTTGATCAGCGCTCTGTGGATAATGTCCGGAAGACTCATACCATAGGTCGACGCTCAGCAGTTTCTTCAGAGGCGGGGTTGTGTAATATGCTCCTGCCGCTGCTGAGACGATGATGATGCCGATTACTAAAATTCCTAGCCCAATCTTCAAGAAAATTCTCTAACTCCATGATTCAGTCGTTATTCCGTTGATATAAGACTTTGCGCTCAATTTTGCTTTCGATTTTAGTTGCCCGACAAAAAAAATCTATAAGCATTCACTGGCAACGTGTTCCTATGAGCCTCAGGTCATACGTAATAACGAGAATTCTTCTGACCGTCCCGATGATGCTGCTATTGGTGACTTTCGTCTTCTTCTTCATCAGGGTTTTGCCCGGAGACCCAGCAAGGCTCCACTTCTCACAAAGAGTGGATCCGAAAGCTCTATTTCTCTTCAGGCATGAATTGGGGCTTGACAAACCACTATTGACACAATACTTTGACTACTTATTCGGACTTCTTCATGGAGACTTCGGCAAATCAATGGTTGACTTCACTCCCGTCTCCAGGCAAATCTTTTCAGCGTTTCCGGCAACGTTGGAGCTTGCCATCGCCTCAACCATCATAATGGTAGGCATAGGCGTTCTGTTGGGTACGATCGCGGCTCAATCGTACAATACCACAAAAGATCACGCGATCCGAATCTTTGGCATAGCCGCATATGCGCTTCCGGTATTCTTTCTCGGTGAGGTTCTTATAATGGTGTTCGGAATATTCTGGCATTGGTTCCCCGCCGGAGGACGAATGTACCCCGGCATCATGCCGACTGGCTTATTGATTGGTGGGAAACACTATGCTACAGGACTCTACGTTCTCGATAGCCTTCTGGAAGGCAACATTCAGAAACTCTACTTGTCAGCATGGTATCTTTCCCTTCCGTCGCTGGCTCTCGGGATTGTTATGTCTGGAATTTTCGTTAGGTTGGCTAGGACTAACATGTTGGAGACTCTGCAGATGGACTTCATTACAGCCGCCAAGGCGAGAGGGCTCAACAAACGGACAGTTCTTTACGGGTATGGGTTGCGAAATGCTTTCCTGCCGGTTCTGACGATGATGGGCCTTCAGTTCGCTGGGTTGCTGGCTGGGGCGGTTCTGACCGAAACCACGTTCTCCTGGCCCGGGTTGGGTCGGTACCTAGTAGACAGAATTAGTTTCAGGGACTACACTGGAATTCAGGGGGCCGTGGTCTTCTTCGGTCTCATTGTCGCTGTAGTCAGCCTAGTTGTTGATATATTGTACGCCTATCTGGACCCCAGGATAAGGTTCTAAGCAAAAATGAGCAACGACACAACGCGTAAAGGAATATTGATTTCATTCCTAAAGCCCATTACCTCACTCGCCCAACATGGGCTCGCGGGGTCGACCATACTTGTAGGCGCAATGATTGTAGGAGCAATTGCGATGATTACCATTGCTTCTCCGTGGATATCTCCGCACGGCCCGGCCGATATCAATGTTGGACCCATCCTTTCACCTCCGTCGATCCAGTTTCCCCTGGGCACGAACCATCTCGGCCAAGACATGCTCAGTAGAGTGTACTCTGGCGGAGCTATCATGTTCCAAGTCGCGCTACTCTCCGTGATCGTTTGCTTAGCAGTCGGCGTCCCGATCGGCCTCTTCGCCTCATACGTTGGCGGATACACCGACAGGCTAGCGTCCTTGGTAATGGACAGCATCTACGCTTTTCCGGGCCTTGTGCTTGCCATCGCGATCGCGGCTACGCTGGGGCCTGGAGTTGTCAACATAGCCTTTTCGATCGCAGTTGTGTACGTGCCATCGTACTTTAGAATAATCCGTAGCCAAGTCCTCACGATCAAGGAACTGCCCTACGTTGAAGCCGCTCACATGATGGGCGCAAAGCAATGGAGTACACTCTTCAGCTACATACTTCCAAACGTTATCCCCTCCATCGTGACGATTGCTACTCTAAACCTGGCTGACGCAGTTCTCACAGAAGCGGGTCTCACGTTTGTTGGCCTAGGCTTATCGGTTTCTACTCCAGACTGGGGGTGGGATCTCACCTACGGTAGGCAGCTGCTCCCCAGCGGCGCATGGTGGGTGATCGCATTCCCCGGTCTAATGATTATCTTGCTTGCAATGGGCTTCACATTGATGGGGGAAGGACTGAGTGAACTCTTCAACCCGCGCCTTCAGAAGTGAATGGATTTTCCATGCCACTACTTGACATTCAGTCGCTGATGGTGGAGTATCGTACACTCAAGGCGAATGTGAAAGCAGTTGACCATGTCTCTTTGTCAGTGGAGAAAGGGGAGACACTTGGTTTGGTGGGAGAGTCAGGATGCGGGAAGTCGACCCTCGGCCTATCAACTGTGCGGCTTGTGCCTTTTCCTGGCAAGATTGTGAGCGGACACATAACTCTTGATGGCATTGACGTGATGAGTTGCACTGATGAGGAAATACGAGGGGTAAGAGGTAAACGAGTTGGCTACATCTTTCAAGATCCCATGACTTCTCTCAATCCTGTCAAGAGGATTGGCGCTCACTTCGTGGAGATGATCAGTACTCATGAACCTGAGGTCAGCAAGGAAGATGCGTTGAAGCGAGGTAGAGAGATGCTGGAACGCCTCGGCATACATCCGCAAAGGATTGACGACTTCCCTCATCAATTCAGCGGCGGAATGAGACAGCGAGTCATGATCGGGTTGGCGTTGGCCCTTAACCCTGACCTGCTTATCGCAGATGAGCCGACGACATCTCTTGATGTAATAGTTGAGGCTCAGATTATCGAGCTACTGAAAAATCTCAAGGCAAGTTTCAGGCTTGCGTTGGTCCTGATCACCCATAACATAGGTATTGTAGCAGAAACCGCGGATCGAGTTGCTGTGATGTACGCTGGAAAAATCGCTGAGCTGAGTGAAACCGAAGCTCTGTTTGAGAGACCACGGCACCCCTATACACAGGCACTGCTCAACTCTGTGCCGAACGTCAGAAAGAAGGGCCAAATCTTGTCCTCGATTCCAGGAGCGCCTCCGGACCTAGCTGAACCATTTCCTGGCTGCCCTTTCCATCCACGTTGCCCCTTCGCCTTCGACCGCTGCAAAACAGAAGAACCAATGCTCATGAAACACAACAGCTCAGAGGCTGCATGCCACCTCTACGACAAAAGGTAGAGAGCATTGAGCAGCATGCTTACGGTTACGAGTCTCAAGAAGTATTTTCCGGTTGAGAAAGGTTTCTTAGACAAGCTACTGACTTTACAAAGGAGTTTCGTACGTGCTGTGGATGACGTATCGTTCTCAATCAAACGCGGAGACATTCTTGGACTCGTCGGCGAGAGCGGCTCCGGAAAGAGCACGACCGCAAGGCTATGCCTGAGGCTGATCGAGCCTACGTCCGGCAGTATCGTTATTGAGGGCGTCGATCTTGCCAGCCTACGCGGCGAAGAACTTCGCCGATTCAGGAAAGGCATGCAATTGATCTCCCAAGATCCGAACGCGTCATTGAACCCGCGCATTAGGATTGGTCAGGCGATAAGGCACGCCCTGTTCTATCAAGGAGTTGGCTCACCGAGTGAGCAGATTGAGAGAACGCGGGCGATGATGGAAAGAGTTGGGCTGAAACCGTGGAGCAACTTTTACAATCGTTTCCCACACGAACTCAGTGGGGGGCAAAGGCAACGGGTGGTCATTGCTAGAGCATTAGTCTTGCATCCCAAGTTTGTAGTTGCAGATGAACCGATCGCAATGGTCGATGTTTCAGTTAGAGCACAGATTCTTGAGTTGATGCTTGAGCTAAAGAAGGAATTCGATCTAACCTATCTTTTCATAACTCATGACCTTGCCATGGCCAACTACGTGTGCCATACCATCGCTATTATGTACCTGGGTAGGATCGCCGAGATGGGTCCGAAGGAAGAGGTGTTTGAGAAACCACTGCATCCTTACACCTTGGCCCTGCTTTCCTCGATTCCTATCCCAGATCCTAAGGCAGAATTGCAGCGCATGATTCCCCAAGGAGAAATTCCCAGTCCAATCAACCCGCCCAAGGGGTGTAGATTCCACCCAAGATGTCCCTACGCACAGGCAATCTGCTCGGAACGTGAGCCGCAACTGGAAGAGATTAGACCTAATCACCGAGTTGCATGCTTCTTTCCTCGTACGTAGTTTGGGTCCTCAACCGAACCTCTGTTTCCTCTTCTCAAGTAGAGCCAATTAATGCCGATATCGGAAACGACTCTGAGGGCCGCAGACGCTATGCGGATGGTCGCAACGGCAGTAGAGCAATAGTGGCCGATTTCGTTTCCTTTGCGGTCAGGTTATAGTGATACATGCGCTTGGAATCTCGAAAGCGCGGTGTCAGTCTCGGTGGTGAGGTATGATGCCGGGGCAGCAAGACAGAAAATTGCCTTCCTAGTTGACTGCTCCCAACATCTGGCAGGATTCACTCTCTTTCGCAAACGACATAACCGGCATCGGTGTGCTCAATCTGCTTGAAGAAACCCTACGCAAAGGTTGTATACCCACCAGCTATTCCGTTCACGGAACCCAGTACTACATTGCCGACGGATAGAGCCATTCGCATTCAAGAAATTTTGCCCAAACTCTTTTAACACGCAGACCACGCGGATGCCAACGATTGAATTGATGGAGAAATCTATAGACATACACGAAAAATCGATTGTCTTAGATGGCCTAGCTCCAATGTATAACGACTTCGATGATAGGTATTTTGATAGTCTGAAATGCGGACGCATTGCAGCTGTTCACCTTACCATTCCCAACAGTGAATGCTTTAGCATGTCGCAAGTTGTTCTTGAGCTGGCAACGTGGTTCCGACGGCTCAAGGACTTTGAACCAGCCAGAATGCGACTAGTTACAACGGTGAAGGAAATTAGAGAGGCAAAAGCTGACGGAGCCATCTCTGTGATACTCGGCTCTCAGGGTGCCGGATTCTTGGGCCTCGACCTAAGCAGCTTGAATTTCTTCGCCAGGCTGGGTATCAGAACAATGCAGCCCACTTATCAGCTCCGTAATCAATTTGGAAGCGGATGTGGCGAGAAGAAAGACGATGGACTGAGCAATCTTGGCGTCCAATGGGTAGAACGAATGAACGAACTCGGCATGGTCATTTCTCTCTCGCATGTGGGATACAAAACTAGCATGGACGTTATGGAGACCTCAAAGGATCCAGTTGTCTTTGATCACTCGAATCCCAAGGCGCTTTGCAGTCACATAAGGAACATTACAGATGATCAAATAAAAGCATGTGCAGAAAAGGGCGGAGTCATAGGCCTGTGTCCTTTGGCGATGTTCTTGTCACCTGACAAGAAACCCGCGGAGCTGGCGGTAGAGGACTACGTGAATCATATCGACTACGTAGTCGATCTTGTTGGAATTGATCATGCAGGAATCGGCCTAGATCATACCGAACAAGGTTTTACCACCCCAGAAAAGATAATGGAAGACAGGCGCCTATTTCCAGGGTTGACGTCAAAACATATTCAGGACATAGAGGATCGATTTCTCAAATCGGGGCGTGATAGATTATACGACTACGACGTGTACACACCTTGGTTGAAAAGTATTTCTGAAACACCAATCATCACGGAAGCATTGTTGCGCAGAGGTTACTCTGAACAGGACTCAGTTAAGATCTTAGGGGTAAACTTCCTGAGGGTTTTTGAAAGAGTCTGGGGCCGTTAATTTGTACCGATTGGTGGAATAGAAATATGTGCAGAAAACCGCTCGTTTGTAATTAGCTAGCAAGGGAACTGGCTAATTCCTGGGTCACGTTTATGTTCGATTCAGCTAGCTTGGCTACGTCTCGAGCCTCAGCTCGGGAAACATCTAATCGCCTTTCGAGACTTGCAGGACATATTTGAAACCATTTCGAAAACCACGCGTTGGAGGCTGGGGACTCGTGGCTGAAAGGAAGATGGTACGAGCTTCCAGAATCGGACAGAGAGATCGTGGATTCGCAATTTGTGGGCATCCAGTCGGTCGTTCCTGCAGCCAACACCCTACGAAACAGTCAATTCCAAACAACCTACTTGAGTGATGTGAGTGATAATACGAGATGGGATTACGGATCGAGTTGATTTTTCGGAACATATCCACTCATAATGGTGCGGTTACACAAGAAATCACTGATTAGAAATGGCTGCAGAGAGGGTGGCGATAGAGAAGCTCGAAAGGCGAGAACTTCTTGAACGACCGTCGTCTTTACGCCGTTTTCGAAACGCTTCTGATTAGTAGTATTTCTTGAGGTAGGCGCGCCATGTCATAGCCCATTTATTGTAATTCGACGAAGGCGTCAAATCCAGCCCCAATGCCTCGCGCAGCACCTGTTACAAGAGCGACTCTATCATCTAGCTTCATAGAAGTCAGCTCAATACAGGAGGAACAGACCGCAAGCGCATAAAGTTATTCAATTACTCCAGTTTCTTTTGCGATTCTCCTTGCGTCTTCTTCGCTTAACTCTTCTTCCATGAGTATTGTGTAGAAATCTGGCCGATCACGCATCCATGACTTGTTGATTGCTTGGCCTCTCATTACTGCTCTTACAATTGCTTCAGGATCCAATCCGATAGCTGCAGAACTAGTCGGTGCGCCCATTTCGTCAAGCGACTCCTTCAATGTTCTCCAGTCTATTCCTTGCAGCCGAGACATGATTATTGTTCCAATTGCGACCTGTTCTCCGTGAAGGGACTTCATTCCGCTCTGCTCTTCCATCAAAGCCTGACCGATCACGTGCTCGCTGCCAAAAAGAATTCGTGAGTCTCCGGACATCTGAGTCAGGAAGCCGTCATTCATTAGCGCCTTCAAGAAGGCTTCAAAGGGCGCCTTCTCCATTTTCCTGATTCGCGAAGCATTCTCGATTAGGTAGTTGATTTGAGCTTTGGCGAGAGTCACGCCATATTCACTGTAATGGCCACTCACTTTTCTTGAATAAGCCAGCTTCCAGTCTTCGATGGCGCATGCCTTAGCTATGTAGTCTGCAAAACCAGCGGCTTGAAATCTCCACGGAGCGTTCCTGATGATTTCTGTGTCAACAACACATGCCAACGGGGCGCCTACGTGAAGGTCATAATCCCCTTCGTGCGATTTGCCATCGACGCCATTTTCCTCCCTTCTAAAAGTCGCGTTAATTCCCGTCATCGCATCTGCTGCGAAAATAGTTGGTACCGTTATCCATCTCGTGCCCTCCAAGAAAGCAGACGCCTTTGCAACATCAATATTGACTCCCCCTCCGACTCCGAAAACCACAGCCGATTTTGTCGACTTGATCACGCCCCGGGCTTTATCAACTTCTTCTCGAATCGCGCCCTTTTCGACCATGCTTTTCTCGATTGTTCTGAATCCACTCGCGCTCAGCGACTCAGAGATCCTCTTTCCCGCGATTTTCCAAGTAATGGAGTCACAGACAATCACTGCACCTTCTTTTGCGATTCCCACCTCCTGACACATGTCTCCAACCTGGTCAACGACGCTATCTCCGAACAGAAATTTACCACAGAAATCTAACGAGTCGGCTCGCACAATGAGCACCGGTTTCGATTTTGTCTTGACAATTAGTCTACGTTTCGTTAATCTGTGTTACTCTTCTTGACATCCGGGTCAAATGTCCGAGGTCTTAGTTGAAAGTGACATAGGCATATGTCTCGTTCAGCTCGAGCGGATGAAGTCGCGGTTCGACTTGACTGTTTGTTAGTTTTGTTCGGGCTAGTTATCAGGCCGGCAGTCATCTTGGTTGGCTTCGTTATCTATTCGTTTTCGCAGCATACCAAAAGAGCAAAGGAATCGACCTATATCTATCTGATATTCAAGGAACTCCCGCTAAACTATTTCTTGGGTTACCGTAACTAGGACGATTTGGGGTCAGTTGACAGTTGCAACAAGCACGATGAAGATTACCGAAGGTCGTTTGTGAGTCTTCCCTGTGCCGCCCCTAGCGCTCACGCCCCACAAAGTACAGTGGAAAACAGGATTTCTTCACCTCTCGGTATGTTCAACATCTAAGGTTGACCTGAGAGGACCAATTCGCATATACTCTCTATGGTCATTCCCATCGGCTGGACATCCATTTCTGCGCAGAGAGTTCTTATCAAGTCAAATGCGAAACGGCACTTTACTGTGCTTGAATGATCGGGATTGGAGTAGTCTTGGTCATTATGCGTATCCATACCAATCGTGCAATAGGGTGGCGAATGAGTTTTAAGATCTTCTAGGATGTTTCGAATGATCTTTTCGTAGTTGTACGGCTCGTCTAGTTCAAGCCATTCATGAGGAACAAGTCTTTGAAGATCCGCTGACATAGGAACTTCAACAAAATTGCTATTGCCTTTCACTTGGCGGAACTCAAGGTGAGCCCGGTGCGGGTAGGGTTCCGCTCCTGACCACACCGCAAAGTGGTCCGGCCAAGTGCCGCCAGGAACGGAGAGGCTTCCTCCTTTGAAACCTAACTCCTGAAGCACGCGGAATGTGTTGTCGTTAGCAGAATTCCATCCTCCTCTGAAGTAGAGTGGTCTTTGTCCCAGCGCCTTCTCCCACACATTAGCAGCCTCTTCAATTATCCTACGTTGTTCAGAAGCTGAATACGCGCCCAGGTCTTGTTTGTAACGCCCATCACCAAATTTGTAGGGGTGAAGATGCATCGCCAAGCACACACCCTGCTTCCGAAGCTTTAAAAGGAAATCACTCTGACTCACGGCCACTTCTGGGTGCAAGAACAACGTCGTTGGGAATCCATACTGCCTTGCTATAGCAGTGAATCCTCTGATCGAACGCTCGCTCGCGGCGATGTCGGGAGGCCCTGTTGGTGACAGCCTCAAAGCATTAGGTGTAAGATGGGCTCTGACCGGTTCACCGTCCATAGTGACGAAAACCAGTACCTTTCTTGGCGCTTCCATTCCATTCACCGCAACCATCACAAAGGTCTAGATTCATTCCAGCTAATAAGCCTCGTCAACTCGACAACTGGTATGGGTCGTGCCTCGAAGAAACCTTCACAAATGGATTCTCTTGGTGCGGTATGAGATCTTATGATCTTCCCGTGCTCATGACTGAAGGGATTTGCCGATTGTTACGAAAAGGAACATTACAGCGCCAAAGAGGGAGAACAACACGAAAGCCCACCTAGCGCTCCCGAAACTGGCTAGCGAACCCGCCAGAATGGGACCCATAACTGAACCCAAACCGAACACAGCCTCATACGAACCCACGGCAACACCCAACTTCTCGGCTGGAAAATGGCGGGAGATCAGGTTTATCATCAGCGGAAACATCGCTCCAGAGCAACAGCCCATCAACACCAAGCCCAACAGGAACCCGTCAAAGCCGGGAAGAATCCCAATACAGAGAATTCCCGCACCGAAAACTGCAGAGACAGCCAATAGGACTCTCGTCTCGCCGAAGTATTGCAGTCGTCCCACCACTGCGTAGATGAAGATTCTAGCCAATGAGTATGCACTGAACAGAATGCCAATCAGCGCTGGGTCGATCCCAACAAGGTTGGCGTATCCAGGGAATATCGAAGTAAGAACACTCGTTATGATTCCGTAGCACAGTATAACCATGTACCAAGATGTCAGGCTCTTCATTATGGAAAAGCTGCCTGTGAAATCTGCAATCGGGTTGTGTCGATTTCTTCTCGTGTGTCTCGGAACAACCCACGCGACAGCCATAACCAGTGCGCAAGTTATGAGAACGAATGAGGTCAAGAAGAGCCAAGTGTAACTGTAGGCTTGAAGTATCAGCCCGCCAAGCATTGGGCCAATCAAGAACCCTGAACACCAGAAGACGCTGTAGACGCCCATTTCTTTGAGGCGGTTCTCTTCGCTCGCTAAGTCCGCCACGAGCACTTCCGATGTGGGCCAAAAGAAAGCGAACGCCAAACCTGCTGACGAGCGTAGGATTACGATATCTGCGACGGATCGAACGAGTGTCAATGTTATAGTAACTAGGGCAATAAGCGTGATCCCCAGCGAATACAACCAGGCACGGTTGACCTTGTCGGCGATATATCCTGCGAAAATTGGGCCCATCGCATATGTGACAGCATACGCAGTGCCGATAAAACCGAGGTCGAGGAAGGACGCGCCGAATTTCTGCGCGTAGAGAGGGATAAAGTAAACGTACAGACCCGCGCCAAGGCTCGCGACGAAAACCGATACGTATAATCGTACTAGTTCTCGGGTCAGCGTTTCTCCGCAACCTGTGGCATTATGGGTTGGTAAAGGGAAGTGGAGGAGAATCGCGGAGTACTGCCCTTTAGTAGACCCACTCCTACTGGAGGCGTAACGCTGCCATACTTTTGTCGTTCGCTCAGTTTCTGCACGTGAAATGAGGCACAACTTCATTAGCGAAAAGCTCGGCGTCTTCGATACATCTCTCACTCCGGCATTGGAGGACTTTCCGAGCCTATCCGTGATTTCTCTGGGGTGCAGACAAAGTGATTAGGTCAAAATCCGATGTCCCACGTGCCAAGTCAACGCCGTGCTTCGACAACCCACCTCTATTGAGGCCCGCTAGGATGTAAGCTCCACGGTCTGGGCTTCTATTTCGCTGAAGTCAATATTTGGCATCATTCAATCCTAACAGGATCAGCGACGTATCATTCAGGGCAGTCAGTTGGCCGCTTACCCTCCTGCCTCGCCCCGCTCCATTTTTCTTGAGAACTACGTGTCCGGGTTCTTGTAATATGAACCCACAGTACGGTCGGGCCATATCCAACTGGGCCCACGAGTCTGAGCTTATATGTACCAGTAAACTGGGGTCAGAATAATGATTGTTGGGTTCATCTTGGCGTTATTGGCTGGACTGTTGTTCAACTGGATTGCGGCCACGTCCTCAGAGGGCTACGATATGTTGGATTACATGGCGTACCATGGGGTGAACGCATCAGGCCTTAAGGGAATTTCACTTCTGATTGGAATCCTGGGGCTTCTAGTAGTTTATTTTGTTAGGAGCAAGAAGGTAGTTGGAGTAGCTGGTTTTCTTTCGGGCTTCTTGCTCTTCACCGGCAACATCTTGTGGCAACAGACTGTGTTAAGCTTGGGCGAGATTTTCACTAGGTACCAGAAGGCTGGCTGGGCAGATTTCGGCTTTGGATTCGATGTTTCAATGTTAAGTGGTCTTATTCTTTTGGTTGGAGGTGCAGTGGTTCTCTCAAAGCAATTGACTTCCAAGAAAAGTATCGCTGCCCCCCAAAGTCTGTGAGGTTTTGTAGCTCATGTGGCACTTCAATTGAGTCAGACTCTATCCAACAAGTGTGGTTCGGCTATCCCATAGAATGATCCAGTACAGAGGCAGCTTATGGCGACTAGTCACCTGAAATCACCTGCCCCAATAACAAGCCTAATTCCTGCCCAGAATATTCGGAAAAGCCGTCAGAACATGGCATGAGACTAGGTACTAGCACTCATCCTAGTCGGTTCTATTCCTTTGACTACCCTTAGCAGGTTTCCATGGTGGAATGTGGATATGCCGGCACATTTCTCACATGTGGAGTAGGGCTGTTATGAGGATGTAGAGGAATATCAAAGCAAAGATGCCAACGATTCCCATGACGAATGTGAGAAGTGCTTTCCCAAGCCAATAGAGAAGCTTGACTTCAAAGCGGGAGAAGAGTCTCGTTTGGTCTACAGGTGCATTGTAGATGCCTGTGGGCTGAACTATCAGGTTGCCCAGGCTGGACACCTTGCCAGTCTTCCCTTCCTTCACATCAGCATATGGCCCATGCCCACAATGAATACAATAGAGGGCACCTTGAGGCAACTTGGCTCGGCATCGGGCACACAGCCGTTTGATTGTGACGGTCAATCGACCGGCCTCTAACAATCTCACCTCTTGAGAACTCGACGATTTATTCTGTAGAGGCACTCCAAGTCCTGCCTACCCTGCCTCGGTGAGGTACCCTGATTCAAGGTCCCTCCGAGGAACGATTGACTGGGCATCCCAGAAAGAATGCTTTCCTGAAAATTCCAGTCCTCAAAAACCATGTATCTGGTTACTATATGTCGTATAGTCACCTGTGGACCTAGTCAATCGGTACAGCTCATCTGATTTCTCATCGCTGTTGAATTGACTATTGTATGTTCCTTGCCTTCTGTGGTGTGGTAGGTTGGGTGTGTTCATGTTGAGTCCAATGAGGAATCTTTCCAGCCATGGCCTCATAGCTGGGCCAAAGTGACCTTGCAGTCTCGAGGCAGTCTTCATTGAAAAGCGTAAAATCCTCGGTATCTTTGTCTCTCGTCCTGTCCGACATTCGCTGCATCATGTTACTCCATGCCTGACCCCAATACTATCAAACTTGTAAATGGCGTTTCCCACCGGGCCGGTCCAATCTGTGGCCATCCATGATGCAGGTTCTTGTCGCGAACGTGTCGACCAAACGCTCTGACACGGTATTGAGGTGCCGTAAGTTAAGAATAACCGAATAATGGGCTCGCCGTTCTCAAGGATTCGGTAATTTGAACCTATATTTCATGTTTCCTCCCACGCACCATTTTACTGGTAAATGGATAAGCGAGAACTTCAAGGAAATCGTTAGCGAGAGTACGACAGGTTAGGAAAGTGACACAATAAAAAGTGACTGAAGCAAGGTTTCCGTTAGAGGATGGTTAGCGATGCAGCATTCTGTTCACGGGGCGGTGACTGCGAAGGTTCCGGCCTCCGTGGCCAACCTCGGCCCTGGTTTCGACGTCCATTCCATCTCGCTAGAGAAGCCTACGATAGAGGTTACGTTGTCGAAGTCCAATTCGGGGCCAGGGTTAGTCCGCGTTGCGGGTCCGTATGCCAAGATTGTAACCACAGACCCGGCATTGCACGCGGGGGCAAGAACTCTGAAAGCCCTCAACCAGCAGTATCTCACGCGTCACTATCACGTTGCTCCAGCAGAGCCAAATCCGAAGCTTAGCTTCGCCTTTGATCCAAGAAAAGGAGAAAGGGGTGTGGGAAAAGGAAGGACAGGATGGGCTTAGACTGGTGGGAGTTCTCTGCTTGCCAGTTCGACGGGGATTCTTCGGGCTCTTTGGTAGAAGTATGAGATCGCGTAGATGGCTAGTGCTGCGACCATGACGAAGAGCATGCTAACGACGTAGATGGTGTTGATTGGAAAACCGGTGAAGGACGGCAGTAATGTTGAGTACGATATGAATAGCGACGCGAAGATGCCAATCGTGCCGACTATTGTGAGGACGGGTATTGGACCTATTTTGGCGGTGACGATTTTCGGTGAGCTTTCGAATATGTCCTTGCGTCTGAACGGAAAGATTGCTGCGGCGAACATGACGATGGCGACTGCTACCCACCAACCGAAGTTGGCGTAGTACAAGTAGTTGAACCAGCTTGTGTACACTGTAACGTAGACCGAGAAGAACGCGATGAGGGCATACACGATTACTGCGTAGATGGGAACCCCTCGCTTGTCAACTGACGCGAACTTGACTGGAATCACTCGGTCGAACGCCCATGCGAAAATGTTCCTTGTGGGTACGAAGAAGTATACCATGGCGAATCCGAAATTGTTGAGGACCAATGCGAGTGGAATCAGCATTGCAAGTATAGGGTTATTGGTGATGTAGCTTATCAGAAAGGCCGGGGACGGAATTGATGGTAAGGGTGATTTGCCATTCACCCAGAGAACTGAGGACGCTACTAAGAAGTCGTGTCCGAAGACATTGTATAAGGAGGCGTAAAGGATGTAGATCAGCCCTGCGAAGATTATGGGCGTCGCAAATATGGCCATCCCCTGCGATTTCCTCGGGTCGCCCTTCATCTCACCCGCAAAGTAGGCGCTGTTCGCGTATCCTATGTAACTCGTCATCGTATAGACCAACCCTATCGCCGTCTGCCCAGCCGTAAAGGTGATTGGCGAACCAAGAAGGCTTGTACCTTGGCTCACGATGGCGTCAAAGGTCGTTCCAGACTTGGCGTTGAAGCCAGCGATGAAGGCGGCGTGACTTGTTGTGGCCATCATTACCATGAAGACCACGTAAATAACTGCTTGAAGAGCGAATAATGCGATGACTATTCGAAAGATCGTCTTTGTAGACAGAAGCATTGTCGCAACGACGAGGGCTACTGTTACCATGGAGACAATGAAGATGGTGGTTGTGTCAGTGAGCGCTGTGGCTATGCTTGTGAACGCGGGGTTTCCAGTTGCCATGCCAAGGTTCGTAAAGAGAATCTGTAGGTTGTATGCTGAATTGAAGAATGGGAATACGCCCGCCCATGTTACCATTAGGACAACGAACACAGCGTTAGTCATGAATGCTATTGAGGGGTGGATGATCCTTCCGACCCAGACGTAGTCTCCTCCAGTTCTTGGCATCGATGTTGAAAGCATCCAGTACACATAGGCTACTATAGCATTAACCGCTAGTCCAGTAAGGACGGTTGCGGTCAGATCTGCACCAGGGTATGATGCTGAGGCAAAAACGACCCAGAATATGTTGACGAGTATACCCATTCCCACGAGGTTTGCGATGAATGCGTGTGACGTTGAAACAGTTCTGACTAGCCCTGAACTCTTCCTTGCATATAATTCGGAGCTCATTTTATATCATTTGAACCTATGGCTTACAGGATTTATGGCAACTCTCTTTACAGTATCTGAGGTATATACAACGGGGCACGCAAACATATATTCTGACGATTCTTAAGCCGCCCAAGAGTTGAGCCACTTTGACAAACACTCGAGTTTTCTTCGTTACAGACATTCACGGATCCGAAAGACTTCTTCTCAAGTTCGTGAACGCCGCCAAGGTGTACAAGTCAGATGTGCTAATCTGTGGTGGCGACATAACTGGGAAAACGGTAACGCCTATCATGGCAGAGAATGGGTCTTGGAGAGCAGAGTATGTCGGAAGCATAAGGACGGCGAGCACAGTGCAAGAGTTGGATAATCTCGAGCGGGAGATTCGAGCGTTGGGCAGTTACCCCTTTCGCACAACAAAAAGTGAGTGGGAAGAGCTTCGGCAACACGAAACAAAGATGGACGAAGTATTTGCCCAGGTCATGACCGATAGCCTTCGGCGCTGGATTAAGGTCGCGGAGGAACGACTGAAACCGATCGGAGTCAAGGCCATTTTCAATGCAGGAAACGACGACCTGCAAGCAGCGAGAGACGTGCTTGGCGAGTCTGACTACGTAATCTACCCTGAGGGGAAGATCATCTCGGTAGACGATAAGCACGAGATGACAAGCGTTGGGTATTCCAACATGACTCCCTGGAATTGCCCCGGCGACATTTCCGAAGAGGAGTTAGCCGCAAGACTTGAGAAAGCAACCTCAGGCTTGTCGGATCCACGCTCCAGCCTCTTCAACTTCCATTGCCCGCCCTACGATACCCAAATTGATGTAGCACCAAAACTCGACAAGGATCTAAGGCCGGTGCTCACTCCTGGAGGCGAACCAGATATGGCGCATGTGGGGTCAACTGCTGTACGACAAATGATTGAGAAACTTCAACCCTTGGCTGGTCTTCACGGTCACATCCATGAGTCGAGAGGTCTATCGAAAGTCGGAAAGACTGTCTGTTTCAATCCGGGAAGTGAATACGTGACAGGGATTCTACGAGGGCTCATACTGAACTTATCCGACAAGAAAATCGACAATTACGTTTTAACGGAAGGTTAGAGGACCTCTAAGAAATTCGGCGCCAAAGAAAGAAAATTACTCTTCGTTGGTTTCGTCACCATAGCGCTACATTACGCTAGGGTCAGAATGCAGTGATCTTACGAAGGATAGGAAATAAAGAAAAAATGGACGTGGAGAAGTGTCAGAGCTTTCTAAGTTCCTTCTCCACTCGAGCTGTGAGTGCTTGTAGCCCTTGCCGGAAAATGACCATGTCCACGCTAAGGGCGATCATTAGTGCGCCTCTCTTGATTGATTCCGCCGCTGACTCGATGTCCCAGCATAGGTTCGCTACTGGAATTCCTTTGGTCTTACACAACTTCACCGTGTCGTCGAGGCCTTTCCATATGGTGGGGTGGACCATGTTTCCGTCGAGTCCCATCGTGACTGACATGTCGAATGGGCCATAGAACAGTACGTCTATGCCCTTGACTTCTAGGATCTTGCTCATTTCCTGTAATGCTTCTTTCTCTTCGATCAGTGGAATTACTAGGTTATCCTTGTTCTGTTGTTTTCGGAACTCCGGGAACGGTATGAATCCGTATTTTGCTGCTCGAACGGGCGGGGCGGCCGACCTCCTCCCTTCTGGGGCGAACCTAGCAGATCGGACTAACCTCTCAGCGTCTTCCTTTGAATTGATGTGGGGGGCTATGACTCCTTTCGCTCCAAAGTTGAGGGCTTTCAGTATCATTCCCTTGTCGTTTTCAGTCACTCTAACAAGCGGCGTTATGTCGGCAGCGTAAGCCGCTCTTACGCATTCCTCAAGATCAGTGCCCCAAGAGCTAAGTGCTGCATGCTCGCAGTCTATTATTACAAAGTCGATTCCGCTGTAGCCTATTGCCTCAACCATTGCCGGGCTTGCAGTCACAGCGAAGAGACCTATGCACGCTTTACCAGAATTCATCATTTTGCGTAAGTCTTTCATGCGATTTCACCTCGCTTCCGCTGGACCGGGCGCATTTTCTTGAACTAGTTTCACGTAATTCATGCTTGCCTTCAGCAATATTGCGGCATCGACATCCAGTGAGACGTATAGTACTCCTTGTTTGGCCCATTCCTTGGCGGCTTCGGGTGTCTCTACGAAGAGGCCCACAGCCACTCCGGCCTTCTTCGACATAGCAGCGATTTCTCGGACTTTGTCGACAACCTTCTGGCTTGTGACCTGGCCTGGTACACCTAGTGATTGTGAGAGGTCGTATGGGCCGACGAAGATGACGTCGATTCCTTTTACCTTCAGGATTTCTGCAAGGTTGTCGATGCCTTCGGTGCCTTCTATCGCGACTATTACCATCGTTTCCATATTGGCTTTGTTGTAGTAAATCGTCTTGTCCACGGAATATCTTGCGGCCCGCACGAAGGGGCATACTCCGCGGCCGCCCATTGGAAAGAACTTGCTTGCGAAGACGGCTTGCCGAGCTTCCTCAACGGTCGAAATATGCGGTATGTGCACGCCGCTCGCGCCGATGTTTAGTGCCTGACTGATCAGCTCGGGTCTGTTGAACGCCACTCGAACTATTGGCACTATTCCGGCAGCAACTGAAGCTCTAACCATGTTCTCAGCGGTGTCGACATGTATGACGCCGTGTTCCAAATCTATAATGCAATAGTCGAATCCAGCATGGCCCAGAATCTCACAGATTCCAGCGGAGTTCAATTGTACGAACGGGCCGAATGTAGGTGTCCCTTGTCTCCACATGGCTCTGAGATCTTTCAAAATTGCCACTAGGCAAAGGACTTTTTCTTAGCCATAAGAGTTTCATCTTTATAGATACTAGAGCCGACACGCAAGTATATACAGCATGAAATCATGCGCCTCGCGTTTACTCGTCTGTTCCAAAACCATCAGTAACCTCTCAGTCGTCGAAGGAAATCGCTCATGCGGTGTCGATGCTTTCTTCATATGAATGCGGAAAATCTTTAACCTTCGAAGAAGGTTTTCACTTTGTTCATTCCTGCTTCGATCGTTTCCGGGGCCATTGAGAACGAGAATCTCAAATGGTTTTCACCCGCGTCACCGAAGCTTGCGCCTGCCAAGACAGCGATACCATATTTGTCGAGCAGTAATTTGACGAGCTCGCGGGATTGCATCTTCTTAGTGTACTTTGGAAATGCGTAGAATGCTCCTTCAGTACTGTAGGGTTCCAATGCGTGTATTTCGGCAATCTTCGTTTCTAGCAGCCTCTTCCTGTTTTCCAATTCCGTGCGGAATTCCGAGATGTATTTGTCGCCGTTGTCCAGGGCGTATGCTGAGGCTTTTTCGATGAATGGCGGATAACATGTAACCGTGTTTTCGAGGAATTTGTTGATTAGGTAGATGATGCGTTCGTTCGCCACGACGTAGCCCGCACGCCACCCAGTCATTGAGTAGCTCTTGGACAGACTGAATAGAGATATGACGATTTCTGGTTTTGGTTCGAGCGAGCCGACGCATGTATGTTGTCCCGTGTAAACAAGATCCTCGTAGGCTTCATCGCTGATGATGAAGATATTCCGGTCTTTACAGAACTCATAGAGTTCTTCGAGCTCACCTCGCTTGAGCACTTTGCCGGTAGGGTTTGACGGTGAGTTTACCAATATTACCTTGGTTCTCGGCGTGATTTTCTTCTTGATTTCATCGATATCTAGTGAGAAATCCTCTTTCAGGGTGTAGAATATCGGTCGTCCACCGGAGAGAACTACTGGTTCCCAGTAGAAATAGCCGGGATTGGGTAGCAGGGCGTCATATGCCTTGTTTGAGGCCGCTGCAAGAGCCGCGTAGACTGAAAACTTGGTTGTGCAGAATATCGTGTTAGGAATATCAGCGTGAATTCCATTCTTTCTAGCAACTTTTCTCTTGATCGCCTCTCTAACTTCCATCGTGCCATAAGAAGAAGTGTAATGAATATCTCCGGACCGCATAGCTTGACAAGCAACTTCGACTATCTCGGGAGGAGTATTGAATGATGGTTCTCCTATCGCAAGACTGACCACCTTCTCGCCTTTCGCGATTTTTGCTAGCACTAGGTTGACCATCTCAAGAGACGGTGAATTCTCAACTTCCTCAAGAAACATGGCCTTTGGCATCTCGAAGTGTCGGGTAAACAGGTTGGGACCGTAACTCCTTACATAGTCGTTCTTGGGTCTCCCAAATTAGATTATAGACCGACAATTAGATTATACACCTCAACACTACGTTTCACTTTGTAAACGCATCTCAGTGGTTGTCTGCCATACTGGCGCGGAAATTTCCGAATCAAGTTATGCTGTAACTCGCGGAAAAGTCCAGTGCTTAATCAGGCCATTTACAAATAGAGATGTGCTGGTCAATCCGAAATCATTGCCGTGCTTTCAGTGAATTCTTGCTAAACCATCCGGGAACTACACGAATCGAACAGCGAGCTCATAATGAGAGTAAGCATACTATAGTAGAAGAGCTTAACTGCGCCGATTTTGAAATGCAGAGTCGATTCTGAAATGATCAAAGAAGTATTAGACCTTTCATGCCCGATCGAAAGTCTTAACACGCCTGTTTTTCCAGGTTACCCGCAACCGCTCAAGTCCGCTTTCACAACGATTCAAGAGAACGGATATCGCTCGTACGTCTGGTCATTTGTTGAACACACAAGCACACACGTAGACTCACCAGCCCATTTCTTGCAGGACGGGCCGACTATTGACAAGATTCCTATCTCACGTTACGTGAGCAATGGAGTCGTACTCGATTTCTCGAAAAAGGGAGCGAATTACGCAATCAGCGCGACGGATATTGTTAGCGCGCTTCAATCCACGGGCAAGAAGGACATAGGGCCAGGTTGGGCTTTGCTCTTCTACACCGGATACACTTCCAAAGCAGGTTCGCCTGAATGGTTAAACCATCCAGAGCTTGACGAAAGCGCGGCCAAATTCCTCGCAGAGAAGAACGTAAACGCGATCGGCTTCGACGCCCCAAGCCCTGATCACGGCGAAATCTCGCCCTCCGGACAACTATCCGGTTTTCCAGCTCACAGAATCCTGCTGCCTAAGGAAATAGCAGTCTATGAGAATCTGAACAACCTCGACAAGTTACTGAACAAGGCCTTCCTCTTTGTGGGCGCGCCGCTCCGATTGGTCGGCGGTTCGGCAAGTCCAGTAAGAGCGTTAGCAGTGATAATGTCCTAGTCGCCCTCAATATGGGCAGCGCCGATCTTCAATCGTCGCAAACACGCAGCCTCCACGACAACTACGTACGTACTGAAGGCTCGCCAATGCGCTCACGAACTACGGGTTCGTCTGGTGTTCTACGGCACACGTGTCATGCCGACTTCAGCATTTTCAGTAGCCTATCGTACTCTTGGTCTTGGATTGTGAAATAGTTGTCTGGTTGCGGGAAAGTGCGGGTAGTCACTTCTTGCACATATTGCTTCAGCCCTTTCAAGATGATTTCTCCAGCATTGCCGTAGACTTTTGCCATGCGCGGTTTGAACTTGGGGTAGAGGCCAAACAAATCGTGGTAGATGAGAAGTTGGCCGTGGGCATGCGGTCCAGATCCTAGGCTCATGATTATGCAGTTTTCAGCCCGCTCGGTTATGAGCTTGCACACTCTGTCGGGAACCATTTCAAGCAGGATCATGAATGCGCCGGCCTCTTCAAGTGCCTTCGCGCTGTCTATGATGCGTTTTGCCTGTTCTGCCCCTTTGCCCTGAACGCGGAAACCCCCCAACGCGCTTGCACTCTGGGGCGTCAACCCCAAGTGGCCCATCGCGGGGATACCGGCATTAACGATGCCGCGAATGCGGTCACACATTTCGATGCCGCCTTCCAACTTGATCGCGTCGCATCCGGCCTCTGCCATAAAACGGCCAGCATTTCTGATGGCGGTCTCAACGCTGGGTTGGTAACTCATGTAGGGCATGTCACCGACGACGAATGTGTTCGGCGCGCCTCTACGCACGGCCTGGGTGTGGCGGATCATATCATCCATCGTGGCGGGCAACGTGCTGTCATAGCCCAGCATAGTCATTGCCAAGCTGTCGCCTACCAATATCATGTCAACGCTGGCCTGTTCCTGCAAGTAGGCGGTAGGATAATCATAGCAGGTCAACCAAGTGATTGGAACGCCGTCCGCGACTTTCTTGAACAAACTCGGAAGAGTAGGTTTCTTATGTTCGGTCGGCTTTGCCTCGGTCATTTCTGCTTCGAGGAAGGACACGTAGCGCGGCTATATCTGTCGTGCGCCTAAATCTCGTCCACGCAATTAACTTCGAGCCGCGAGTTACTCAACAAGCAAGAGTAACTTGATTTTGCTTCTTCACACTTTCGCACCAGAACATATCCGTGACGACAATGCTTATTCAATTCAAAGCGTTGAAAAGTCCGGATTGAGTCGTGATTACCGCTTGGATGGAGGTTGTGAGGCGTGAGTAAGGGTTCATCTTTGACGCTCCAGGAGGTTTACGAGTTCATCAGTACGAAACGGTGGGTTGACTTGACTCATTCTTTTGCTCCCGGGATCCCTCACTGGTTTGGTTTTCCCGATGAGCAACGTGAGACCCTCTACTACTATGATGAGGGTGTCGGCAGCATAGGTTCGTATGGAATATTCATTCAACGATATTCCCACGTGGGGCAGTGGGGCACCCACGTTGATCCACCAGCTCACTTCGTTAGAGGCACTCGAACGTTGGATCAGATTGATGTGAAAGAAATGATTCTGCCGTTAGTCGTTATTGACATTCACGAGAAAGTAGCCAAGAATCCAGATTACGCAGTCTCAGTGGAAGACGTCAAGGCTTGGGAGGCTAGGCACGGGAAGATTCCTGAAGGATGCTTTGTGGCTTTACGAACAGACTGGTCTAAACGCTGGCCGGATGACCGCGCTATGCAGAATGAAGATTCATCAGGTGTCAAACATTTTCCTGCATGGAGCATGCCCGTGTTGACATACCTCTACGAAGAACGGAAAATCACAGCTTGTGGTCATGAAACAACAGATAATGGTCCAGGAGACATGGATATGGAGCGCTATGTTCTCGGCACAAACCACTACCAAATCGAGTTGCTAACGAATCTGGATCAATTGCCTGAGTTCGGTGCATTGATTGTCGCTGCGTTTCCCAAGCCTAAGAATGGGAGCGGCTTTCCAGCGCGAGTCTTCGCCATCCTACCCTAGCTTAGTTAGTGGTATCAGCGAGCAAAGTATTTCAGCAATAGTACAGAAGCTAGTGTTAATTGCGGTGAGCCAATGTCCGGCATGCACTTTGTTGAGATGAGTGAAGGCGAGTTTCTCAAAGAGGCCACCGGAATAGTAGAGAAAGCCCAATCACGAGGGCTTTGTCTGAGAGTCATGGGCTCACTTGCGGTATACATAAACTCAGTTAACAACGGGTACGGTGACGTGTTCAGGTCACTAGCAAGGTTCGGAGAGGGAATGCCACTCTTCACTGACCTAGACCTTGCCGCTTACGTCAAACAGCGTGACCACATAGACAAACTGTTCAAAGAAATGTCCTTCGAGCCGGACGCCATGGTTAATAGTATATTCGGGCACAAGCGGTTGATCTATTATCATCCAGAGAGGAAGTACCATACTGACGTGTTTTTGAACCGACTCGAATTCAGTCACGATGTCGAGTTCGGTGAGAAACCGGGATCAGGACGATTGGAACTCGGCTACCCCACAATCAGCCCCACCGACATAGTCTTGGAGAAGCTGCAAATTCATCAAATCAACCGAAAGGATTTGATTGATTTGATAATGGTCTTCATTGTACATGATGTGCAGGAGCGGTCTACTAGGAACGCAGTTGACGGTGCATACATCGCTAGGATCCTTTCGGATGATTGGGGATTCTGGTATGACGCCACGACTAATCTTAGCATGGTGAAAACCTTACTGGATGAATTTACAAAAGAGGGAAAACTCAAAGCTGGTTTAAGTCAGACCGCAATGCAAAGGGTCGATAAACTCCTCAATATGGTCATGAGCTGCCCGAAGTCACGAAATTGGGAAAAGAGAGCGAAGGCTGGGACTAACAAACCCTGGTTTAAGGAAGTCGATGACGTCGTCCGCTAGGTAGCCCCGAGAAAAGCATCTCCATGCTTATTCAATTGCTAGCGAGGACAAATCTGCGAATCCTCGCAAGCCCTTCCTTAAGCTGATCCTCTCCTGTTGAGAACGATGCCCGAACATGCCCTCTGCCCAGTTCGCCAAAGATCGGTCCTGGAAGCAGCCCGACCTTTTCCTGTTCAATGAGCCGGGAGCAAAACTCTTCGGCTGACCTTCCTGTTCCGCTTATGTCGATCCACGTGTAAAACGCTCCTTGGGGACGATATACTTTGATGCGCGGAAGGTCAGTTAACGCATCTAGAACCATTTTTCTCCTCGTCGTGTACCGTTCGACCATCGTTCTTATTGCAGCATCCATTCTTGGATCTGTCAGGCCAGCCAGTGCGGCGCGTTGTGATATGGAGCTTGCGCAGAGTAGTGTGTAGCCGTTTAGTGCTGCGACTTTCTCCATAACCTCTGCTGCGCCCGCGAGGTAGCCGACCCGCCACCCGGTCATTGCGTAAGCCTTAGAGAACCCATTACTCGTTAGAGTGCGATCCTTGAGTCCGGGAAGAGACGCGGGGCTAATGTGCGAGTTGCCGCTGTACAGGATCTTCTCGTACACTTCGTCTGAAATAATCCAGAGGTCGTGTTTCTCAGCAAATTCTCCGACTTCTTTGAGGACATCCCTTGATAGAATCATTCCCGTTGGATTGCTGGGACTGTTCAGAATCAATATCTTCGTCTTGTTCGTTACGCGCCGTTTTGTCGCTTCCAAATCCAGTGATGAAGTATCACCCTCGAACTTCACTGGCATCCCTACAGGCTCTGCGCCGCAGAGTCGAATGAGGGTCCTGTAGTGGAACCAGGCAGGATCTGGAACTAGAACTTCATCCCCTGGGTCGAGGAGAGTAAGCATTGCTAGGAATATGCCCGACGATGAACCCGGAGTTATGACGATATCCGTCTCATAATTATAGCTGATTCCATTATCGCGCCTAAGCTTGTCTGCAACTGCTCTCCGCAGCTCCTCATATCCAGAAGCTGCAGTGTAGTGGGTGAACCCGTCGCTGATGGATTTCTTTGCCGCTTCTTGAATAAAATCAGGCGTGTCGAAATCCGGTTCCCCTGCACTGAGTCGAATGACACCCTTCGGAAGAGCGAGGGCCAGCCTAAATGGCTCCAACGAGACTGTTCTCGCTCTAGCAGAAATCTGTTTCAATACTCAGTACCGAAATACAAGGCCGCCGCCGCCGTTTTTGTTTCTATCCCTCCAGAACCAAAACCTATACTGACTGGTTCTCGTTCACAGTAACCACTGCAGCCGCTCCGGAAGCTGACGAGGTTCGCGAAGAGGACAAGTTAGAGTTCGATTGGAGCTTGTCGAGGGAGTGGGCTGACCTGTAGAACAATCTGGTCGGTACCATAGAATTTGCGGGTTCGAGTTGTGAATTTTCTGCGAATCATTGACCGAATACGCTGGACAGAACCGTCTCTGTTAATTGTGCCGGGTCGCCGCTGAATTTCATGTGTCCACTAGACATCAGGTAGGCTTGATCCGCAATCTTGATTGCTTTTTCCACATTCTGCTCTGCCAAGAGAATTGCTATTCCACTCTTGTTAAGTTCCACTAGTTTTTCGAATATGACCGCTTGCTTACCAACATCTAGCGATAATTAAGATGAAACCGAACATCATAGAGGCAGAAGTCAAAGGCATCTTTCAGGCAACCTCTGCAGATGCACTGGGTATCAACAGCAACTTCAAGCCGTTATGCTTGCGTGTAAGAAGATGAGTTCTCAGAAGAACTTGCGATAGATTAGACAGCGTTCGGGATTGCCACTATTCGGATTATGTTTTCGCGGTTCGCCTCAAGAATTTCAAATCCACGGTTGACGTCCTCAAGCGCTACAGTGTGGGTTACTGACCTGGAGAGGTCTATTCTTTCGGTTCTTACAAGCTTGATTAGTTGCACAAGTTCCGTTCTAAGGTGGTCGTCAACTCCCACAAGCTCCATCTCCTTCCCGATCAGGGTGCGGTAGGGGGAGAGCTGCAGCGATTTCGCCCCTATGCCAATCAATACCATTCTGCCGCCCATGCCCACTGACGAAATTACTTGTTCGATTGTTTTGGTATGTCCCACGAAATCCAACACGACATCCCCAAATCTCCCGTCCGTGATTTTTCTGATGGTTTCTACGACATCTTGATTGGCGGCGTTTACCGTCTGCTTCGCCCCAAAACTCCTTGCCAGTTTCAACTTCCAATCATGAATGTCTACGGCGATGATCAATCCAGCCTTGAAGACCTTACAGGCAAGTTGAACTGCATGCAAGCCAAGGCCGCCAACCCCGAATACTACCACCGTATCTCCAGGTGCCACTCTTCCCCGCCTAAGGGCATGGTAGGCGGTTGGGACGGCGCAACCCATTATCGCAGCCTGCTCGAACGGCAGCTCTCCTGGGAGTTTCAAAATGCTTCTCGCCGGAACCTTCACGTATTCAGCGAAACCGCCATCAATGTCCTTCCCAATCATTCGGTAGCGTACGCAGTAATTCTCACGCCCAGTTTTGCAGTAAACGCATCTACCGCAACTGGCAACGTAATGGACCAGAACTCTGTCGCAGACTCTTAGTCCCTTTACTTTCGTTCCCGTTCTCGCTATGACGCCGGCAATCTCATGGCCGAGAGTTATCGGGAGCTTCCCTACGGGAGCAATTCCGTTTCGGTAGTTAATGTCAGAGTGGCAGATCCCACTCGCCCTAACGTCAACGAGAACTTCATCATCGCCAATCGTAGGCACTCTTACACGGTCGATGCTAAGCTTTCCGCCGATCTTGTGCAGCCTAGCGGCAACCATCCACTCAGTCATTGTAGGCTAGGGTTGCACCATTCGGTTTATTGCTTATTCGGCCATGCCATTGAGTTTGGGGCCTATTGACTTGGGTGTGCCGGAGAAGATTCGGGCGATAGAGGAGGAGATGAAGAGAACCCAAGTTCACAAGCACACTGAACACCATATTGGTCTGCTCAAGGCGAAGCTCGCGAAACTCAGAGCCGAACAAGAACATGCACAGGGGTCCAAGCAGGGCGGGGCGGGCTTCGAGCTAAAGAAAGGCGGCGATTGCACCGTCGTCCTCATTGGCCTACCAAGCGTAGGAAAATCTACCATCCTAAACAGGCTCACAAACGCCAGGTCAAAGGTCGGCCCATACGCCTTCACAACCCTGACCGTCGTCCCCGGCTTAATGGAGTACCAAGGCGCTAGGATACAAATTCTCGATTTGCCCGGGATCATTTCGGGTGCAGCGACTGGCTCGGGTAGGGGCAAGAGAGTCCTGTCCGTTGCAAAGAACGCCGACTTAATCCTGTTAATCTTGGACGTGTTCCAACCCGATCAAATCAGCGTCTTGAAGAAAGAGCTCTATGAAATGGGAATCCGGCTCAACACTAGGCCACCAAACGTGACCATCAACCGTGCCTCTCAGGGGGGACTCGGCATAACAACGGCCTGCAACCTAACCCACTTAACCGAGTCAACTGCGCGCGCAATCCTGAACATATACAAAATCAACCACGGTAACATCATTATCAGAGAAGACGTCACCGACGACGAACTCATTGACGTAGTGGCAGGAAATCGCCGTTATGTTCCTTCAGTTAGCGTTTTGAACAAAATCGACTTGGTCAGCTCAAAGTACGTGACTGAGGCCAAGAAGCGGATAGGTGACGATCTCATCCCTATTTCCGCCGACCGAAACGTGAACCTAGATGAGCTGAAGAAAGCTATCTATGACCAGTTGAGGTTAATCAAAGTCTACTTGAAACCGCGGAACGGTTCTCCTGATTTCGAGGAACCGCTCATAGTGACGGCTGGTTCAACCGTTTCCGACGTCTGCGAAAAAATCCACAAGAAACTCGGCGAAGCAAAGTATGCTCTGGTTTCAGGAACTAGTGTACGCTTCAGCCCACAACGCGTCGGAATGGATCATATCGTTCATGATCGTGATATCGTCACGATTATGAAGTAAACAAAGCAGGCCACGCGGCTAGGTTCCGCGATGCTAGAACGGGGGACCTAAGGCGAATAGTGGGATTCCTGATGCTAAGATTCCGTAGCCGGTTCTTGGTGAGAGGGCGTAGTAGGGACAGTTGTATGCGTTGCCAGGGTAGGCGGCAGCGGGTCCGAAGAATTGCCAAAAGTAATACGGGTGGGGACCTTGCGCGTATCCAACACATCCACATTGACACATCATGCAACGCCGAACAGCGTGTGTTACGCGTCCACAACTTAAGCGTAATCAAGATGAGGCAGAGGCATGTCAGTCAGCATGCAGAATATGCCTCCCCCTTGACCCAGTGCTTGCATGCAACATGCAAACCCGTGAACCTGTACTATTGATTGTTGAACCGCGTAATCACTCGCCCGCCCAATCATCCGAGTAGTAACCGCATAATCACGAACGCGTTAAAGTAACATGTTTTCCCCACAAAATTACACCACCCCCAACAGGCGTGGAGCCACCCGATATGAGGTAGAGCCATTTGGCACCACTTCAAACAGGATAAAACCGCGAAATCAGCCCCGCTGGACTCCAAAAAAGGAGCCACCCCCCCTACCCCCATCGTCAAGCGTGCGCGCAACCGTGTTCTACGGCGAATTTTCCAACAACTAAACCCAAAGTAAGTGATGCCGCCCCTGCCGCAGAGGATGCAGTGGCAGCGATCAGGTAGCTGATTGAGCGTCTCAACAATGTGCCACCTTCACTGCGCATGCACTCTCCGAATGCTTTAATCGATTCTCTCAACTAAGCCGAATTGAACCACTCATGAGAGTTACCACGATAAGGCAGACGAAATTCATATCCGCCAATCCAGCTGAAGTCTATAACGCGTTCATGAACGCGAAGATGCATGCAGCGTTTACTGGTTCCAAGGCAACATGCAGCGCTAAGGTCGGTGGAAAGTTCACTGCATGGGACGGGTACATCACTGGACAGAATCTAGAATTGAAGAGGGGGAAACTGATAATTCAACTCTGGAAAACCACGGAATGGCCAAAAGGCTATTCACCTTCAATCCTCAATTTATCGTTCAAGCAGAAGAAGGGTGGCACGCAGTTGACGATGGTGCAATCAAACGTACCAGCCAGCCAAGCCAGAAACTACCGGCAAGGCTGGGTCGACGCGTACTGGGATCCCTTAAGGCGATACTTCCAGAAGAGAAAGCCACGCTAGAGAGGTATGGCGATATGACTGACTCTCCCTCCGGGCGGCAACTCGTTGAGAAAGCTTTCGTCTATATGGCCACGCTGAGCAAAGAGTGCAGAAAGGCCCTTACCGATAAATTCGAAAAGGAACACAAAGGAATGCCGTTCGATTCAATCGAACCGACCATGCGTAAAGAGATTGAATCCTGGTTTGCCGAACGGGACAAAAACATAACCATCCGGCATGAAAGCAGTAACCGTGGTCGGCCAGGCGAAATATCGATGTCTTACTTATGCGAAAACAAGGATGCTCACTTCAAATTCTACGTGGACGGTCAATTCACCCTTGCCGGAACAGGGGCGAATGCGCCTTCCTACCTGAAGAGCATTAATGTCAATGTCGACAAACGGGACTTCACAAAGTGAACCCGGCAGGAAATATATGCCCTAGAACGAGCCAGGGGCGCGTCCAATTTGGACTTATTTTTCGGGCGCTTTATAACCTATGCCGCCATAATAATGAGGAGTTGAACACCCATAATCGAGCTAAGGAACCTGCCAAAAACGCGAGGGCTAGATAGGGACCTAGTCTACTTACTACAACTCGCAAGGAAGCACAACCTCACAACGCCCGTCCTGTACTCAGCCATGGTCTCCGCACGCGAACGCGGAAAAGCCCGGTGTGGAAAGTTCTACATCGAGCTGCGAAACCGGGAGGAAGCATCTTCAACATACATGTTCTCCGTTGATGGCAAGCCACTAGCGCAAGCAAAGATTCCAAATGACTCAATCAGCAAGCTGAAACGGCTGCCTGAGGAACTATCGAGCTTTGATCAGGAAAACCACGATGAATCACAGCGGCTCAACTCGCGGGGGGAGAGGCAAATCAGCGGCCTAAAATTCGGAACACGAGGAGTTTCCTTCAAAGCTCAAGTTGTCAAGAAATCGGAGGTTAGAGCCGTCACCTCAAAAGACGGAAACCCACTCCTAGTATGCTCCGTCACACTCTCTGACGGCACTGGGGAAATTCCCATTGCCGTATGGAACAACCAGATTCCTACAATTTCGGAGGGAGATTTGGTCGAAGTCCAAGATGCGAGGGTTGGCAGTTTTAGGGGTGAGAAACAGCTCTCCCTGAACAGAAAGACTGGTGCTCTCAGGGTTCTTCAGAGCGCGGCTAAACTGCCTACGACGTAGATTTCTAATTAGCGGTTTTTCAATAATCCTCCTCTCTGAAGGGCGATAGCTCTGACTCCTCTCGAGGAACTGACTCAGTTAGCCAGTGAGAAAAGCAGGCGAATCTTTGTTGCTGAGTCTCACATTGACCTGCGTGAGAATCAAGGAAGGAACTGCGTCTACGTTCTCCAACTACCCACAAGCGCACCAGGGGCGGCAGGCGGCCGGATTGGGGGAATCGGGGAGAGGAGGGTAGAGAAGATTTACTGCTTCCGTCAAGAAGGCGGTAAGTGGATTAAGATTTACGAAACTGACGATCCAGCGAAGTTGGAGAGGTTCGAATTGCCATACCATGCAGCTGGCTTAAGTGTCGTACTGCCCGACGGTTCAGAAAAGGTTGTTTCAGGAGTAGTCGACGAAGAGTTCATTCGGACGTATAACGAGACGTTCTAACGCAGTGGCTCAACTACTGACGTGTCACGGCTTTGATGAGAGGCATCAAGACTTCCACGTCTTTTTTCGTTGCGAGTTGAACCCTGAGAAGGCGGCTCATCCCCCCAAGCTGTGCCCTGTCAACCCAGGCCCTCAGGGCCTCAGGAACCGACGCATCAGATTTGATAGCCGCCACAGATTTCTCCGGTATAAAGAGGAATAGTTCGAGCTTCTCGCCGAAGAAGGTTCGCACCCGAGGAGTTTCCCTGACGTTGTAGCTCGGCGCCTCGGTCTCTTTGAGCGGTTCGTATTCCACGCTTTCAGAAACGTTTTGATCCGATTTCATTTGCTCCCTCAGGTATGCGAATGCTTCTTGGCAAGCCGGCGAGCCCTTGCCTGAAAGTTCTTCAACCGACATGACCCTATCCCACTTCTCGGGCAATGCGAGATGTACGAAAGCCATATAGCGATTGCCTCAATTTGAGGAAAGGAGCATACAGGAGTAGGGTTGGCATGCCGCATCGACTGGGTAAACCGGGTTACAGAATTCGCAAGCGACAGAAAAGAAAGCAACGTTTCAGAAAACGAGTGAAATCGAGCCGAAAACCAAGCCGAACTAGTCAAACTCGATAATCGGCCAGAAATTCCAAGTCTTCTCTGCAGCCGCGAAGGTTGGCAAGGAAATTAAAACTTATTCAGGAAACGGTGGCAAGCACAGATATATTCCATTTTTCCATCTGGATACAGCCACCTATAGTGGACTTTGCCTTTTTCATCAGTGAATGTTTCGCACACGTTGTCACTGTAAGAGCTAGCATGCGAGAACCTCCACTTTCCCTTTTCCGAATCATTCTCGGTTGACATAGCCCCTCACAGAAATGTCTTGGAGAATAGTATGATTCCTTGTAAGCCTTCGCTTAATGGTCTAGATGCCTCAGGGTTAGTGCGCAAACCTAAATACGATCTGAGGGCGAGCACGCGCCCTCGTAGGATGGTAATCAAATAGGCGAGGTCAAATTGGTTCAAGAAACCGCAAAGGAACAGGAGATTTTCACCGTAAACGCATTCAGCGTCCAAGTCGAAGACCTAGCGAAAGACGGCGCTGAAAAGGTAAACGTAAGGTACCTGATCGACGAACGACATGGGTCGCATCGTTTCGCCCTCCGGTTGTATGCAGTAGGGAAGGGCGGTCACACACCGCTAGATGAACATGCATACGAACACCAAGTTTACGTCCTAAGTGGTAGGGGGATGCTCAGGCAATCGAAAGAGGCTGGGCCGCTGAAGTCATTGCAGGCGGGTGATACGGTTTTTATTCCGTCAAAAGCGGTTCACCAATTTAGCAATGAATGGGACGAACCATTCGTCTTCCTCTGTGTAAAAGGCAACCCAACCTTATACGAATCCAATGATCAGAAGAGTGGTTCAGATCATTCGGACCGAAACTACTGCTAAAGCAGACTAGCTTCCCGTTGACAACATATGGTATAGTATTTGGTTGAATTCCTCAAGCCTTCGAACATTGACGTACTCGTCGGCTATGTGGGCGGTTTCACCAGGCCCGAGAATCACGGTCTTTATGCCTGCCATTTGATCGAAATAGATGGAGTCGGTTCTACCTGATTCAACCCGGAACCTTGGCGAATATCCCACCGCCCTCGTGGCGCTCTCCTTAGCCAATGTAACCGCTGGGTGTTTACGGTCGATAAGGTACGATCGCTGGGGCTTGTTGTACTCGACCTTGAACTGGATGCCTCGCAACTCGGATAGTGTCTTATCGACTTGTGCCTTAACCGTGTCCCAGTCCTCGTTCGGAAGAACGCGCCGTTCACAAGTTATGTCGCAGTCTCCCGGAACGATGTTTATGGCGACCCCGCCTTTGATCATGCTCACGTTTAGTTCCGTATAGGCCTCATGTTCATCCAGAATCATTCTGGCGGGCGGCAACTTTCGTAAGGCTTCAATTACCTTCATCATATCGTAGATTGCGTTTCGTCCCTGTCTCGGGTCGGAGGAGTGGGCTTCCTTCCCCAAGGTGGTCACCTTGAAACCTACTCGCCCACCACACCCCAAGGAGACCATGAAAATGCCATTATCGACAGTTCCCTCAACGTTGACTCCGAAAGTTGATTCCAAGTGGTTGTGGGTTAGAAAGTAGGGAGTGCCGAGCCAACTCTCGCCATCTAGAATGGTGTTGTTATCTTCGTAATTGGAGAACAATAATTCGAGTTTGCGGAACCGGCAGTCGTCGACTTGCCCAAGTACGTAGAGGATTGAGGCGACACTAGCTTTGTCATCCGAAGTTCCAAGGCCATAGAGCCGGTCACCCTCCAAGGAAGCATGGAGTGGGTCTTTCACCCATCTGGGGTTGGGTGGAACCGTATCGAAGTGGCTGTTAACGAGGAAAGTAGCTTCGCCGTGATCAAACGTCTTATCCGCGTAGACGTTGTTCAACTTATCGACACTGGCTTTGAACCCAAGCCTATCTAGCTCGCCGGAGAGGAATTCAGAGCATGCCCTCATCCCAGATTCTTCATACGTGGGAAACTCTGTGAGCCTTTGAAGAATCTCGACGGAAGATGGGGAACCAGCGAAAGAGGGCAAGGTTGACCTGCAGTCTTAATTTGACTCAGAGAATCTGCAACGGCTCAATTTTGAGGATGATTCGTTTCTCATTCGGTGATGTCTTTTGATATTTGTTCGCGTCCGTGTACTTCTTTGCTAACTTGTCGATGTGCGTATCTGCGCCTTGCTCGGTTTGGCTTACCAGGCGACCATGTATAATTATTCTGTCGTATGGGTTGTTCGAGTCTGCGATGGCTATTGAAATTCTTGGATCTCTGGCCAAGTTCTTTTGCTTAACGCGTCCGATTGCTGTGTTCATCAGGATCGTATCGCCTTCATGGTCGACCCACATCGGTGTGACATGGGGCGATCCATCTGGCAGGAGAGTTGCAAGAAAAGCAAAATTCTTTCCGTCGATGAACCTGACGACCTTTTCAGTCAGTTTGGTTGCCAATTCAACCACGCACATCAGGGAATAGGTCTAGGCAGAGTCGAAGTTGTTTGCATTGGAGAGTAACTGTTTGTCGCGGTGTCGCGCGGCCTCGGAATCGGCTACATCATGCCTGGTGGCATTCCGCCAGGCATACCACCCGGCATTCCTCCGCCCGGCGGTCCGCTTTCCTTCGTGCCTTTCGAAGAGACGACGTCGTCTATTCGTAGGAGCATGCTGGCAGCTTCTGTTGCGGACTTGATGACTTGTAGTTTCACCCTGAGCGGTTCAATCACATTGTCCGCTAGCATGTCGGCGATTTTTCCAGTCT
>Ga0187886_1000067_pt1 | contig 149987 bp, 135 predicted proteins | sample June2016WEW_20_1_FD_133001 | JGI IMG/M metagenome (GOLD analysis project Ga0187886, IMG submission 133001) | Peatland microbial communities from SPRUCE experiment site at the Marcell Experimental Forest, Minnesota, USA - June2016WEW_20_150 | ecosystem: Environmental > Terrestrial > Soil >...
AAATAATACTGCGTGGCGCAGTTTCAACAAGCAGGATGATAAGCAAGCCATTCTTGATATTAAATATAATTTTAATCTTTCAGACCTCATCTCCTTATCTGTAAAAGGAGGCGGCGCGTACAAATATACTACACGGTATTACAATTATGATTATTGGTTTGGCCATATAAATGATGGCAGTGCGTCGGTGGGCTTCCGACAATCTATGGTACAAGCTCTTCCATGGTTGGCCCAGTCACCATATAATCTTGACCCAACAGGACAGAATCCATTTCCTATCTCGGGATTTTATAATAAAAACATGGATTATGGAAAATTCCTCAAAGGCGAGTATTCCATGCAATCAGCAGTCAATGTAGATGTCATCGATCAAATTATTAATACGATGAAAACGGTTGGAGCTGTACGGACAGCGGTAGCAGATCAGCCGGATTTTCTTTATGATATGGTCCAAAGTACAGCAAATGATTATTCCGGACATGAAATCCGCAGCGCCGGGTATCTCATGGCTATGTTGAATATAGGTCCATGGATATCTGTAATTCCCGGTGTCCGATATCAAGCGCTGAGAACCTCCTATACCGCAGCTCACTTTATGAAATATGATGATGGTAAAATTATCTATCCCAATTTATATCCGTACACGATGGTAACAGATGAAGAATATCATGGGTATTGGCTTCCTGATCTCATAATAAAATATAATCCATCGGACGCGATCGGTTTTCGGGCGTCATTCACAAATACAATAGCATATCCTGATTTCAGCACCTTTGTTCCAAAAGAAGTTATTGGTACTACGTCGAAATTTATTACATGGAATAATACTTCATTAAAACCAGAACGAGCGTATAATTATGATTTTCAGGTATCCATCCATGATAATAATATTGGATTATTTGCTGTAAGCCCTTTTCTGAAAACAATTGATAATCAAATTTTTAATCCTCAAAACATCCACCTTGATTCAAATCAAGTCAAAGCTTTTGGATTTCCTAGTTACACCAACCTTTATACTCTCAATACCTATATTAATAACCCTTTTCGGATAAACGAATGGGGGATTGAAACAGAATGGCAAACACATTTTTGGTATTTGCCGGGACCATTGAGCGGGTTAGTAATGAATATTAATTATACACATATATTTTCTAAAGGGAAGTTTCCGTATACAAATACTGTGGTTGTTTTTGGTCGTCCCGTCCAATATGTCGATACATCATATATCGACCGACTCTATCAACAACCTAACGATGTTGTGAATCTTTCGCTTGGCTTTGACTACGGGAAATTTTCCATTCTTGCTTCTATGATTTATCAATCAAATGTATTTAACCTAGGCAATTACTGGTGGACTCTGCGTTCTGATAAAACAACATATCTCCGATGGGATCTTGCCGTGAAACAAGGATTACCATGGTATGATTTAGAGCTTTATTTGGATATCAATGACGTGAATAAGGAAGCCGACATTTATACCGTAAGAAAAAATGGATTCCCTACGTCAGAGTATAACTATGGCTTAACGGCCGATATCGGAATTCGATGGAAATTTAACTCACATGAATAAAAATGAGACATCTGAAAAATATTTTTTATAAACCAATTCACAATTTTATGCAAAAAGGAGGAGAAATAAGAAGCATTTTTTCAGTTTGGCTTCCTGTAAACGGCTGTTTGTTCTTAAGCCCGCTGATGAGAAACTTGTTCAGGTAGTAAATAATTAACAATATATAAAATTCAGTGAAAGGATGGTTATTATGAAAACAATGTTTAATTCACTGCTTGTAATGATGTTGATAGTGTTATTAATACCATCATCAAATATGTTTGCGAATGCTATTGATACGGTTCGTATTTATGCGTACCCTCCGACCTGGCCTACAGGTTCGTTCGATGATGTTATTAACAGTGATACTGTTGCTGGAGGTTACGTTAAACCGAATACCGTGTTTCTGCTTGAGCCGACAGGAGATGTGGATACAGTGTATTACCTAACAGCTCCCATTACAGTAAAAGGTAACGTTACCGTTATCGGAAAAATAAATCCAAAGACTGGTCATCCACCGGTACTTGCACCGTATATTAACCAAGATAATAGTTCTATCGGTGATTTCTTTGAACCTCAGGGGGATGATACTCTTACGTTAAAACAATTATATTTCATAGGCACTCGTTCAGACGGCGCAGCGAATACTGGCCGTTTTGTTACTCCCTCTGGAGATTACAATGTATTCATTTTTGATCATTGCATCCTTGAAAATATTACCGGTCCTCAACACACGCCAAACCTGATTGATACCTGGGCGCATGCTCATTGCAGTTTCTATGTAACCAACTGTGAGTTTCGGAACAATCAAGATGACGCAATAGGAAATCCTGGATTGGCATGGATCGAAGTCAGTGATCCGACAGGCATTCCTTGCGATACGGCATATTTCCGTAATAATACCTTTTTCTTTACCGGTGGCCTAGTACTTGGTGGAGGAGGGTATGCATGCAATAAGTTGGATTTCCAGCATAATACAATCTTTATGTCAACCCAACAAGGCGTTTTCGAATTATATCATCTCACCAATGCAATTATTGCAAACAATGTCTTCTACAGCGTAGGTTCGGCAAGTCAACCCTCTTCTTGGGGTTGGGATCCAGGCAATTGGTTTACTGGTGCAATTGTTTTAGATACTCTTTCAGCAACGTTAAAAGGAGCTCCATTTAACCTGACAGAAGCTGACCGGTATATTACCATCACAAATAATGCTTATTTCTGGCCGGCTACAATCCAAAACGAATGGTCAACGCTTAGTCTTTCTCCCCAACAATTAATCGGAGCCCGAGCTGGTATTCTTACAGATAAAATAACATGGCCCAATGTCAACGTAGCAAACAACGACAACACAGATCCGGGATTTGATGCTACGCTCGTTTCTCAATCAATAGCAAATATGATTACTTTGATAGATACGGCTTATGGTGGTACTGCCAGCGGAAGTGCCGGTGGTTATCGTCCGTACGTTTATCCGATGGCTGCACCAACTGATAGAAGTACATGGACAAATGTTGCATCAAACTGGAACCAGACACAGGGCTATCCAGTACCGGAGAACCTCAGATATTCAACCATCGCTCTGCAAAGTGCGGGTTCCGACGGAAAAGCACTTGGTGATTTGAACTGGTTCCCTGAACAACTGACCGCAGTCTCCCAATCTCCAGCTTCAGTACCGTCGAAGTTCGAACTCAGTCAGAACTATCCGAATCCCTTCAACCCGACAACGATGATTTCTTATTCGCTTTCGAAAAAAGGCATGACCCGGCTTTCAGTATTTGATGTCCTCGGAAGGGAAGTGGCGGTCCTGGTTGATGAGGTACAAAATCCCGGATCGTATAATGTGACATTTTTGGCTAATAATCTGAGTAGCGGCATATACTTCTACAAACTTACAAGCTCAGGAACAACGCTATCGATGAAAATGATTCTGATGAAATAGGATTCTCTCCGGAGAGATTTCATGCACGTGTATAACGGTGCATCTGCTGTTATACACGTGCCCTTATTGTGGTCTGGGCCGGAAAGCAGCTTGCGGAGACGATTGTAGAAGATGAATTCATGGAACACCTTTTTTTGTCGTCGTACATGATCAATTGTACTCTATAATATATTGAAGGTTTCAGGGGAGAACATAAACGCTATCCGCACAACGTCGATTCGGTGTTCGTTCATGCAGAACATTCCGAATCTGTTCACTCCTACAGCACGAAGCGGTATTTCCGTGCCAAGAACCCCATAGATACTCTTGGTGGTGTATACTGTTCTCAGCCAGGCCATAAAAACTCCATTTGACATCAAATTCGACGAAGGCATACATCGGGCGAATTTTAATGCGGAGAATCTGGTTCCCGCGGTTTATCATTACGGGATCGTGGTGGTTGATTTCAATTCCCAAAAATAATGATACTGGTGAAATGATCTATTGTTCATGTAATAACCTTTTCAAAAAGGGTCAAGAATTCTGAGTATCATTTACAATGAAACAGAAGACAATAATCGATATTGCACAGAGGCTCAAATTATCTCCCTCGACAGTCTCCCGGGCACTGCATGATCATCCCGATATCAAAGATTCGACGAAAGAGAGAGTACAAAGAGTGGCGCGGCAATTTCACTATGCCCCGAATGTCATGGCACAGAGCCTTAAAAATAATCGCACAAAGACTATCGGTGTGATTGTCCCTGAAATACGTCACGATTTTTTTTCGTCGGCCATAAGCGGTATCGAAGAGATTGCCTACAAGTCCGGGCATACAATCATCCTGTGCCAGTCAAATGAAAGCTACGAACGGGAGGTTGTAAATACGAACCTCCTTATGCAGCACCATGTCGATGGTGTGATCGCCTCTATTTCTCAGAACACAAAGTCGGGAGAACATTTTCAACATTTATTAAAACATAAAATATCGCTCTTATTTTTTGACCGTGTGTGGGACGATATCGACACGGATAAGGTTATCATTGACGATTATAAAAGTTCTTTTCATGCGGTCAAGTATCTCATCGACAAAGGTCGTAGAAGAATCGCGCACTTTGCGGGGCCGATGACACTCCAGATATGCCAAAAAAGGCTGGAAGGATATCTCGATGCTCTGCGCGTTTCCGATCTTCCGATCGTTGACGATTTTATTGCAGCAGGAGATTTGGATGAGTCGTTCGGTTATAATTCCATGGATGCGCTCCTACGGAAAAAATTAATTCCGGATGCACTTTTTGCGGTAAATGACCCGGTAGCCATAGGGGCGTACCAGAGAATTAAAGAAGCGAATCTCACCATTCCGGATGATATCGCCGTAATTGGTTTTTCGAATAATATCATCACGTCGATGATTCATCCGACACTTACCACAATCGATCAGTTCCCTTTTGAAATGGGGAAAAAGTCCGGTTCAATGCTCCTGGAGATGATCAATGGAGAACGAATGAGATCAAAAACACATATTATTGAGACAAAATTAGTCATTAGAGAATCGGCATGATGCTATTAGAAGAATAGAGGGGAAGCATGGAGAAAAGCGACTTATTCTTTCTGAAAAATATTCCGTTGTTCATTGTCCTGTTCTTCTGTTTCCATTTTCCGAGAGAAGCGAAAGCGCAATTTGCGAACGGTGCCGACATCGGCTGGCTGTCGCAAATGGAATCTTCCGGGTACCTTTTTTACAACGATTCCGGAGTGAAAGAAAATTGCATGGCAATCCTGAAGGAGCAGGGGATTAATGCACTCCGTTTCAGGGTCTGGGTAAATCCCGTGGGTGGATGGTGCGGGAAAAAAGATGTAGCGACAATGGCACACCGGGCCGATAGCATGGGTTTCAGAGTGATGATCGATTTTCATTACAGTGATACCTGGGCCGACCCCGGAAAACAAACCAAACCGGCGGCCTGGGCCAGCCATACCATTTCGCAGTTGCTCACCGATATTTATAATCATACATATGATGTACTCGATACGTTGAAATCCATCGGCGTAATCCCGACCTGGGTTCAGGTCGGAAACGAGACCAACACCGGAATGCTTTGGCCAGAAGGAAATACAACCACAAACATGAAAAATTTTGCCGACATGGTAAACAGCGGTTATGACGCAATCAAGGCGGTCGACAGCTCCATTCTTGTAGTTGTGCACTTGTCGGACGGATACAACAATAATATGTACCGAAGGATGTTCGATGGATTGAAAAATAATGGCGCCCGATGGGATGTTATTGGAATGTCACAGTATCCTTATTGGGCTAATTTACCATGGGAAACGGATAATAACGAATGTTATTCCAATATGCTCGATATGATCTCCCGCTATAATAAGAAAGTAATGATTTGTGAAACCGGAATGCAGTACGATCAGGCTGTTACGTGTAAAACTTTTTTGCTCGATCTTATCGCAAAAACAAAATCGGTCGGTGGTCTAGGCGTCTTTTACTGGGAACCCGAATGCTATAACTGGCAAGGCTACAAGCTCGGGGCATGGGACCCGGTGACCAGGAAACCGACTGTTGCCATGGACGCATTTCTGGAAAGTAGCGATTCATCTTCGACATCTGTGAAAGAGGATCCACCAAGAAATCAAGGGTATAACAATGAAAGTGACGGTGTCAGCGTCTTTCCAAATCCTGTCGGTGCCGGACAGAATTTTATGATCACTCTGAAAGATAAAACCGTTCCTACTTCTATCAGAATATTTACTGTGAATGGACAAAAACTTTTCGAAACCACGACTGTGAACAATGATAATATTTTTATAAGAAACCTCAGGATGAGTCCGGGAATATATTTCGTCCAATTAACAAACAGACATCAAAAAATAACGAAGACACTGATTGTAAAATAATACATCAATTAATGAACAAGGTGAATTTTGATACCATTCGTCATTCACAAAGAATCTCGCCGCTTTGCGGTGATCACGTTCTCAACCCTGTTTTCAATCGCGGGCCTTCTCGCACAGACAAATAAAACCATCGGTACGATATTTTCAATTGATGCAAGCGCTCCGATACCGCCCCCTGAAACGGAATATCTCCAAATGGGAAGCATCAAGGCGGGTATCTCGCCAACCGGACATCAACTCTTTGTGAACAGCCGATATATCCTGCTGGACAAAAAACCGTGGTTGCCGGTTATGGGTGAGTTTCATTACACCCGTTTTCCGGAGAAGTACTGGGAAGAAGAACTTCTCAAAATGAAAGCGGGTGGCATACAAATCGTCTCGACGTACATTATCTGGATCCATCATGAAGAGTTGGAAGGACAATTTGAATGGTCCGGCCAGAAGAACCTGCGTAAATTTGTCGAACTGTGCGCGAAACATGGCCTGTATGTTTTTCCGCGTATCGGTCCATGGTCTCATGCAGAAGTCCGAAACGGCGGGTTACCTGATTGGTTACTGCATGCATGCCAGACACGTGTGAATGATTCCCTCTATCTTTCCTACACCCAAAAATTCTATCATGAAATTGGAAAGCAATTGAAAAGATTATTATGGAAAGATGGCGGACCTGTCATCGGCATACAGCTTGAGAACGAATATTCGAATCGCGCGCCGACTGGCGGGGCGGCTCATATAATAAAACTCAAAAACATGGCGGTTGGCGCAGGAATTGACGTTCCACTCTATACAATTACGGGCTGGGACAACGCCGTGGTTCCGCCTCATATCGTTATTCCGGTGTTCGGCGGATACCCCGACGAGGCCTGGTCCGGAAGCAAAGCAGAATTACCTCCGGATCCACAGCATGTCTATCAGTTTCATTTAACCCCGATTAACAGTGACGTGGGAATTATGCAGGGAGCCTCGACTTCGGAAGAAGACGTTCAACTCTGGCATTACCCAATGTGTACCGCAGAACTCGGAGCGGGAATGCAGGTCACATACCATCGCCGAGTCAGAGTGTCTGGGGAAGATATCCCGCCCATTGCATTGACGGCACTTGGTTCCGGAGTAAATCTTATTGGTTATTACATGTATCACGGAGGGTCGAATCCTGATGGCAAGAGGACCACTCTTCAGGAATCTCAGGCAACCGGTTATCCGAACGATGTGCCGGTTGTCTCGTATGATTTTCAGGCGCCGTTGCGTGAATACGGACAATTAAACAGTTCATTTCGTCCATTAAAAGTGATTCACCAATTCATTAAGGACTTTGGATCCATTCTGGCACCCATGAGAGCAGTGCTTCCGGATGTCATGCCCTCCGGACAGCGAGATACAACCACACTTCGTGTCTCGGCGCGTACGTCAGGTAACAGCGGATTTCTTTTCGTGAACAACTATCTTCGCAATTATCCTCTGCCGATTCAAAAGGGTATCCAGGTAAAAGTGATGTTACCCACAGAAACTATCATGATTCCCAGAAAACCGGTTGATATTTTGTCGCAGTCATGTTTTTTCTGGCCGCTGAATATGGACCTTAATGGTTCTTGCTTGCTGTATGCAACCGCCCAGCCGTTCACCATGATCGACGATGGAACGACGGTCAACTACTTTTTTATCAGCTCTGCCGGTATTGCCGCAGAATTTATCTTTGTCGAATCGACGGTGAAGACGTTACAATCACAGACTGGAAGAATCTCACATGTTGATAAACTCATCTGTGTCGACGGCATGTGCTCCTCTACAACACCGGCGATAGAATTAACAACTTTATCCGGGAAAAAGGTCCGTGTCTTTCTTTTTTCGCAGCAACAGGCATGCAACTCATGGAAAATTCCAGTAAACGGAAAAGATTATCTGCTGATGACGGACGCTGATGTCTTTGCTGATGGGGATAAAATCTGTTTACGTTCGCGCGATGTGAATGCGTTTACTTTTTCTCTTTTTCCATCGGCCGGAATTCATAGTCTCTCTGCCGTGCCTGTAAAAAGGTCCGGTACCGACGGAGTATTCAGTCGTTATACATCGATGGTGAAAGAAAAGAAAATATTCACAAGCTATGAGCAGATCCGGAAGCCGCAGGCGGTATCTCCGGTAAAGATGGGACCATTCGTCGATTGGCGCAACTGTGTGGTGGCAACCACGCCGGATGATTCCGTATTTGACAAATGCGGCATCTGGCACGTGAAAGTAACAAAAAACGAGGATGCAGATATCAGCGAGGTATTTCTGAATATCGGTTACACAGGAGACATTTGCAGGTTATATAGAGGCACACGGTTAGTGACAGATAATTTTTATAACGGAACAACGTGGCAAATTGGGTTGAAACGACTGACACCGGACATATTTTCCAAGGGAGTCGATCTGAAAATACTTCCGATACGGAGCGATGCGCCACTGTATCTTCCAAAATCCTGTCGGCCGGATTTTAAGGGATCGACTCAAATCGCAGGTGTAGATTCAATCTCAGTGATACCGGAATATGAGGTGAAAGTAACAGTAGGAAGAAAATAAATTGGTATGTAAAAATTCTGTTTAAAAAGAGTCTGTAACAGAGAACCGGTTCTTCGATAACTTCAATACTGACAATTCAGCCTCCGACTCTCTCCCGAAATTGAATTGTATATGTGCCCGACTACACTGCTATTGATGTATTTTCCAAACTCCTTCAATGCACGCTTTTTACTCACCATTCACAATTCCGAATTCGCAATTTACAAGTGTCCCCAACGAGATTTGAACTCGTGTTACCGCCGTGAAAGGGCGATGTCCTAGGCCACTAGACGATGGGGACGGCGAAAAGGTGTACTGCTTCTCTTGTACCGATGGTTATTGTGTAAAACACAAAGGACACAAAGTAATATTAAAAATGCTATTGCCAAGGACACAAAGTAGAATTTAGACTTTTATATAGACCCCTAACTCTGTGACCTCTTAATAGGCGGTAATAATAAGTCCTTAGTGCCCTTTGTGGTTATATTTTTCGAAATAACCACAGACAAGAAAGAGTCACATTTCTTGGGTGACCAGTGGGAGTTGAACCCACGACCTCCAGAGCCACAATCTGGCGTTCTAACCAACTGAACTATGGTCACCATGAAGAGCAAAGATAAGATAAAAGATAACCCTTCGACTTGGTCGCTTCGCTCCATCGCTCAGGGCGAGAAGGAAAAAGTGTACCTCGAGCTTGCCGAGGGGATAAAAGACGAAATGAGATCAAGAGGAAATAATAACATTGTCCACAATCAAAATATTTTCTGAGTCTTTTCTCCTCTTTCATCTTTATACTTTTATCTTTCTCTCTTCTCGTGACCCCGGCGCGAATCGAACGCGCAACCTACAGCTTAGAAGGCTGTTGCTCTATCCAGTTGAGCTACGGGGTCAGATATAAATCAAGATAAAAGCTTGCCCCGAGCGGCTCGTGCCGAGCGGAGTCGAGGCAAGTCGAGGGTGAAAAAGATAAAAAGGTGAGAGAAAAATATTATGTCTCCGCTTATCTCCTCTTTTATCTTGTATCTTTATACTTTTATCTACTCTTTCCTTCCCGTCCCTCTTAAGCCCTTAAGAAAACATAAAATAGCTAAAAATGGACTCAGAATCAAGATTTCAAAGCCATCCTTGCTGTTTATACCACTTAATAGTTTCCCAAAAACCCTGTTCGACCGTTATGGTCGGTTTATATCCTAACTCCCTTTTTGCTTTTTCTATCGAGCAGGTCCAGTTCGGCCTTGTAATGTCTTTTCCTTTTTCGAAATTGAAAATCGGCGGTCTCTTACCCAGATTGCCTACCGCTCCTGAAATACCTGCAATCGCGAAAATAATCCAATGAGGAATTTTGATCTTAATCGTTTTTTTGTTCAATAAACGTGAAGTGAGTGCACCAAGCTCGCTCCACGTATAACCTCTTTCACTTCCGATGAAATACGAAGTACGGACCGCTTTTTCATTCTCAGCAGCTAATATAATACCATTGACAAGATCTGTTGAATGGACGAGACTCGCTTTTTTTTCATGAAAACCGATTAGCGGTTCGAGTCCTTTATTGATCGTCTGAAAAAATGTCAGGATTCCGATATCACGCGGACCGTAGACAGCCGGTGCACGAATGATAACGGCCGGAATTGTGCTCCATCGGTCCATAACTTCTCTCTCAGCAGCCAGTTTGCTCTCACCGTATGCCGTGATCGGATGCGGAACGGTTCCCTCTGTCACCGGATCATCACCGAGTGAAGGACCAACGGCTGTCAAACTGCTGACAAAAATAAATTTTTTCAATCCGGGGTTTGAAGTAAGGACTGCTTCAAGAATGTTGCGAGTTCCTTCCTGATTTCCTCGAAAATATCCATCACGATTCTTTGCTGCGACAACGCCGGCAAGGTGATACACATATTCAACCTCACGAACAGCAGTCTGAAGCGCATCTGATGTGAATAGATCACCATAAACGTATTCGACCGGCAGATTTTTTAGCCACTCCAGACTACTCGTTTTTCGAATCAGACATTTCACCCGGTACCCCTTCGACAGAAGCATCTCGACCAAATGACTTCCAATAAAACCTGTACCACCGGTGACAAAGGCGCTTTTCATACAGAGTAATAGGATGATTGACTTTATTGAAACATTGGAGTATATTAAAAAAAGGCTTTATAATCAATTTAAATCACCTTTCAACGGACGGGGCGATTAGACCCCGTTCCAGCCGAAGTATACTCAGCTGGTTATTTTAGGAAGGTTGAAAAGCGACTCACACAAGCCGTAGTGGGGGAGACGCGTGTGTATTTTCTATCGATGGTTTCATAAGGAGAAAATCATTGGACCTATTTCAAAAATGTTACGACTTTACCCGTGCAGATGAGGTAAAAGCTGCGGGTCTCTATCCATATTTTCGTCCGATTCAACAGAACGATGGCCCGGTGGTTATTATGGAGGGCCGTCGTGTAATTATGTGCGGCTCGAATAATTATCTTGGATTGACAGCCCACCCGAAAGTGAAGGAAGCGGCGATTAACGCAATAAAAAAATATGGAAGCGGTTGTTCAGGATCGCGGTATTTAAACGGAACACTTGAAATCCATGTCGAGCTTGAAAACAAACTTTCCGAATTTTTTCAGCGCGAAGATTGTCTGATATTCAGTACCGGATACCAGACAGCACAGGGAATAATTCCAACGCTTGTTCAAAAGGGTGAGTATGTTGTCACCGACAAAGATAACCATGCTTCAATCGTGGCAGGGTACCTGATGGCACGAGGATTATCGGCAGATTTTGTCCGTTATAAGCATAATGACATGGAAGATCTTGAACGGGTCATTTCGCAAATACCTCTTGATGTTCCGAAACTTGTCGTTTCCGACGGTATATTCAGTTCATCGGGCACCATTGTGAATCTTCCCGATCTCGTTAAAGTGGCGAAGAAGTACAATGCCAGAATTCTCATCGATGATGCCCATGCCGTGGGAATCATCGGTGTCGGAGGACGCGGAACAGCCAGCCACTTTAATTTGGTTAAAGAAACCGATATGACATTTGGAACATTCAGCAAAACTTTCGCTTCACTTGGTGGATTTGTAGTAGGTGACCACAAGGTTATCAACTATATTCGGCATTTTGCGACGTCGTTAATTTTTGCCGCCAGTCCTACACCGGCCGCAACCGCTGCAGCATTGGCTGCTCTCGAAGTACTCAAAGCCGAACCCGAACGAATTACACGACTTCACGCAAATGCCCGGAAAATGCGTGAAGGTTTTAAAAGCATCGGGTTCAACATTATTCCGGGTGACAGCGCTGTTGTACCGATCATCGTCGGTGATGATGTCCTGGCGCTTACATTTACAATGGAACTCTACCGCGCCGGAGTATTTGTAAATGCTTTCATCCGTCCGGTCGTGCAGCCGGGAATGCAGATGGTGCGAACAAGTTATATGGCGACTCATGAAGAGAGTCATCTTGATGAAGCGCTTGAAATATTTAAGACTGTGGGAAAAAAACTCGGTGTCATCGGCTGAGAAAAGTTTATGAGCAGCCTTATCATTCGCCCTCTGGGATCGAAAAAGGATACGATAAAATTTATCCGGTTCCTCTGGAAAATTTATAAAAATGATCCGAACTGGGTTCCACCGCTTATGATGGACCGGAAAAAGTTTATGGATCGCGAGCGGAATCCGTTTTATACCCATGCCGATTCGGAATTCTTTCTCGCCGAGCGCAATGGCGAAGTCGTCGGACGTATTGCGGCGATTATCAACCACAATCATAATAAGGAACATCGCGAAAATATAGGCTTTTACGGTTTCTTCGAATCAATCAATGATCAGGAAGTCGCTGTTGCCCTGTTCAATACGGCAAGAAACTGGCTGAAACATCGAGGCGTTACGGCAATGCGCGGACCGGTCAATCCGTCAGTCAACGATGAAATCGGGTTGTTAATCGAAGGATTTGATTCGCCTCCGGTGATTATGATGACATATAATCCCCGGTATTATATTGAGCTGCATGATTCATATGGTTTAAAAAAGGTCAAAGACCTTTACGCATACGAATTAAATCAGGATCAGGTCTATTCTGAAAAATTCATTCGTGTAGCGGAAATGGTAAAGAAACGTAATTCACTGACGTTTCGATCGCTGGATATGAAAGACTTCACCAACGAAGTTAATCGTATAAAAAAAATATACAACGAAGCCTGGTCGTACAATTGGGGCGCAGTCCCGATGACGGATGCGGAATTTGATGCGCTCGCAGCTGATTTAAGGCCGATCGTCGTACCGGATCTGGTGATTATGGCAGAGAAGGATAAAGAACTTATTGGATTTGCGCTCTCGATCCCGGATATCAATATTGCGTTGAAATACAACAAGAGTGGAATGCTGCTCACGGGGCTTTATCATCTCTTCACTAAAAAGAAAAAAATTAATCGAGCCCGCGTTATTGTGCTGGGTGTATTGCCGGAATATAAAAAGACAGGTGCCGCAAGTGTCTTATTCTATGAAACGGCGGTTCGCGCCCGCAAGCTTGGATATTATTATGGAGAAGCGAGCTGGATTTTGGAAGATAATCTGATGATGAATCGTGCAGCCGAAACGATGAATGCACGGCTCTACAAGAAATACCGTATCTATGAACTCCCCCTGTAAACGAACACTATACATTTTTGGGAGGATTTTCTATGGCCCTACAGAAAGTCGATAAAATATGGATGAATGGGAAACTGGTGGATTGGGATGACGCGAAGATCCATGTCCTTTCCCATGTTATTCACTATGGCTCAAGCTGGTTCGAAGGAATTCGCTGTTACAATACGGCAAAAGGATCGGCAATTTTCCATCTTGATCGTCATCTGCAGCGGCTGATCGATTCCGCGAAAATCTATCGTTCACAGATTCCCTATACAAAAGAGGAAATTGCCAGAGCGGTTATTGAGACAATCCATGCGAATAACCTGAGGGAATGCTATATCCGTCCTATTGCTTACAGGGGCTACGGTGACCTGGGCGTTAATCCGCTCGGCTGCCCGGTCGATCTCACCATCGCGGTATGGGAGTGGGGGGCATATCTCGGGAAAGAAGCAATGGAGAACGGCATCGATGTCTGTGTCTCAAGCTGGCGGCGTCCCGCACCCGATACGATTCCAACAATGGCGAAAGCAGGTGGTAATTATCTGAACTCACAGCTAATGAAGCTCGAAGCGCTCGCCAACGGGTATGTCGAGGGAATCGCCCTCGATGTATCGGGACACATCAGCGAGGGAAGCGGGGAAAATATCTTTGTTGTGCAGGAGGGCATTCTCTATACGACGCCATTAATATCGGCACTCCTTCCGGGAATTACGCGATACAGCGTTATCGCGCTTGCAAAGAGTCTTGGTATCGAGATCCGTGAAATGAATATCCCGCGCGAGATGCTCTACTGTGCTCAGGAAGTGTTCTTCACGGGCACGGCAGCTGAAATTTCATCGATACGGTCTATAGATAAAATCGTCATCGGTGAGGGAAAATCCGGACCGGTAACGAAAAAATTACGAGAAGCTTTTTATGACATTGTGCATAATGGTAATGATAAGTTCGGGTGGCTAACATTTATCTAAGATAGAAGGATAAAGATAAAAGATAAAAGATGGGGAAAAATCACTCGGCTCATCCCACCATAATTCGATTCACCTCAATGTGTTTCGATTCGCCTCGACTCGCCTTCGCTCGGCGCAAGTTGCTCGGAACGAGTAGCTCGTGGAAAATCGTTCAGGACAGGCTGTTGGGATTAACTTGGGAAGAATCGAAGGAATGCTGAATTAATCGAAAGGCTATGAGATTAAAGGCGGCTTCTGGACTGTGAGCCGATTTTTTCTGTGATTGGCGGTTGACTTTCAAGGCTTTATTCTGTACAATTTCTCGGTATCATAACACTATTGGACAACACATGGCGTCGAACGGCGACAAATCCGAAAGCATTTTTTGGCGGAATATTTTCCGTTCAAAAACCTTAAAAGAAGGAACGGCCGAGCACCTTCTTTCTCTAGTGCCGGCATTTTCACAATTGAACGTCCGTGAGCTGCGTCAGATCTCGGCGATTGTCCATCGACGGGAATATCAGAACGGAGAATTCATTTTTTATCAAGGCGATCCCGGTCTGGGAATGTATGTAATTGAAGAGGGATCGATTGCAATTGTCGTTCTTGATGAGAAACAACAGCAGAAAGAATTGACGCAGCTTCGCGAAGGGGATTTCTTCGGTGAACTCGCGTTGCTTGATGAAGGCCCGCGCTCGGCGTGTGCAATTGCCCGCACTCCATGCAAGTTGATCGGTTTTTTCCGGCCGGATCTTTTTGAAGTTATCCGGAAATATCCCCAGCTAGGTCTCAAGATCCTTCTCAAGCTTGCCGAGATGGTCGGCGAGCGACTGCGCGTTACCGATATTGAACTCATGCGTCTTCGCTCTGAACTCGATTCAATACACCATTGATCGTGGAGGGTCATATGCCACGGAAAACACGTTCCTCTCGTGCACAAAAACCATCATCACGCACAACACGGAAACCGCACAAAACAGATGTGCGGCGTACCCTATCTCCGCAATTGAAATTTGCGTTGAAACGTATTCTTGTCCCGATCGATTTTTCGGAGCATTCGAAGAACGCGTTGAAGTATGCGGTCCCGTTTGCCAAACAGTTTGGAGCAGAGATCATCCTCGTCTATGTCGTCGAACCGACGGTGTATCCGGCTGATTTTAGCTTCGGTCAATTCGGGTTTCCGAATGTTGAAGATGAATTTCGTTCACGGGGTGAAGAACAACTGTCGGCATTAATCGAAAAAGAAATCAGGAAAGAAGTAAAAGCGAGAAAACTGGTGCTGACAGGGAAAGCATTTATTGAAATTATTAAGACTGCGCGTGAAGAAGAAGTCGATCTCATTATTATTGCAACACACGGCCACAGCGGAGTGGAACACATGCTGTTCGGCAGTACGGCCGAGAAAGTTGTTCGAAAAGCACCGTGCCCGGTCCTTTCTCTCCGGCCGGATGAAAGAGATTTTGTGATGCCGTGATGAAAGAGGTTGAAGGTTGAAAGTTAAAGGTTGAAAGTTAAAGGTTGAAAAAAAGTAGCCCCGTTCACTCTGAATGAACGGGGCTTTTTATTTCAGATTTCGGGTTGATGGTGTACGAACCTACACGTTCATTTGTCTATTTACTCATCAATCATAAATCATCAATCATAAATCAGAAATCTCCCAGCTTTTCTAATGGAACGCGTGTCCTCCTCTCACATGACCTGCATTTCTCACGCTACCTACCATGCGCAGACGTTGTAGATTCCCGTTCTTTAATTTGTACTGTTTATCGTTTGGATCGAGTTTGCGGAGGAACAACTTACTTTGCTTCTGTTGATTGCGGAAAGAATTTGGTGCGGATTTCATAGAAGATCCCCCTTTCTAAATAGAACGATTACGGACTACAAAAGGATAGTAAGAACAAGCATTGAAAATGTCAAGTACTAAAAAAGCTTTAAAAACGGCACTTTTTATATCTAAAAAAGATAACAAATATAACGTTACAACAGTTGCATGGCGTTATCATGCCCTCACAGCAGACCGCTCTCTTTTTTCTTTTATCTTGAATTTACTTTTTCCGCTCGATGACAAAGTCAATAAATGCATCGAGGGATTTTTTTGCATCGGAAGGGGGAAGAGATGCGAGAGCTTCGCGCGCATGCTTGCCGAATTGGCGGGCACACTGCATGGCGTACTCGATACCGCCGTGTGTCTGCACAAAATCGATTACCGACTGGATTTCTTTCGTCGATGCGCCGTTCTTTATCAGTCGTACGATACGCTTTCCCTCATTTTTCTGAGATTGTTGTATGGCGTGAATGAGCGGGAGCGAAAGTTTCTTCTCCTTGATATCGAGACCGGTTGGCTTTCCGGTGATGCTCTTCCGCCCTATATAGTCGAGAACATCATCACGAATCTGAAATGCCATGCCGATGTTCTCGCCGTACTCGCGCATCGCATGCACAAGCGTTGTATCCGCACCGCTTGAGTGTGCGCCGATTTCACAACAGGTCGAAAGCAACGATGCCGTCTTATCGCCGATAATCTGAAGATATGTTTTTTCTTCAAGATCCATACTCCGGCTCTTTTGGATCTGCAGCAACTCTCCTTCGCTCATACGCTTCACGGCATACGACGTCGTCTTGAGGAAATAGAAATCGTCATGCGTCAGTGCTACGAGGAGTCCGCGTGAAAGAAGGAAATCACCCATCAGTACAGCGACCTTATTTTTCCAGACAGCGTTGATCGAAGCGAGTCCGCGACGTGTATCTGCATCGTCGACAACATCGTCATGGATCAGTGTTGCCGTGTGAAGGATTTCGACAAGTGTTGCCGCGCGGAAGGATCGCTCGGTTATGCCTCCCGTCGCCTTTGCAGAGAGAAACACCAGGACAGGGCGGATCTTCTTTCCTTTTTGTTTTACAATATAGCGTGCGATGAGGTCGACGATAGCGACATGGGATTTCATCGCGGACTTGAAATATCCCGAAAATTCTTTCAGTTCTTTTTCGATCGGCTGTTCGATGACCTCAAGGTTTATCTTTGTGTTCATATCGTCTCCATTGCATTCGCCTTTGCGCGCTTCTTCTGGGCAAAGCGGGCAATTAAGATACTGATCTCGTAGAGGACGATTAACGGAATCCCAAGGCAGACCTGACTTGTAACATCCGGGCCTGGTGTCAGAACACCTGCCAGAATGAGAATAACGACAATTGCATGACGGCGATATTTTCTCATAAAGTCGGTCGTGATAATGCCGAATCGCGCGAGGAAATATGAAATCATCGGCAATTCAAATACAAGACCCGATGCCAGGATCAGGCTCAATACAAAGCTACGGTATTCCTTCACGTCGATCATGTTTTCAATCATTGATGAACCAAAGACCGCGAAAAAACCTAGTGCCTGGGGAAGAATGACGAAATACGCGAATAAAACTCCTGTAAAAAAACAGAGCGATGTAAAGCCGACAATCGAAGAAACATACTGCCGTTCTTTCGGCAGTAAACCCGGTTCAATAAATTTCCAGAATTGGTATAGAATAAAAGGCACACTTAGAATTAAACCACCGATAATAATGACTTCAAGGTAGAAAAGAACCTGGCCATAGGGACTGACATTGATCAGTCTGAGCGGGGGGTGAACGTGTTTTGCCGGTGCGAGAATAACTTCGTTTACAACCCAATCGGAAAAGAAGGCGATAATAATTCCGCACAGGACAACACTGATGAGCATCTTGATAATCCGCCAGCGCAGTTCCTCGAGATGATCGAGGAACCCCATCTCCAGCTCAGAGTCGTTCTTCTGTTTTCTAAATCTCAGCATACAATGGGAATGTGTTGCAGAATGATGCTACCCGCTGTTTGATGGACGCGTACACAGAAGTATTTCCGATATTACGGAGTGTCTCATCGATCACCTCGGCGATTATGTCCATCTCAGCTTCTTTCATTCCGCGGGTCGTGGCCGCCGGAGAGCCGATGCGAATACCGCTTGTGATAAGCGGACTTTTATCATCGTACGGTACAGCATTTTTATTCACCGTAATACCTGCCAGATCGAGCGCTTCCTGAGCATCTTTTCCGGTGATATTTTTATTGCGTAAATCTATTAGCATCAAATGATTATCGGTTCCGCCAGAGATTATGTAAAATCCTCTTTTTATTAGTGCGGCTGCAAGAGCCTTTGCATTGGTAATAATCTGCTTTGCATAGGTTGTAAATTCGGGTTCCAGGGCCTCTTTAAATGCGACCGCTTTGGCGGCGATGACGTGCATTAAAGGTCCACCCTGAATACCGGGAATCACCATTGAATCGATTAATTCCGACATCATTTTCTTCCGGCCCGATTTCGGAGCGACGATCCCGAAGGGGTTTTCAAAATCTTTCCCCATCAAGATCAATCCTCCACGGGGGCCGCGGAGCGTTTTATGAGTCGTTGATGTAACGACGTGGCAGTAGGGTAGGGGATCGTCTAAAAGCTTCTTTGCGATGAGTCCGGCCGGATGGGCAATATCGGCAAAAAGGAAAGCGCCGATTTTGTCGGCGATGACACGGAATTTTTTATAATCGATGTTACGCGAGTAAGCACTGGCACCGACCGTGATCATTTTCGGTTTTTCACGGAGGGCAATATCTTCCACTTCATTATAATCGATACAGCCGGTCTCTTTTGAAGTGCCATAGGCGACAAAATTGTAAAGCTGCCCGGAAAAATTTACAGGTGATCCATGTGTCAGATGTCCGCCATGGGAAAGGTTCATCCCCATCACCTTATCTCCCGGTTTGACAAACGTAAAATAGACCGCCATATTTGCCTGTGAACCCGAGTGTGGTTGTACGTTCGCATATTCGGCGCCGAAAAGCTTTTTCACGCGACTTCGTGCAAGGTCCTCTGCGACATCGACGAATTCGCATCCGCCATAGTATCGTTTGCCGGGATATCCTTCGGCGTACTTATTTGTCATGACCGATCCCATGGCCTGCAGAACGGCGGTACTTACGAAATTCTCCGAGGCGATAAGTTCGAGTTTTGTGTTCTGACGGTGAAGTTCGTTTTGAATGGAAGAAAATACTTCCGGATCGAATTGTTTAAGTGAGTCCACAATGATATTCCTTTTTTACCGGTGTGTCAATGAATGGATTTTTTCAACACGGCGTTGATGCCGGCCGCCTTCAAACGGAGTTGAGAGCCATGTACGGGTAATTTTCTCAACGGTTTCCCATGGAGTGACGCGTTCGCCCACTACGAGAATATTGGCATTATTATGCCGGCGTGAAAGCAGCGCCATTTCTTCGGTGATACAAAGGGCTGCGCGGACTCCATCGGATTTATTGGCAACGATATCCATGCCGATACCACTACCGCAGACAAGGATGCCGCGATCGGCGACGCCTTTGGAAACCGCTTCGGAAGCAGCATGTCCCTCATCAGGATAATCGGAAGGCTTGTTGGAATGAATTCCAAAATCCTGATACTCCAATCCAAGCTGATCAAGGAGTCCTTTGATTTTTTCCTTATAAATATATCCGGCGTGATCGCTGGCTATTGCTATCATAGTTATGCTCTTATTCATCTGTTGATTGAATGAACCACAGTTCACCGATACCAAGCTCAAAGTTCAGGCGGAAAATGTTATCCTTTACAAGAAAGATCGGTGTGGACGAACCGGGAGCTGTCACCTGCTTTGTCGTTCCACGGATGAGATATTCGCACGCAACATTGAGTTTCGTATCGTATATGATTGGAATACTCATACCCGCTGAGAAAGAAAATTCGTCTATTGGTTCTCCCTGAATTTTATAATATGTTTTATTATATGCAAATCCAACTTGATAGGAAAGGTGATTGACAAATGTAGTGGTCGGTTCCTGTAACGGGAGATATTCGGCACCGATTGCATAGCGGACACTGCGACGTATTTCGTTGTACGTCGTGCCGTTGAGCTTCATATTCTGCCATTCCTGTGTATAGATATCGCTTGCAACAATAAATCGATTACTGACACGATATGAAAGTCCGATGCCGTACGCGATCGGGATTGTAAGAGTACCCTTATCTGCCGCTGATGTGTCCGGTCCTGTCGAGTATCCATATATAGTGCGGCGCGTCGTCGAGAGTGTTGTCGGAGTTGTGAGCACCGCACCGAGCGAGAGCGGTTCGATTTCTTTTATATCGATAAACGAGCCAAGCCCGGTATAAATCCCACCTATGGTGAATGAGGAACCACGCGCTTCCGTGCTGCGTACAACTTCGGACGAGTAAAAATCGGATGCAGTCGATTGAGTCTGCCATTTCGTCCGGAGATTGCCGAAAATATAATTGTATGAGAAACCGATTGAAAGCGAATTAATCGGACGCATTGCTATTGCGAATGAAGATTTTGAAAAACCTCCTTCGCCAATGTAGTTAATGTCATATTGAGCTCCGAATTGATCTGAAGGGAGCCGTACTTTGTAATTCATTGCGTTGTAGGGTGCGAGGCCGGCCGAAATTGCCAACCCGTATTCACTCCATAGTGGAAGGCCTATGTACATACCTGTAAAAGTGCCGTCACTGAAGTACGCCGATTGATTCTGATCTTTTGTGGATGTCACACTGTATGTAAATCCTCCGGAGAATCGTACATACCGCAATCCGGTCAATCCCGCCGGATTGATACGATTGATAGAGGATGGCCCCAGATTGGCAATGCTGACTCCAGCGATGCCCATGCGGGTTCCGCCCGAATTATAGATGATATCACCAATCCCAAATTGCGAATACGTCGACCCATCTGCAAAGGCGACAAGACTCGGAAGAAAACTGATCAGGATAATTCGTAATACCCTCATATGATTCATCACCGAATAGTTGAGTAAAGAATTTTCAGTCGCGGACGCAACGAGATATCCGACTTTGAATTGTAGAAAATAAACGGATTAACGGTACCCAATGAATATGAACCGCGGTAGTCATCATACGCTTTTATTCGTACTCCCTGGTTCGGGAATCCTCTCCCCCACCGTTGAACCATTGTTGCGATGTTCATGCTGTATACATTCCCTGTTCTTGTGCTGATCGGGGGACTCGAATCGTAAAAATCCGATTGTGCTGTGGAGTCCACAATGAATGTTGCCAGAACCGAGTCTGTAGTGGGGCGAGAATAGAAAGAATATCCGGAACTGCTTGTAAGTTCCATAATTGCTTGATGGATAAGGGCATCACGGGGGAGTTTCGAGACATCGAACGTAAGAAGTGTGTTATACCCCAGCGTTGGCTGGATATAAATCGATTTTAAAGGGTCGACAACCGGCGAGCCGTTGACAACGTATGTATCGTAACCTGTACTAAGCGTGAATGTATCGATCTGACTGTTCTGTGTCGCAATGATGCGAATATAAGGGATACGTGTTCCCTGAAATGACTCGAAGCCGCGAATTACTTGACCCGGTGCGGCCGGTCTATTGGGTTTCAATAGAAGACCGTAGGTCGGTAGTATATTTGCCGCATTTGAAAACCATTTTGATATTAATTGCGGTGAGATAGATACCACAACAGAATCGGAGTCGGTAACTGCCCCGGTGAATGATCCGACAACTGTTCCGTCGAATGGGAGTATAGCGAGTGAATCCCATGTGAAACTCGACTCGGACCAGCCGCTCATGAGTTCACAAACATCGAATGACACCGTCCCGGTTGAATCGCCAATAATATAATTCGGGAAAAGAGTAAGTTCGACACTATTGACCGTCGATCCTGCCATGGTGTCCGGCATACTTAAAAATGAAATCAACACATAAGCTTCGAGCGATTCTGCTCTTCCGACTGCAATGGTCTGGCTTGAACCTAGAGGATGTCGGGATTGGTACAAACGTTCCGTCGTGGAATATACGGTCAATGTGTCAACATTGAGAAAATCTTCCTGCGGAATGAGATCGATACCCAGGGAACTTGGATTATCGCTGCATCCGGAGATTGTGAAGAGAAACGTTACAATAATAAACAGAAGAACAAAAAAGGTTTTCATCATTTATTATACTGTGATAAAGTTTCTAATATACGTCCGAAAAATCACCTCTGTTTATAATGAGTTTCATACGGAGCATTGCACTTGATCGGATGGTACGGACAGAAGAAGATATCGTCGATGCGAGTATTTTCTGCGGCGCGGAATTATCGAAGATACGCATGAATCTCATTATATTCTTCTTCGGAAAACAATCCGCTGGCTGTCATGCTCACTGTCTCAATAGCTTCCTGTACAGTGCAATGTATTGTTTGGCCGACGACTCCCAGGAAAAATCCTTGGACATCCCATTTCGTTGAATTTTTTGCCAAGCGGTTTTATCTGCATATACTTTCACTGCGCGCTGGATAACCTTCAGCAATTCTTTCCCGTCATATTTCTGGAATTTAAAGCCTGTTCCTTTAGGTGACGTATCAATGTCGTCAATTGTATCATCAAGACCGCCGGTCGAACGTACAATCGGTACGGTACCATAGCGGAGACTGTAAAGCTGGTTCAACCCGCAAGGCTCATACCGCGACGGCATCAGGAACATGTCCGCTCCAGCTTCGATCGTGTGGGCGAGCGTGTCGTCGAATTTCAGGTTGATTCCCACCCGGCAGGTATATTTTTTATGTATCTTTTCGAAGAGATCGTGATATTTCTTTTCACCCGTTCCAAGCAATATGAACTGAACGTTTAATTTCATCATATCTTCAAAAATCTCACTGAGCAGGTCAAATCCCTTTTGATCTGCAAGACGGGAGATCATACCTATAAGAGGGACTTCCGGATGATACTCCATTCCGTGATTGTGAAGTAAGTAACGTTTGTTTTCGGATTTGAGCTCTATATCCTTCATGGAATATCGGACAGGGATGAGATCATCGGTTTCCGGATTCCAGATGCAGTAATCGATGCCGTTGATAATGCCCGAAATGTCGTTTTTCCGTTTGAGAAGTACTCCCTCAAGACCGCAGCCGTATTCAGGCGACGTTTGAATCTCGTGCGAATATCTTTCGCTGACCGTTGTGATTGCATTAGTAAAAACCAGGCCGGCCTTCAGACAGTTCATTTTTCCGAAGAATTCAATATGTTCGGGAGAGAATAACTCTTTCGGGAGTCCGGTTTTCTGGAACGACGATGCAGGGAAAATTCCCTGATAGGCAAGGTTATGAATCGTAAAAACGGTCTGGATTCCCTTGTAGAAAGGATCGTCTTTGTAGAACGTGTGTAAATATGCCGGGATCAAGCCCGACTGCCAGTCGTTTAAGTGAATAATATCAGGCTGCCATCCAAGACGCTTAAGGGTTTCAAGAACCGCCCGGCAGAAAAAAATGAACCGCTCGTCATTATTTGGGAAATCCTTTTTCGTGGCTGAATCGACGTAAAGGTCCTGATGACCAAAATATTCCTGGTTTTCGATGAAATAAACCTGAACCTTTGATTTCTTACTGTCGATTGTCGATGATTTGATATTGGCTGTAGCGGCCGACTTACCGATAGGAATGGGAATTTCCTTCAGACGAAGAACATTATGGAGCTTTGACCGGCGCTCGCTAATGCAACCGTATCGCGGAAGAATAATACGGATTTCGTGCCCGAGTTCTTTTATGGTTTGGGGAAGAGCCGCCGATACATCGGCAAGACCTCCCGTTTTTGCAAAGGGTTCAACTTCACTTGTAACAAATAGAACGTTTAGAGGTCTGGACATACCACCCGGATTGAATAGGGAAAAAAATAAAATTCATATAAAGATATGAAAAAAAGGCCTCACCTGCAAGAAATAAGATATTAGGCGGATTTTTCCCTATTTTTACGGCACATGACAATTGTTACCAATCCCATATATGATACCACGGGTCTATTCAAACCCGGGAAAACATTTAAGACCCTCTGTTTTATTTTACATACTAACTATCCATCGTATTGATGGAATTATTTTTGCAATAAAGAAAAAAAGAAGTCCCGATCCGAGCCACAAAAGAAAAACCATACCGATATATTTATTCATGCTGCCCGTACCGAACATTTTTGCAAATCCGATTCCGACAATGCAATAAAACCAAATTAAGAAGGGATCTATCTTACTTAATATGAATCCGCCGATTGTCGATGTGTTTGCATTTACAAAAGCAGCAATACTTGTTCCGGATAGATGACGGGCAGTAATTAATGATAAGACAGCAACCACAATCACCTGGAAAATTATAATATATAGAGGCACGGCATATGCGATTAGTGCGTTTATGTATTTACCTTTTCCTTCAAGAAAATATTTTACAAATATTAAAAACACATATGAGGCAATAAAGAAATTTAGACTTAATGATAATAATAAGAATATGCTTTGAGTTATGAAGCGCGATGGGTCCTCTTGAGCGAGTTTTGTTTCTATTGCCTGCAACTGGTTTTCTTTTTGGGCAGTCGTCATCATACCCTTCTGAACCGCCTGATCCAGCTGCTTCTCCAATGCTTTGATGCTGCTTTCTCTATCTGCCCACTGAATTCCCGGATGACTCTTAATCAATATGTTCGATAGAATGGTGACAACGATCATACTTATGAGCGGAATCATCCAATAGAAATGCCTCACCGGCTGCTGCGATATTTTATTAAATGTTTTAACCGGTGAACTGAATATCCCGATAATTTCCTGTTGATATGAAAGTGCCACTTCTTCTAAATCACTTGATAAGTACCATTTTTCTATAATCTACATATTGCTTTCCTGATTTAAGCGACTGAGCCACCATTTTCACCAGATAAATACCGCTGGCTTTGCCTTTTGCATCGTAATTCACCTCATATCTTCCAGCAGTCTGGACATCGTTAACCAGTGTAGCAAGATGTTCTCCGGATATCGAATAAACCGAAATATTCACTCTGCTGTCCCGTGGAAGATCGTAGCTGATTACAGTGCTCGGGTTAAATGGATTTGGGTAATTTTGAAGAAGTGAAAACTCTGCCGGGATATTGGCAGTCTTATTAACCGATGTCTTGGTCGTTATAATAGCCGTGTCGGAATATTCCGACTCTGTTAAACTATTATACGCAGCAATTCTGTACGTGTACTGCGTTTCCATTTGAATGGTATTATCGGCATAAAAATGAGCGTCTGCACCGACTGTATCTATTTCCGACCACGTTCCGATTGAAGTATTTTTCCGATCGATTCTGTATCCGGTTTCGTTGGTTGCAACATCAACCCAATTTAGATTAACCGTTCCCTGAGGATTTTCGGTTGCAGATAATCCTGTAGGTGTAGAAATTGGATCTGGTTTTGTAATGGAAACAGTTCCGTTAATTGCATTTCCCTGATATACGAAGTCGAAGGTGCCGCTTATGTGCGTATTGTTGAATGTGCCGGAGGCAACAATCGATTGTGCATTGGGATTCGGACAATTTGTCGCGACGCCTGCATATATTCCCGTATATAATCCGGTGCCTGCAATATCTCCCCATATCGGCGAGTTGAACGATGCTACGAATCCTGCCGGCGTCAATGTGATATCGGTCGTAAAAGGATCCCTGAGTGATCCCATAATATTTCCGCCAACATTCCAAGCACCATGCGCAGTCTGAAGAGATTCGTTAACGGTGATTGTAAGATTGATGCTGCCTGAACTCATATAATAAAGATTTACCCACTGTCCCACCCAGGGTCCTTCCATAGACTTCAAATTTTGAACTTGAGAAAAAATATTGCCGGTGAGAAGAACCAGAACGGAAAAGAATAGAATTGTAAAAGTCTTCTTCATGCTAATCTCTCCTTATATTGATTCTTACGATGAAATTAATTAAATACAGAAGTTACGTCAACATATGAAACATTTTACAACTTGTCAACTATTTGGTAAAAATGCCAATACTTATAAGGATTTATAATTTCTTCTGGTAATTCTCTGCGATTATGATACGCATACCAACTAAGAAACACGTTGATCTCAAAGGGATGTCGCTTTCCGAGCTTCGTGATTTTTCGGAATCGATAGGGGAGCCTGCCTATAGAGCGACTCAGATCTTCTATTGGCTTTATAATCGTGGAATCTCGGAATTCGATGCAATGACCGATATTCCACGGGTGCTTCGTTCGAGATTGGCGGAGGTTGCACGGATTGGGAGTATCGAAGTCTGCCGGACAAAGGTCTCCACGGTTGACGGGACGACAAAATTCTTATTTCGTCTTGCCGACGGGCTGACAATTGAAAGCGTTCTTATCCCACAGAACACAAGGGACGGGGGAAAGCGAGAGAAACGATTTACTCTTTGTGTTTCGACTCAGGTTGGATGTCCACTCGATTGTATTTTCTGTGCAACCGGTTCTATGGGATTCAAGCGCAACCTGACAGCGGGGGAAATAGTCGATCAGGTGCTGCATGTCAGGCGCCTCGGTGAAAATAAAATTACAAATCTTGTTCTTATGGGAATGGGGGAACCGTTGTTGAATTATGATAATGTCATGAAAGCCGTGGAAATTATCTCGCATGAACGGTCCATCGGAATAAGTGCAAAGAAAACGACATTATCGACTGCGGGATATGTCGAATATATCAAACGGATGGCTGATGAGGGGAGAAAATGCAAGCTGGCAATTTCGCTCAATTCGGTTGACGACAGAGTACGGAGCACTTTAATGCCGATCACGAAAAAACATTCTGTTGAAGATATTCATCGTGCGGCGGAATACTATTATGAGAAAACGGGGCAGCGTATCACGTACGAATATATTTTATTTGAGGGCGTCAACGATCGCGATGAAGATATAAGCAGGCTTATTCGATATATCCGGCGTGTACCGTCAAAAATTAATCTAATTCCGTTTCATACGATAGATTTCGTACATCCGGAAGGATTTGCTTCGTCCCTGCGCCCCACCCCTGTTGCCCGAATGGAGGAATTTGCCCAAAAACTGCGCGAAGCAAACATTACAGTCATGATTCGGAATAATGCCGGGGAAGACATCAAAGCTGCATGCGGACAGCTTGCAGCCGCACAGAAGAAAAAATGAATGAAATACTGCCGGACTACTTGATTTCATCATTGAATGATCCGTATATTCATACTTATTATGGCATACAACCTTAGTGAAGGACGAGGATAAAATGCAATTAATTCTTTTTGGTCCCCCGGGGGTAGGTAAGGGAACACAGGCGAAAATTCTTTCTGAAAAATTTTCAATACCGCACTTCTCAACCGGCGATATTCTTCGTATCGCAACGACCCATGGAACACCGCTCGGGATACAGGCTCACAACTTTACGCAAAAGGGCGAGCTGGTTCCCGATATCATCATGGTAGGAATCGTCGGGGATGAATTAACCCCTGAGAGGATCAAAAACGGATTTATACTCGACGGATTTCCTCGGACTGTCAAACAAGCGGAAGCGTTGACGGCGCTCTTCGAGGAAAGAAATATTTTCCTGTCAAAGGTTGTGAATCTTACCGCAGACGATAACGAGCTGATCCGCCGTCTCGAGCAGCGCCGGACCTGCGATGATTGTGGATCTATTTATAACCTGGGAACCGACAATATCAAGGAAGGTGACCTATGTCCGAATTGCGGCGGTGCATTAATTCACCGCGATGACGATAAACGGGAAACTATCCAGCGACGGTTGAAAGTATATACGGAATCGACGGCACCTGTGAAGGAATATTATAAAATCCGCGGAGTGCTGGTAGAGGTCGATGGAATCGGCGGAGTGAAAGAAGTACTGAACCGAATTCTCACTCAGCTGCTATTGAAATGACGGCAAAGACGCTATACCCGCCGGGCGAGGTCATTATAGTTGCTCACCGCGGTTTTTCAGGAGGTGCCCCAGAAAATACTTATACTGCATTTTCACTGGCTGCTGATCTGGGCGTTGAAGCGGCAGAATGCGATGTACGCCTCTCATACGATCAAGAAGTAGTGATCATCCACGATAGAACCGTGAACCGGACCACAAACGGACATGGTGCTGTCAACGACATTCCCCTAAAATACCTGCAATCGCTCGATGCCGGTTCATGGTTTCACCGCCGGTTTTCCGGAGAACGAATTCTTACACTTGACGAATCACTCGATATCCTTCAGAGATTTCAATGGATTAATATAGAAATAAAAACCGACGGGATATCACGGCGTGAAGCGGGAATTCTTATAGAAAAAACAACAACCCGGATTCTTCATCGAAAACTGGAAGACAAGGTTATTATTTCTTCTTTTTATCATCCAATTCTTGTTCGTTCACGAATCGTTGCACCGCAAATCCGTACCGCAGTTCTCTATCATGCGATCCTTCATGGAAGCCACCGGCCATCAACGCTGGTAAAGAGGGTAGGCGCATGGGGATTTGTCGGCGGCAAGCACGAAATATTTGCTCCGATGCTCAGGAATGCACGTCAGAATAATATCCCGGTATTTGTATTTACACTTAACACCGAACGCGATCTTCATAAATGGATTAAACGGGGAGTGACCGGAGTAGTGACGAATTTTCCGGATAGAGCGCTTAAGGTGAGAAAAATCCTCAAGACGGGATGAAGTACCTCCGGAAGCATCAGCGTGCTTATACCTTTTTTAATATGACGCCAGCTTTTCCGCAGCTGCATAGACGTCGGCCTCCTGTACCAGGACAGCTGCTTCAAGAATCTTCGAAAAAGGTACAGGCGTATCCTTTGATCCCAGCCGCATCACAGGTGCATCGAGGTACTGAAAAGCTTTCTCGCCAATGATTGCCGCAACCTCACCGCCAAAACCGCCTGTGAGTTTGTCTTCATGGACAACAAGAGCACGGCCTGTTTTTTTCACAGAAGCAAGAATACCATCGACATCGAGCGGGATAAGCGATCGCAGGTCGACGACCTCACAACGAATATTTTTATCCGCTTCCAGTTTATTTGCAGCCCGCATTGCCCAATGGACAGTTGTGCCGTAGGTGATGATGCTCAGGTCGGTTCCTTCCCGGCGGATTCGGGATTTCCCGAACGGAACATAGAATTCAGATGCCTGGCGCGGCGACTTTGCAAAGAATTGATTGTATAAAAATTTCGGTTCAAGATACAATGTTACACCACGGTTCCGTATTGCTGCACGCATGAGTCCCTGTGCATCGTCGGCAAATGCCGGTACAACGACACGCAGCCCCGGAAGCGACGTGAACAACGCCTCGAGATTCTGTGAATGGTACAATCCGCCGCCAATGTATCCGCCTGATGCAAGGCGAATAACAATATTTGGAACAAACTGTCCGTTCGACCGGTAATACTCGTGCGAATTTTCAACAAGTTGTTCAACTGCCGGCCAGAAGTAGTCGGCAAATTGCGCACCTTCAATGACAACCCAGATATCGTCTCGATACCGGCAAAAGCCGTTCGCAGTGCCGTTGATAAAATCTTCGGCTATGGGAGCGTTGAAAATCCTTTCGTTGCCGAATTCCTGGAGCATCCCCTTTGTGACGTTGAAGACCCCTCCTTTCTCTTTTGAAGCAACATCCTGTCCCCAGAGAAATGTATTCGGGTTGCGTCGAAATTCCTCCTTCAATGTTTCGTTGATGGCTTCCCGAAGAGTGAAAGATGGGGCATTCGGATCGTCACGCGGTTCGAGAAAGTGCTGCGGGACGTCGATCTGCGGCGGGATCACATATAATGTTGCAGTTGCCGGATTGGGATCAGGTAGAGATTCCGCATGTTCGGCGGCTGCGGCGACGGTGGCCTCGTTTCTCTCTTCGATATCTAAAATTTCACGTTCCGAAAAAATTTCATGTGCGATGAGATATTGCCGGAATCGTTTCACCGGATCCCAGCGTTTTGCTTCTTCCAATTCTTCCGGCGTACGATAGAGTTCATGCCGATCGGAATTACTGTGGGAATTAATTCGAATGCAATCCGCATGAAGAAGAGCAGGACCTTTGCCATTTTTCACGTAATCGAGAGCATCCTGCATTCCGCGCCATGAATCGAAAACGTTCGTTCCGTCGCATCGAACAATATGAAGTTTTTTGATTCCGGAGAAATTATCCGCAACAATGGGATTAACCGATTGCTCAGAGATCGGGACGGAAATACCGAAACGATTGTTTTGAATTACAAAAATAACGGGTAAGACTTCGCGTGCGGCACCGTGCAGCGCCTCGAAGACATATCCTTCAGAGGCCGCCGCCTCGCCAAAACTCGCAAATGCGATTTCATCGCCCTTGTATTTCTTGATTGCCCGGGCCGTGCCGACGGCATGGAGTGCATGATTTCCCGTTGCCGATGAGACATTCTGAATTCGAATCGAAGGTTTTGCAAAATGATTGCTCATATGCCGGCCTCCGCCGGCGACATCGGCAGCTTTCGAAATTCCATTCAATATAATCTCTTCCGGAGTAATCCCCCCGGCCAATGAAGTCAGGAGATCACGGTAATAGGGGAAGAGGAAATCCTTGCCCTGCCGGAATGTCAGTCCAAGAATTAATTGTATTCCCTCGTGTCCTGCACATGATGCGTGATATGACCACCCCTTTGCCTGTCGTAAATACAAAGCGGCTTTCTGGTCGAGTAAACGGCCAAGCTGCATGAGTTGATACCATCGGAGCAGAGTTTTTGGGTGGACCTTGATTCCAAAATCTATGATTTCCGGCAATGATGGAGTACGTTCTATTGTTGATTCTTTCACAACCATTTAGTGAAACCTTTTTAAAGTGAGTAGTATAAGAACTATATATGCATAGTCTTATAAATATAACAATCCTAAAGAAAAATTGTTCCAATTTCAATGAAATCACCGGGTTCATTGATTTTGAATCGGAAAACAGTTAATTTGCTCATCAAATACTTCAAGCGATTAGAGGAACCTTATGGCAGACCAAGTGCAACCTACGGGGGAACAGCAACCGGGAAAACCTCCTGAAAAATCACGTCCATACTACCGATATCGCCGACGGCGATTTCAGCGTCCACCAAGGCAGAAACGGCAACCCGAGCAACCCATTGAATCAGTGTCGGTAGAGACACATCAGCCGGTTTCCACAGCGCATCCGGAGCATCCTCAGAAACCGATCCCGCCGGTTCAAATAAGGAAACCTGATATCTCGGTTGTCATACCACTATTCAATGAAGCCGAGTCGCTTCCCGATTTATCGCGCCAGCTTCGCGACGTCCTTCAGCATCAGGGGGGGAATTACGAAGTAATTTTTGTGGATGACGGAAGCACCGATAACTCGTATCAGATATTGCGCGATATACACCGGATTAATCGGCGGATGAAAGCAATCCGTTTCCGGCGTAATTTTGGCAAATCGGCTGCATTGGCTGTAGGTTTCACTCACGCCGAGGGGGCAATAATAGTGACCATGGATGCCGACCTGCAGGATGATCCGACCGAAATTCCAAATCTTGTAAAAAAAATTCGTGAAGGGTATGATCTGGTCTCCGGGTGGAAGAAAAAACGGTACGATCCCATTACGAAAATAATTTCTTCGCGATTTTTCAATTTTGTCACATCGGTCATGACGGGATTCAGGCTTCATGATTTTAACTGCGGGCTGAAGGCGTACCGGAGCGAAGTTCTCAAGGAAATCGAAGTATACGGGGAGCTCCATCGATTCATTCCGGCGCTCGTTCACTGGCGTGGATTCCGGGTCGGCGAGATTCCGGTACAACATCACAGACGGAAATACGGGAAAACCAAATTCGGCCCCGGAAGATTTCTCAAGGGATTTCTCGACCTGCTGACGATGCTTTTTACAACTCGATATATTCGACGCCCGTTACATTTATTCGGAGGATGGGGGATTTTTTCTTTCCTTGCCGGATTCTGTATCGATTTATGGCTTTCGATCGAATGGTTATTAAATCTTACAGCATTGAGTAATCGGCCGATATTTTTTCTGGGAATCCTCTTTATGATCGTCGGGATTCAATTTATTTCAATTGGCCTGTTGGGAGAGATGATCTCCAAAGGACAGCAAACTCACGATAGCTATTCGATCCGGGAAAAATTACTTTAGGGTATCCGATGGACATTGTTTTGAAAACAGATTGTCGTTACTTTCGCGGTGACATACCGTGCAAACCGCATAAGCAGCATGGTGTTCACTGCGTCGATACAAACGGTGCCGTCTGTCCGCACTACACTCCTGTGACAAAAAAAATTCTTATTATAAAACTTGGCGCCATCGGCGATGTGATTCGAACAACACCGTTACTGCACAGAATTAAAAGTGAATATCCTGAAGCGCAAATCTGGTGGCTCACACTGACGCCCGATATTGTGCCGTCAATGGTGGACTATTCGCTCGATTTCTCTTCAAGGAATCTTCTTGTTCTCGAGCAGACGCACTTTGATGTTGTGTACAACCTCGATAAGGATCGTGAAGCGTGTGCGTTGATGAACATTCTCTCAGCCGATATTAAAAAGGGATTTTATTTGAAGAATGGTCGGTGTGCCCCGCTCGATAATGATGCCGAGCATAAATACCTGACGGGGATTTTTGACGATCTGAGTAAAAAAAATACAAAGAGTTATCCGGAAGAGATTTTTGAGATTTGTGGACTTACATTTGCGGGTGAACATTATATCCTTGATAATTTCGCCCATGAAGGATATATATGGCCGAAACTTTCGAAGAAGAAAATCGTCATTGGATTGAACACGGGCTGCGGCGGCCGGTGGACGTCGCGGCTATGGCCTGAGAAATATTGGATTACGCTTGCCCGACGTCTGAAGAAAGCGGGATATATCCCGCTGCTGCTCGGCGGAGAACGGGAACATAAAAAAAATTTGAAAATTGCGCGGGCGAGCGGGGCACGATACTTCGGTCATTTTCCGCTTCATCAGTTTATTAATCTCGTCGACCAGTGTACACTTGTCGTGACCGCAGTAACAATGGCGATGCATATCACGATCGGGCTTAAGAAAAAAATCGTTCTATTCAATAATATTTTTAACCGTAATGAATTTGAGCTTTACGGCCTGGGGGAGATCATAGAGCCAGAGGAAGAATGCGAGTGCTTTTTTTCACCGACATGCCCGAATGATTGTATGAGTACAATTGAACCGCACCGGGTGTTCGAAACCATCCATCATCTATTGTCTGCCAAGTAGCATACGCACGCCATGAAGATTGTTATCATTGGAACAGCGTACCCATATAGAGGCGGTCTTGCTCATTATAACGCCATTCTATATCGTCATCTCTCGCAGCGACATTCTGTCCGGGTTTTTACATTCACGCGCCAGTATCCTAAAATTCTTTTTCCAGGCAAATTCCAGAAGGAGAAGAATGATGGTGGAGTTAGAATTCCGACGGAGCAGACAATCGATTCGATTAATCCTTTGTCATGGTGGAAAATCGGCCGGCGCATACGGGAGATGAAGCCCGATTGCGTGGTGATAAAATATTGGATGCCGTTTTTTGCACCATGTTTTGGAACCATCAACCGTATTGTACGCTCTAACGGTTATACAAAGGTGGTATTCATCTGTGACAACATCATCCCTCACGAGAGATTTCCGTTCGGTCGTGCCCTTACAAGATATGCATTTTCAACGATCGATGGTGCAATCGTGCAGTCGGATGCCGTTGAGCGTGATATCCAGAGGCTTTTTCCACGGATTCCTTATAAAAAGGTCCCGCATCCGATTTATGAAATATATGGATTTAAAGATACCAAGGAACATGCACGTGAGATTCTCGGACTTCCGCATGAGAATATCATCTTATTTTTCGGATTTGTCCGGCCTTACAAAGGATTAAAAACCCTCCTTGAAGCAATGCCGCTGGTAGGGAAATCGGTTCCAGTGCATCTGGTGATTGCAGGGGAGTTCTATGAGGATATAGAAAAATACCGGCTGATGATTCGTGATCTTGGAATAGAGCCGGATGTCACGATACGATCAGATTACATCCCGCAAGAAGAAGTCGGTATATACTTTTCTGCTTCAGATTGCGTTGTTCTCCCCTATACTTCTGCAACGCAGAGCGGTATTGTACAAATTGCATATCAATTCGATAAACCGGTCATCTCTACAAAGGTAGGGGGACTTGCAGAGGTAGTCATTGACGGGATAACGGGATTTACAGTTCCGCATGAAAATCCGTCGGCACTTGCAGAGGCAATCATAAAATTTTTTGCGGAAAAGAAGGAACCGGAGTTTGTTAAGAACGTCGAAATAGAAAAACGGAAATATTCATGGGATGCAATGGTTACCGGGATTGAAGAACTGGCTAGTGGACAATCATCGTCCAGCAATGGAGGTTTCGCATGAAATATATCAGTACGACAGCTACCATCGGCAACGATGTGCTGATCGGTGAAAATACCATTGTTTCTGATGCGGTCGTTATAGGCGATGGTTGCCGGATAGGGAATAATGTTGTTCTTCATCATGGAACAATTGTCGATCGGGGATGCCGTGTCGACGATAATACGGTAATAGGAAAACAACCGATGAAAGCGCAACGGAGTGCGACAACGAAACCAGAAGTACTTTCGCCGGCTGTCATAGGCGATCATGTCATAATCGGCACGTCGGTTGTCGTCTATGCCGGGTGTGAAATCGGTTCCGGTGTACTTGTCGCAGACCAATCGTCGGTCCGTGAAAATGTAAAGGTCGGAAATGAAACCATAATCGGCCGCGGTGTTGCGATCGAGAATTATTGCATAATCGGTTCACGATGCAAACTCGAGACAAATGTGTATATCACAGCGTATTCCACAATCGAGGACGATGTGTTCATTGCTCCCTGTGTTACGACAAGCAATGATAATTATGTCGGAAGGACAAAAGAGCGGTTCAAACATTATAAAGGGGTCACCATCCGGAGAGGGGGGCGCGTTGGAGCAAATGCAACAATTTTACCTGGCAAAGTTATCGGTGAGGATGCGCTGGTCGCAGCTGGCGCCGTTGTGACCTGCGATGTACCGCCAAGAAAAATTTATGCGGGAGTTCCAGCAAAAGAGCTGCGGGATGTACCACCCGAACAACTGTTAGAGAATCAATAACTTTTAAAGTAGTAGAATGTCTATGAAAGTAGCTGTTGCTTTTGGAACCCGTCCGGAAGCCATCAAGATGGCACCGATCGTCAAAGAACTCGAACGGCGAACAATCGAGCACATCGTGATTGTGACAGCTCAGCATCGTGAACTGCTGGATCAGAAGCTTGAACTCTTTGATATTACACCGCATTACGATCTGGATATCATGCAGGCAAATCAGGATTTATTCTATGTCACATCCAGCGTTATAAATGAAATCAAACCGATCCTGATGAAGGAAAAACCGGACGTTGTTCTGGTTCAGGGTGATACTACGACAACATTTGCTACCAGCCTCGCAGCGTTCTATCTGAAAATTCCGGTCGGGCACATTGAAGCAGGTCTCCGGACGTGGAATAAATACAATCCATACCCGGAAGAGATAAATCGACAATTAACCACGCGTATCACAGAATATCATTTTGCCCCCACGGCGTGGGCCAGAAAAAATCTTCTTGCCGAGGGGATTAAAGAGTCGAATATTTTCGTAACAGGAAATACCGTTATCGATGCACTGTTGATGATTGTTGAGCCTGGTTTTCAATTTAGGGAATCAGTGTTGAATGCAATCGACTATGCCAATCGACGGGTAATACTGCTGACGTCTCATCGACGCGAGAACTTCGGCGAACCGATGCGGAATATCTTCTCTGCATGCAAATATCTCGTTGAACAAAATGCTGATGTCGAGTTGATCTACCCTGTCCATCCAAATCCCAACGTTCAAAAAATGGCTCATGAAATCCTAATCAATGTCCCGCGAGTTCATTTAATAGAGCCGCTGGATTATCGGCCCTTCGTGCAGCTGATGAATAAGAGCTATCTCATCATGACGGATTCCGGAGGGGTCCAGGAAGAAGCTCCAACACTCGGGAAACCTGTCCTCGTACTCCGTACAACAACCGAACGGCCGGAAGCGATCGAAGTAGGAACAGCCAGACTCGTCGGCACCGACTATGGGACAATCGTAAAAGAAGCACAACGCCTTCTCTCGAATCGGTCAGCGTATCTTGAAATGGCAACAAAAACAAATCCTTATGGTGATGGAAAATCCGCAGGACGAATTATCGATATCATTTGTGAGCGGCTTTCCACGTAGCATCCGGCCCGAGGCACGATAAATGGATACAACAATATACCCTCTTGTGTATATCATCGTTGTAACATGGGATGGGAAAAACGATACACTTGAATGTCTACGTTCTCTCCAGAAGATTTCCTATCCGCGCTCGAAGGTTGTGGTTGTCGATAATGCCTCGGTAGATGGAACAGTGGAGGCCGTCCGGATGGAATTCCCCGGAGTTGAAATCCTTAGAAACGAGACGAACCTCCGCTATGCCGGCGGAAACAATAGAGGAATTTCATTCGCATTGGATCAAGGTGCCGGCGTCGTTCTGCTATTGAATAATGATACCATCGTAGATCCAGGATTTCTCTCGGTGCTGGTGCAAACGTTGATGTCGGATGCAAAAAACGGTATTATCGGACCGAAAATATTATACTATTCTGATCCGCAGAGAATCTGGTATGCAGGAGGGAAAATCGATTGGTGGCAGGGATGGGTATCTCATATCGGTATCCGGGAAGTCGACCACGCCCAACACGATACCATTACCACAACAGGGTATGTCACAGGGTGTTGTATGCTGGTGAAGCGCGACGTGATCGAAAGGTGTGGAATGCTCGATGAATCATATTTTCTATATGGTGAAGATGTCGACTGGTGTCTTCGCGCATCCCGGGAAGGATACAGAATTATTTTCCAACCTCAAGCGCGGGTATGGCATAAGGTTTCGGCAAGCAGCGGACATCTCTCCTTGTTCAAGAATATAAATAAGCTCAAGAGTCAACTCCGCTTCCTTGCACGATATGCACGGTGGTACCATTGGATGACAATTCCGTTGGGAATTTGTTGGAACCTATTAAAAAGTATAATAAGTGTTGTGTAATAATTCTTCTCCTGATGTTATGAGTTTGAAAATGAAGTTACTAATCTAAGAATATTATCCATTGGTCCTGAACCGGATTGAAAAGGTCATGACCCTACTTAAGAAAAACATAGTTGCCAATTTTGCCGGGAGTATATGGCAGGCCCTTATGGGAGTGATTTTTATCCCGCTCTATGTCAAATTCATGGGGATTGAATCTTGGGGGCTAATTGGTGTATTTGCAACGCTCCAAGTAATGTTTGGCCTTTTTGATATGGGACTAAGTAGTACATTAAACCGTGAGATGGCGCGACTTTCCATATTGCCGCATAAGGAACAAGAAATGCGCAATCTTGTCCGCACTCTGGAAGTTCTTTACTGGGGTGTCGCTGTCTCTATCGGGATTGTCGTCGTGTCATTATCACCGTTTATTGCGCATCACTGGATTAAAGCAGGGCAGTTATCTCCCAAAACCATCGAACAGGCGCTTTTAATAATGGGATTTGTAATAGCTCTCCAGATGCCGATTGGATTTTACTCTGGAGGGTTAATGGGGTTACAGAAACAGGTTCTGCTTAATGTGATCAATATTGGAGTAAGTACACTACGCGGTGCCGGGGCTATTCTGGTTTTGTGGTTGGTTTCCCCAACAATTCAAGCTTTTTTCTTATGGCAAATAATTATCAGCACAATAAATACTTTTCTTTTAGAGATATTTCTCTGGCGCGTACTACCGTTTGTTGAGAAAAAGGTAATTTTTCAAAAGCAACTCCTTAAAGGCATTTGGAGGTTTGCTGCTGGAATGAGTGGAATTACCTTCCTTGGGGTAATTCTTACTCAATTGGATAAGGTCATATTAAGTAAAATGCTATCCCTTGAGATGTTTGGCTATTACACTCTGGCTAGTGTGGTTGCAATGAGTCTTAATCGCCTTATTGGCCCGGTATTTTTAGGTATTTATCCAAGACTAACGCAATTAGTCTCTATTAACGACCAAGAAAGATTAAAACGACTCTATCATCAGAGTTGCCAATTTATGTCGGTTCTGATCCTGCCTGTTGCCATTATTATTGCTATGTTTTCGTACGAAATCCTCCTTCTCTGGACACGGAACCCAGCAACGGCCGAGAAATCTCACCTCATAGTAAGCATTCTTATTTGTGGCACGGCCCTTAACGGCATAATGAATCTTCCCTATGCATTACAATTAGCCTTTGGTTGGACCAGGTTATCTTTTTTTAAAAATGTGATTGCTGTTTTTTTATTTGTACCGCTAATTATTTATATGGCAGCCCACTATGGTGCTGTAGGTGCAGCCAGCGTATGGTTGGTTTTAAACATAGGCTATGTCTTCTTTGAAATTCCAGTAATGCACAGTCGATTATTGCGCGAAGAAAAGTGGCGATGGTATTGGCATGATGTATGTTTTCCACTTGTGGTATGTTTTTTAATAGCCGGTCTCGGTCGAATATTTATGAACAGACCGATGTCTCAGTTTATGATGTTGCTATATTTAATAATCATTTCAGTCTTGACTCTCGGCATAACAGTAATAACAATCCCTACAACGAGGACATGGTTGTTTGAGCAATTAAAGAAAATAAAATTAGCATCCTGAACTAAATGAACACAAGCATATCAGTTCGTATGAAAAGACAGTATATTGAAGTTCCACTGCCGATAGAGTGTAACGTAGTTCACAGGTTATGGCGGAAGCTGGTCGGTATTTTCCTGATGCCCTGCTATGTGATAGCCGCTCAGATTTTGGGAACACCGGGGATTACTATACACATTAAATGTGCCTATCTTGGTGTGCGACTGTTTCTTTTACGTCGTATATCGTTGCGTACATGTTACTTCCTAATCTGTTTCCCAATGGATTCTACGCGTTATTTCGAGTTCCATGAAGTATTAAAGAGTCTTGTGCATATACCTTTTTATAGGTATCTTGACGTGTCTTCACCACGTATCGTGCCACTCCTGCTGTTGATGCAGAATAGAGTTGCTGTTGCTGAGATGATGAATCCGGATAAGCGAGATATAGAGGAAGTTGAGCGGTTAGCCAACGCATTGGGTTTGGGAGATCGTTGTACGTTTACAAATAGAACAATCGAAATGGCAAATTATGCAGCGAAAACATTTGATCTCATTACTTCTATATCCGTATTAGAACACATTCCAGCTGACAGAGAGGCGCTGGACATGATGTGGTCGTTACTCCGTCCTGGCGGACGACTTATTCTCACACTACCCTGTATGGCGCAACCACTTGAACAATACATCAGTCGTGACTACTATGGTGTGTTATCTCCAGAATCTGACGGTTATACATTCTGGCAGAGATACTACGATGAAGAGCGCCTAAAATCAGTTATCTTCAATATCACTGGTTTGCCAGCCAAGATGGTGGTTTATGGGGAGCGATCCAATGGTCTTTTTCATAGAAATGCAAACATGAAGCGTCTGTTAGGTCCACTTTACCCATATTGGCGAGAATCCTTTATGGTGGCTAAAGAATATCGGTACTTTCGGACGATTACCGAGCTTCCGGGTGAGGGTGTCGTAATGTTAGAGTTTGTAAAACCATGAACAAACCTCGTCTATCTATATGTATTGCTACGTACAACCGTGCCGATTACATAGGCAAGACACTGGAGAGCATAATACCACAAGTAACTGATGAAGTTGAAATTGTTATAGTTGACGGAGCTTCAACGGATGGTACAGGCAATATCATTAAAAGTTATATTGAAGAGTGTAATCGGATTCACTATGTACAGCTTCCGTTAAAGGGAGGGGTTGATCATGATTACGACCAGGCTGTGGAGCTTGCACAGGGTGAATACTGCTGGTTGTTTACGGATGATGATTTACTTAAAGATGGTGCTGTAGAACAAGTCCTTCTTGAAATGTCAAAAGGATACAGCCTGATCATAGTAAATTCTGAAGTGTGGAATCGAGATTTCTCCAAACTAATTTACGAAAAATCCCTTTCTGAAAAGGTGCAGACTATTTATGAGTCGCACAAATTTGATGAATTCTTTCAAGACTGTATCAAGTATTTGTCATTTATTGGCGCTGTCGTAATTAAGAGAGATTTATGGAAAGAGCGTGATAGAAAGTCTTACTTTGGAACGGAATTTATTCACATAGGAGTAATCTTTCAGAAGTTATTGCCCACTGCTGTTCGCGTTATTACTGATCCATTTATAAAAATACGATATGGCAATGCACAATGGTCGACCCGAAAATTTGAAATATGGATGATAAACTGGCCCAAGTTATTATGGTCGTTTCACTTAATATCTCAAGCTTCAAAACAGAACTTTATTGCAGAGGAGCCATGGCGCAAGTTAAATTCGCTGTTTGTTTGCCGCAGTCTGTCCGCATACGATATTACAATTTTTCAGAAACTTGTTTCTACTAATAACACTTCTTATACATGGCGGTTTTTTGCCAGGTTGATATCTTTATTTCCCATCAAAATGGCAAATAGTATAACTATTAAATACTTTATCATTAGAGGCAAAACTAGGAATGTAATATTTTATGATTTGTTGGAAAAAGGTTTTAATAAGTAGTGCATTAGACAATATTTTAGGTGCTTCGTGAAAGTTATTGCTTTTTACCTTCCTCAGTACCATCCGATCCCGGAAAACGATGAGTGGTGGGGAAATGGTTTTACTGACTGGAGAAATGTTGCAAAAGCAAGACCCAAGTTTAGAGGTCACTATCAACCCCATATTCCGGCTGACTTAGGTTTCTATGATTTGCGTCTGGAGGAAACACGCATTGCGCAAGCGGAAATGGCAAAACATCATGGTATCCATGGCTTTTGTTACCATCATTACTGGTTTAATGGAAAAATGCTTTTAGAAAGACCTTTTAATGAAGTGCTTAAAACTGGCAGACCTGATTTCCCATTTTGCCTGTGCTGGTCGAATGAGAACTGGACAAGGCAATGGGACGGCCGTAACCATGAAGTCTTGATGAGACAAGACTATTCCAATTATAATCCTTCTGAACATATTGAGTGGTTAGCGGTTGCTTTTAAGGATCAGCGATATATCCGTATAAAAGGCAAACCTGTATTTTTAGTATATAGGGCAACTCAAATACCAAACATTGAGAATGTCATTCAGATTTGGCGACATGAGGCGAAAATTAAACATGGAATCGAATTGTTTCTGTGTTCCGTCAAAAGTTGGGGAAGTACAATTAAGAATGAGGAAATGGCTATAAGTGCAGGATTTGATGCTGTCGTGGATTTTCAACCGGATGCGAACTTGGCAATTAAAGATAAACGACTAAATCTTTTTAAACATACCCCGCAAAAGATATGGAATGTAATTATAAATGAGCTTAATATATCTGGACTGGGATTACTTAATGACTGCAAAATATACAATTACGAGGCAATCGTAAATGAATGGATCAAATCTGATCCTAGCAAATATAAAAAGTTCCCATGTGTTTCTCCGGGTTGGGATAATAGTCCACGTAAAAAAGCCTGTGCTGTGATACAAAATGATAAACCTGAATTATTTGGGAAATGGCTTGATGCTGCTTGTAATAGAGTGTTAAATTATGATGAGGATGAACAAATTGTTTTTATAAACGCATGGAACGAATGGGGAGAAGGCTGTCACATGGAACCGGATATCAAGTTTGGCAGGAGGTTTTTGGAAATTACTAATGAAGTATTGAATAAGTATAAACACTCCATAGGAAAATAATTTATCAACCCAGGGATGAAATACTATGCATCTAATACACAGAAAAAGTTGCAGGGTCTGCGGTTCAACGGCTCTGACCCCGGTAATTAATCTTGGATATCAGCATCTTCAAGGTTCATTTGTAAAACCAGGGAAGGAAATACCTCCCATCAGAAAAATTCCAATGTCTCTTGTTCGATGTGATCCTACTAAAGATGAAAAAGCCTGTGGTCTACTGCAAATGGAACATACAGTACCGCCTGAAGTTCTATACTCTGCTTATTGGTACCGTTCGGGAACAAACAAGACGATGAAGAATCACCTTAAGGGCATTGTTGAAGAAGCCGTTTCGACACTTAAAAAAACGAGCGGTTCAGTTCTCGATATTGGGTGCAACGATGGAACATTGTTTGGTTTCTACCCGGTGGGATTCCACAAGTATGGAGTTGACCCGTCCGATGTTGCCCAGGAGATTGACAAACAGGCGGCGAAAGTCATTCAGGATATATTTCCATCGGATGAACTTCTGAACTGTTTACAGGGGACTAAGATGGATATCATTACTTCCATCGCAATGTTCTATGATTTGGAAGATCCGGTCGCGTTTGTTAAGGGTATAAAAAACATCCTTGCACCGGACGGCATCTGGATTTTCGAGATGTCCTATATGCCCATGATGCTAAAAATGACCTCGTACGATACAATTTGCCACGAGCATCTGGAATTCTACAGCCTCGCAGTGATCGAATATATACTAAAACAAAGCGACATGAAAGTTTTCAACGCGACGCTAAATGATATCAATGGCGGGAGTTTGCGCTGCTATGCAACACACACTACAAACTTTAAATATAAGAGTGAACAATATCTGCAGAATATTAAAGCGATACACAATGATGAGTTCGACCTCGAATTGGATACCGATAAACCCTATAAAAATTTCCAAGATAGAATCAATGTTCATCGGGACGAATTAATAACTTTACTAAAGAAACTCAAGATGGAAGGAAAAAAAATCCATATCTACGGTGCGTCAACCAAAGGCAATACCATCCTGCAATGGTGCAATATCGATAACAAAATTATCGACTATGCTGCCGAAAGGAATCCCGACAAATATGGTGCACATACTCTGGGTACGGATATTCCGATTATTAGTGAGACCGAGTCGCGTGCGATGAATCCTGATTACTACCTTGTGCTACCGTGGCATTTCAAGGATGAGTTCATAGAGCGAGAACGGGAAATCTTGGAACGAGGGACAAATCTGATATTCCCGCTTCCTAAGATAGAGATCGTTTCCAAGGGAAAGGTACCCGGACGATGAAGGCGTTAATATTTGGGGCCAATGGACAGGATGGATACTATCTCACCAGGTTATGCAGTAAGCGGCAGATAGAGGTCGTCGGGATCGACCGGAGCGGTGATTGGCTGCACGGTGATGTTGCTTCCACCGAATTTGTGGATGAGTTAATTCGAAATCACAATCCGGCTATGGTATTTCACCTCGCTTCGATATCGACGACCAAACATGACGTGATTTATGAGAACCATGCCACCATCGGTACCGGTACTATCAATATTTTAGAATCAGTCAGACGATGGTCTCCCGGCAGTAAGGTATTCATAGCAGGAAGTGGACTGCAGTTTATTAATAAAGGGGAACCTATATCCGAGAAGGACCCCTTCGATCACAGTAGTGCGTATGTTGCCAGCAGGAACTATTCAGTGTATCTGGCTCGATACTTCCGTGCAATGGGAATCCAGGCATACATTGGTTATCTTTTTCATCATGAAAGTCCCCTGCGGGGAGAGAAATTTGTGAGCCAGAAGATAGCTTTGACGGCACGACGAATAGGAGAAGGAAGCAAAGAAATACTCGAGATAGACGATATATCGGTGAGGAAAGAATGGACGTTTGCTGAAAATGTGGCTGAAGGAATTATGACGCTCATCGGGCAGAACCAAGTATATGAGGCGACGATTGGCTCAGGGCATGCATATTCTATCGAGAAATGGCTTGATGAATGTTTCAAGTTAATTAATAAGGATTGGCGACACTATGTCAGGGAGAAGAGAGACTTCAAGGCGGAGTATCAGGTATTGGTTTCAAATCCAGCGACAATTAATTCTTTAGGATGGTTCGCTACGACGACAATAACTGAATTGGCAAGAATTATGATGCATCATCCAAATTAAGAGTTATTCAAAAACACCGCATGTGTATCCTTGGTTTGATTTCGAACTTGTCGATCGCATCTGTCAAAACTTTAACCGAGTTTAAGCTTTCTTTAGAAAGTCTTTGAGTCAGAGAAGGATCATTATGACAAAACAGCAGCGACTCTCAACACAATCCCGAAATCCTCAAAAAAAATCCGCACAATTTTTTTCGCGGCATAGAACCGATCTTATCGCTATTGCGATACTATACGTCCTGACACTTATTCTCTTCCGCGGCATCGTGTTTGAAAATGCCGTATTCTCGACCGAGGGAGATACCGCGGCCGCACAGAGCTGGTTAGAGGCCGGAACGCAACTCCATGAAACCGAAAAAGTACCCATTCTCTGGATGCCCTATGCCTTCAGTGGTATGCCGGCATTCGGAAGTCTGGCCTATACTCCGGCGAGTGTCGACTATCTTGGCATCATTATTCATTTTGTCTTTTCTCTCCTCTTTTTCAATGGGACAATGGCATGGATGGTGCAGGCGTATTTCTTCGGGGGTGTTAGCATGTATATTCTTTTAAGGATATTGAAACAGGGACCGGTTGCATCTGCAATAGGAGCCATGATATTTATGTTTAATCCGTATGCGGTCGACCTTGCCCACTCTGGCCATGGATCAAAACTGCTTGCGCTGATGTATCTCCCGGCATTGATGCTTGCAACACACTACCTCTTTGAAAAACGATCGTGGTTGAGTTTCGGGCTCTTTGCGGCAGGCGTAGGAACGCTCCTTCTGACTAACCATGTACAGATGGCATATTACGTTTTTATGGTGATTGGATGCTACTGGATATATACAGTAATCATCGAAATTAAATCACAAAGAAAAACAGTATTTACAAAAAGTGTCTTGTTCTGGGGAGGTATTATCCTCGGATTCTGCGTTTCGGCATTTGTCTATCTTTCAGTGTATGAGTATTCCCATTTTACGCTCCGTAGCGGGAGCGGCATGCCGGGTGCAGCGGGCGGGCTTACATTTGAGTATGCTACAAATTGGTCGTTCCATCCTTTTGAAACACTTACCTTATTGATTCCATCGTTTTTCGGATTTCAATCGCCCTACTATTGGGGCTGGATGCCGTTCACCGAAACGACAAATTATTTCGGTCTGCTTCCAATTCTCTTATCTATTATCGCGCTAATCTATTGTCGGAATCGGATGACGGTGTTCTGTGCACTTATGGCAGTTCTTGTTCTGCTGATGTCATTCGGAAAGCATTTTTCAGTTTTTTACAACATTCTTTTTCATTATCTGCCATTCTTCAGCAAATTTCGTTCACCGGCAATGATTCTATCGCTCCTTCCATTTATAGGGGCTATCTTTTCAGCTTATGGTGTGTCGTTCTTAATGACGATCTTTGAAAAAGATGCAAAATTCAATGTTGCGAAGTTTAAACGGCGAATACTCATAACGCTTGGCATTATTATTGGTGCAACAATTCTTATTGCATTGATGAAAGATAGTCTTTATCAAACTCTTTCCGGTTCGATGTTTGTAAAAGACTCGGATCCCCAGCAATATACTCAACAACAGATTTCACAGCTCAAACAATATCGCTTTGAGATGCTCTGGAAGGATATTGTGCGATTCACCGTTTTTATGACAATCCTGCTCGGAACCCTTTTCCTGTATTCCATTAAATCTATCGGGAAAGGTGCTCTTGTAGCAATCCTCGGTTTGACATTTGTAGTCGATATTTTTCTCATTGATGCAAATTATATCAATCCACAAACTGCGACAGATGTCGAAAACAGGTTTCTTCCGGACGCAACGGTGACCTTTTTAAAAAAGGATGCTGAAGAATATCGAGTATTCCCGTTAATGCAATTATTCGACGATAACACATGGATGTATCATCGTATAGAATCCATTGGTGGCTATAGTCCCGCGAAACTGAGCATCTATCAGGAGATGCTCGACTCGGCGCTGTATCGCGGATGGAATCCGAATTTTCCACTTAATATGAGCGTTGTCAATATGTTGAATGTGAAATATTTGATCGCGCCAGGACGATTACCCGATGAGTATTTTCAGCTGGTCAATGTCGATCAGGTGAAGAGGGTACTTACATATAAAAATCCCGGCGTACTCCCGAGAGTCTTTTTTGTCGATACCGCCATTGTGATAAAGGAGAAATCGGATCTTTTCCGGACACTGAACAGTAAATTATTCAATCCGGCAAAGCAGGCGATCCTTGAGAAAGAACCCGAAGGCCAGCCAGGCCGTTCTGACAGTACATCGATTGCACCTGTTGCAATTCATTCACAGGAGATGTCATATCGAGTTTTTACACATACCCCCGCACTATTGGTATTCAGTGAAGTGTATTATCCGGATTGGAAAGCTTCTATCGATGGTAACGAAGTCCGGGTATATAAAACAAATTATATACTGCGATCGATTGTTGTACCCGCGGGTGAGCATACGGTTCTAATGAAGTATGAATCTAAAATGTATTCGGCCGGCTATGCGATCAGTCTTGCAGCGTGGGCAGCAGTACTCCTGTGCGTTCTCGGCGGGGGATACATCCAAAATCGGAAAATGAAAAAGGGGGAAAAACCGACAATTAAGTCTAATGAAACCTGAGCCGCTTTCACTCTCGATTTTTTTCCCCTGTTATAATGATGCGGGGACTATTGCATCGATGGTCGTCAAAGCAGATGCCCTCGCTCGCACACTCACCGGCGATTACGAGATTATTGTCATAGATGATGGAAGTGAAGACGGGAGCTGGGATGTTGTGCAGGAATTACATCGGCGCTATGCGGCACTTCGGCTTATTCATCATGAAAAGAATGAGGGATATGGTGCTACCCTGCGTGCCGGATTCGCTGCAGCGATAAAGGAATGGGTGTTCTATACTGATGGGGATGGACAGTATGATGTGAATGAACTGTCGCTTCTTGTAAACCGGATCTCGGATACGGTTGATATTGTCAATGGATATAAAATTAAGCGTCATGATCCGTTCCATCGAATTATTATTGGATGGCTGTATCATTCTATTGTGAAAATCTCATTTGGATTGAGAATCCGCGATGTTGACTGTGATTTTCGGTTAGTGCGCCGTTCAATGATTTCTAAGATTCCACTCAGACATACGAGCGGTGTTGTGTGTGTGGAAATGATTGCTAAGCTTGAGGATGCAGGAGCCCGGTTTGTTGAGGTGGGAGTTCATCATTATTTTCGTTCTTACGGAAAATCAACGATGTTCCAATTCGGACGAATTTTCCGTGCTATGTTCCAGCTGGTCCATCTCTGGGTTAATCTGCGTCTCTTTCAACAGGACACGACCGTATAATGGTCTCAATCGATACATACTATGCCAATCGCCGTGTGTTGATCACAGGAGGACTCGGTTTCATAGGAAGTTCTATTGCAAGGGCTCTCGTCAGGGCTCATGCGAACGTAACGCTATTTGATGCCCTTCTTGTCGGATACGGTGGTAATCGATTCAATATCGATGGTATCGATAATTCGCTCACAATCATCATTGGTGATCAAAGAGATCAGGAATTGATAAAGAAAGCAGTGGCCGGTCAGGATATAGTGTTTAACCTGGCCGGAACACTGAGCCATATTGATAGCATCTCGGATCCTTTTACAGATCTTGACATCAATTGCAGGGCGCAGTTAAGTCTTCTTGAAGCATGCAGAAAATGTAATCCGACGGCTAGAATTCTCTTTGCCGGAACCCGGGGTGAATATGGCCGACCCGCAGCACTTCCGGTAAAAGAAGACGATCCGTTGCATCCGATTGATATCAATGGAATTCATAATGTGGCTGCGGAATGGTATCATTCGCTCTATTATACTCTTCACGGTCTGCGGACAACAACGTTACGGCTGACAAATACCTATGGGCCGCGGCACCAGATGCGGCACTCCCGACAGGGAATCATTAACTGGTTTGTCCGAGAGGCACTTGACAATGAAACGATCAAACTCTTTGGCGGAGGCGCTCAAATACGTGACGCAACGTATATAGACGATATTGTCTCAGTATTCCTTGCCGTTGCAGCACAACCGGAAACGATCGGCGGTGTATATAATGTCGGAGGTAACGCTTCGTCATTAAAAAATATTGCCGAAACAGTAATACGGCTCGCGGGCAGCGGCTCGGTATGCGCTATTTCTTTTCCGGAAGAATATAAACGGGTCGAGATCGGTGACTATATTGCTGATGGTTCTCTACTCTCGGCCGTGACAGGCTGGAAACCATCGGTTGATCTCGAGATTGGGTTGGAAAAAACAATTGCATTTTACCGGCAATATAAAAATCACTACTGGTGATTATTCTCTCGTATGTCGGAACAATGGAGAAATTTCTATAGGGAGAGATTATGAAGACTACACCGATAACAATGGTAGAGTTTCTCATTTGCGTCGCTTCCAACGTCACAAGTCAATTCCTTCTTAAATTCGGAACGAAGCATCATTCATTTATGATTGATGTTACCCGGCCGTGGGAAAGTCTTGTGTCGGTTTTCACCAATCCACTATTGATTGGAGGGATTGTTTGTGCCATTATTAGCATGGGAACATGGATGGTTGTCGTTTCGCGAAGCGACCTTAGTGTGGTATTCCCGATTGCCAATGCACTTGCCTTTTTTTGTATCGCATTCTTCGCACAATTTCTCTTTGGTGAGACAATGACATTCATAAGATGGACCGGCATCGCACTTATTGCACTCGGGATTTTTCTTGCTTCGCAATAATTCGTTTCAGTGGAGAAGCGATTGACATTCTCTCAGGGCTTCTCTATATTGATTCAATAACCGATCACTTATAAATGTCTCGATTATTCTCCATAGCTCGCGTCTCTCTTGTGGCCCTCTCACTTTTTTTTGCTCTCATAATGTGGGGATTTGTAACGCTACGCTTTGAATATCTCGAAACGTTCAGTATTCCTCTTGCTGTTCAGAATATCCGGCCGGGATTTGCAATACAATCCCCATTGCCTCAAAAAGTCCTTTTAAGGGTTCACGGGAGTGGATGGAGGATTGCAATGATGAAGATCGCCAAACCACCCGAATGCACGATTGACCTCTCATCGGTGAACCGAGAAATAACGGTGTCACTACAAAAGATACTTCTAAAAGCGGTCGCTCTTCCATCGGATATTGAAGTGGTGGATATCTACCCGGAATTGCTGACAATTACGCTTGATGTTGCAGCGCAGAAAAAGATACCCGTCCAACCTTCCTGTGATATACAATTCCGTGAAGGGTACATTCAGGTGGGGAAAATCGATGTTCAGCCGGATAGTATCACGATCGCCGGTGCAAGGAGCGTTCTTGATACAATTATGGGGTGGGCAACGAAAAAGATCGTCCTTTCTGATCTCCACATGCCGCTACGCCAACAGGTAGCTCTCAGCGACACGCTCGAAGTTCCTCTTACGCTCTCACAATCGACGGTGATGGTAAGTCTTGACGTCCAGCCGTTTGCTGAAAAAACTCTCCCGCGAATTCCTATTGATGTTGCGGCGGTTCCCTTCAATCGGCAGGTTATTCTTTTTCCTCCAACTATTGATGTTGTTGTCCGCGGTGGAATATCTCAATTGGCATCAGTCCAGGCCGACGAAATTTCTGCTTCCATTCATTATCATTCAATTCTTCTCGACACTTCCGGCTCGATTCGTCCTGAAATCAGTATACCGGCAGGACTCGCACTCGTGACATCGAAACCCGACAGGGTAGAATATGTCATCCGAAAAAAGTAATCATAGCGTTCCCTCAAAATGGTCTGCTTACCCTGAAGAATAATACCGGTGAACTCTGTTGATCCGTCCTCCATGCCCATGCGATGCGGAGTGTGCCATCGCGCGATCCGATTCCAAATCCGACGTCGCTCTTGAGAGTATTCCAGGTAAGCGTATTGAATCCATCGGAATATGATAGACGTGCCGGAACGCAATCGGCCCACCCTGCATCAAGAAAGAGCACCAGACTGAACGGACTGAGAATCTCTATCGGCCAGAAATCAGAATTGTCTAATGCGCTTCCATGGATAAGATATTCAAAATTTACAAGTACCATCCGGTTACCGAAAAATTCCTTGTAGGCATAGGCGGGGAGTGTTCCTATTCCTCCGAATTCGAATATTTTTTGATAAGGAAGTGTCCCATAGCTGCTGCCGACCCGCACCCGAGTGCTGAGCTTTGAGAAATTGCCGATAGGTTCGTACCTTCTGATGTCAAGCAGATAACGGTGGAATGAAAAATCTCCGCCGAGATTATTTCCTGCATACTCGGCGCTTGCATGAATATTCCAGCCGGACTGCTGCCACCATGTACGATCAATTGTACTGTAGTCAAGACTCATGACAACGCTTCGCATCAATCCGTCAAAGATAGGGGGATTGGGTCTGAAATGCTTATTCCCGCCAAATAATGACCAATCGGTTTTCCACGGCAGTGATTCATAATCGTCAACGAGGTAATCAAAACGTGCGCGAAGATGATGTGTCGGATATAACGAGCCATGAATGTTGAACCCACGACGTCCGTAATAATCAAAGAAATCTTCATGGATGAAAAAGGCGGCGGCGCTATTTTCCTTTCGATTCATGATCCATGAATCACGAGTATCGGTGATATCGTGATATTCAATACCTGCCTCCATACAGTCTCGGGGTCCGGCGAATAAATCCCATCCAAGATTGTATTGCCAGCGATGAAGGGCAAATCCGTATCCAAGAGATCCGTACAACGCAAAATTTTTTCTCGCTTCCCAGGGTTTGACCTCCGACCTGCCTAGACCAAGAAACAGCCCGTCGACACGATTATAACGAATAATGAAAGGATCGAAGTTCGAAACAGAATTTGTCAGCCAGTTAAGTGAAAATTGAGGGACTGTGGGTCCATGAAGACGAGAAGCATGACGATCTCTGTCGGTGTAATAATATCGGCGACTTAGTAAGCTGCTGTGTGCTCTATAATGGTTGGGTGCTTCTGAAGTTTCATACATGACTCCGCCGACAGTGCCTCCATCGTTTTTTGTGATCGTTCCATGCACGGCAGTGGCATCCCCGGTGATTATCCCGCTGCGGTTTATAATGATGTTGCCTTCATAAACGATGACATCTCCTTCGACAACGCCATTTACAGTCAGGGATCCGTTACGGACAACCACAAATCCGCGTATTGTGTCATTGATTCCAATGTTATTATCACCGTTGAAAGTGATTGTGCTGTCTGTCCCGTTGATGATGAATTCATCATGTAATGCACTTGAGTCAGAGGAATCGGCAGATTGGCCTTCAGGAAGTGGCTCGTGCAGCACCGGGTGACCAAATGTCATCTGCATTTCGTTGTCAATGGATGAAAGAATTTTTTCTACAAGAGCATTAATTCTTTTTTCAACAGCGCTGGTACTGTCATCATCCTTAGTTGTCTGCGATTGATTTTGTGCATACGATTGGGTGATGAAAAGAGATGCAATCAATATCATGCCGAGACTCCGAAGAGATTGGCGGGAGTCCATAATTCACCTCCTGTTTTAAGGCTTAAAATCGAATTGACTTGAATCGAATACTTAAAAATAGATACGCTATATTAGTGAAAAAGTTACGTTTCGCCACGGAAAATGAGATTTCTTAATGGGAATTTCGATTTCTAGTGCCCTTACAACTATTTCTTATTATTAAAAAGGCACAGTACACGGTCCGACCCATATAACCATACAGAATTTTTAAAATGATGGTTAGAGCGGTACTAATGACGAGAGATATGTTGGGAGTAGCTAATCTGTACGGGCGTTTTTATTATCGGGATCGGCAATTGTCCACTCCGAATTACTTTTGAATGAGTTTCCAGAGGGAGTCGTTTTATAAGACGGACAATACTGGATAGAGCCGTAGTGCCAATTTCTGCCGGTTGAGGATCGACAACGATATCAACGAGACCGTTATGAAGGGCATCCCGGGCTCTTCGCTCTTCACTATAGCAGGCAAGAATCGGACGCGGTGAAACCAGTCCTAGCCGGAATAGATCACTTGCAATAAGGATGTACAAAGCGTGTGTTGCTATGACGGCTGTAGGCGGTGAAGGAGCAAACAGAATGCTGTTCATAGCCCGACGAACGGTGCCCGAATCAGTGGAAAGACCAAAGGCCTGATACTCCGATCCATTCTCCCTTAGGTTTTTAAGCATTGAGCGGAGCAGAGTGACTTCCTGTGAATCGGGGATTTCAGCCGTCAGAATAAGAATCCGTCCCTGTTTGCGTTGTTTTTCGACAACACCGCAAACCAGTTTTTCTGCAGCGTTTTCGAGATCAGGCATGATAAAAACTCCAACCTGTTTTGCCTCCGGGAGTGCACCAATACCGGCAATTGATATTCCCCGGCTGATTGCATCATCGATCAGCAATCCAGCCGTCAGCAGATTGACGGGTTCGAAAATTATCCCTTTGGCACCTTTATCAAAGAATTCTTTGAATATTTTTTCTTGTGCCGCTTCATTCTGTTCGGCCGACGCCCAGAGGATATTTGCATCTTCATATACAGCACGTTCATCAATGGCCAGATGCATTTCTCGGGTTGCCTCGGTTTCCTGTGCGACGCAAATGCCCACTGTGAATCTTCGATCCTGAGATGCCGACTGTTTCCCTTTTCCATTGCATGAAAAAAAACATGCAATAGAAAAAGCACCCAACATAATCCAGATTACCGATTGTTTCATGGTATGACCTGCCTCGGCTGTTCCATCCAAAGATATCGAGGAGGAATGTGAGTTGCAAGAAGTATCACGAGTGAAACTTTTTTTACAGCACTACGTAATGCAACTTAGAGTCTAGTTCAAAATAGGTCCCACTGAATCGTAGTATCGAAAATAACAAAAGATCCAAAGATAGTTTGGAGGAGTCAACCATGGAAAATCGTAAACACATTCTCAGCACTCTGGCAATGGTGTTTATCGGATTAGCGTTGGTCATAGCTTCCGCGATTGCACAGGACAAAGTGCTCCGCAGTCCCTACTTCAGTGATGCGAAGTTGTATCAGATTGAGACTAATCTTATCGTCGCTCTTCAAAGCGGTTATCCCGGCATCGAGTCATCCGCGGCTCAAACACTTCGTGAGTTAAAAGCATATAACCCCGGTTTTTCCTTTTCTCGTTCTATTATCCCTTTAATGCGTATAGTAAAATCTGAAACCGCCGACACTCGATCGCGTCTGTGTACAATACTTGCACTATATGATTTAAAGAGCGATCGTGGTGATTTTGCTATTGCGGGGATGGCGAAATATTCCGCTAACCAAAAAGTAAAGAAGCTGTGTTCCTGGTTTATGTACACTCGTCAGCTTGAAAAAACACAAGTGACAGTGAACACCATTCAAAAGACAGTATTATTGGCATTATGGTAATACGCTCCATTAATAATAGATTGGCTGTCTGAAATATGACTCATTGTATGATGATTATTTCGGGCAGCCTTTTTTACTCATCTCTTTTACTTCCTGAGATTTGACTTCATATCTCGAAATTCAGTATATTCCTCGTGAGCCCGAGTTATAATCACTCTTGTCTCATGTCATATCAGGTGATAATGGAAGAAACATATGGCATCTCCACAGATTAACGGAGCCCGAAAGATAAAAAAGTGATAGGATGCCATTCCAGCGGATTCTTACAAATAAAATATATTATTAAATTGATCCGGTAGTAGGAGGTCTCTATGCTCACGCTCGCAGGCCTTTCGTACAAAGACAAGGATTCAATACCGACCCGATTTACCCACCACACCGTTACCAGCGGAAAAAATGTCTCACCCGGATTTTCCTGGGCCGGTTCTCCACCCGAAACAAAATCGTTCGCCTTTTCACTCGTCGATCCCCACCCTGTTGCAAGAAACTGGGTGCACTGGTTAATTATTAATATTAATCGACAGGAAGGGAAGATCGTTGAGGGTGCTTCAAGGACAAACAGCCTTCCCTCGGGTGCAAAAGAATTGATGTCCACCTATAACGAGATCGGTTATGGTGGTCCATCACCGCCGCCCGGATCGGGTGTTCATCCATATGTCGCGACGTTGTATGCGCTGAATGTCGAATCGTTGAATCTTCCTGTGAGGACAAATCTGTCTCAATTCCAGGCTGCTTTGAAAGGAAAAATCATTGCTGAAGCGGTGATGACAGGTTATTATGAAATAAAATGATTCGATGCTTCGTATTCATTCGCGGACAAGCGTCACCATGTCGCGGACAGCAGTCTCGAGGCCGCTTAGAACGGCTCGCGAAATGACGGCATGACCTATGCTCACTTCGTCAATATCATGGATTCGTCTAAAAGGGATGATGTTTACATAATTTAATCCATGTCCCGCGTTTACATCCAGTTGAAACTTTTTCCCTAGAGCTGCCGCCGTTCTGATTTTCTCGAGATGTTCTTGTATTTCTTCATCAGTCACGGCATTGGCATATTGTCCCGTGTGAATTTCTATCATGTCTGTCTCGATTGCTGCAGCGGTTTCGATTTGATCCTGTTCCGGCTCAATAAAAAGACTCACCGGGATTTCATGTCCGTGAAACTCTTTTATGACATCACCATAGAAATCCCGCTGGGCAACAACGTCGATTCCCCCTTCGGTTGTCAATTCCTGTCGGTGTTCGGGAACCAGAGTTACCAGATCCGGGAGTACATCGATCGCAATGCCTATGATCTCGTCGGTAGCGGCCATTTCGAGATCGAGTTTTGTTTTCACCGTTTCCCGGAGCAATCGCACGTCACGATCATTGATATGACGCCGGTCTTCACGTAGATGACACACAATCCCCTCGGCACCGGCAATCTCACAGATGGCTGCTGCTGCAACCGGATCGGGTTCAACTCCGCCGCGTGCTTCTCGAAGTGTGGCAATATGGTCGATGTTAATTGCAAGCCGCATAGAACAACTCCTTTTCCATTATTTAAAATGTACGAAATTCACGGATGATTTCAAACAATCTTGCTTTCTCTTCATCTTTTTATTATATTTACTAAACGTTAGGGGTGCTCCGTAAAATACGGATGCTGAGAATACACCCTCGACCTGATCTGGGTAATACCAGCGTAGGGAAACTGAAATTTTTTCGATCGCCGTTTTTCTGACAAATCGCTGGTATGATGTCAGGGAAACGGCGATTGTGTTCTATACTATCAATGGAGAGGTTGTATGACCGATGCAAAAGCAGTCTGGCAGGACGTACAGAAAATCCGTGAAGAGGCGCCGCTTGTTCATAACATCACCAACTACGTGGTGATGAATACAACGGCAAATGCTCTACTCGCTCTCGGTGCATCTCCCGTGATGGCACATGCAATTGACGAGGTCGAAGATATGGTTGGAATTGCACGAGCGGTTGTCATTAATATTGGCACCTTGAGTCGACTATGGATCGATTCAATGATAAAAGCAGTACGTGCGGCGAAGGACCGTAATATTCCAATAATCCTGGACCCCGTCGGTGCTGGTGCGACTCGTTTTCGGACCGAGACTGCTCACAGACTCTTGAAGGAAGCCCCGCCTACAATTATCCGTGGGAATGCATCTGAGATCCGTGCACTCTATCATGCCGAAGGGTTGACCAAAGGGGTCGACAGCAGGCATGGCTCTGAAGAGGCGATTGACGCATCTCGGATACTTTCGCAGCGCTATGGTTGTGCTGTCAGTGTGAGTGGTGCAGTAGATATTATTGTCCAGAACGAAAAAATCATCCGTGTATTGAATGGCCATCCCATGATGCCAAGGGTGACCGGTCTTGGCTGTACGGCTTCGGCGCTGACCGGCGCATTTGCAGCAGTGAATCCATCACCGTTGGCCGCTGCCGCCCATGCAATGGTTACAATCGGTATTGCCGGCGAGATCGCTGCGGAACATTCAAAAGGTCCGGGATCACTTCAATTGCACATTCTCGATGCATTGTATCAATTGAAAGAATCGGATATTCACCAGCGCTTGAAAATAGAATAATCATGAGGCGTATAATTGATTATAGTCTCTGTCTAGTGACAGACAGCCGGATTTCGCTTCCACGAACTGTCGAAGAAGTTATAGAACTATCTGTCCGGGGAGGTGTAACGATCGTTCAACTTCGTGAGAAGGAATGTTCGACAAGAGAATTCATCGAGCGAGCACGAAGAGTCAAAAATATTGTCCACTCGCATGGAATTCCCTTGATCATTAATGATAGAGTTGATGTCGCACTTGCTTCTGGTGCGGATGGTGTGCATATCGGTCAGCAGGATATGTCCGCTCGCGATGCCCGGTATTTGATGGGTCCGGATGCAATCATAGGCTTTTCAGTTGAGACGATGGAGCAAGCCGCTGAAGCCGAAAAACTGGATGTAGATTATCTGGGAGTCAGTCCGATTTTTCCCACTCCCACAAAAACCGATACGGCCACCGAGTGGGGGATTGAAGGTTTGCATGCGCTCCGTTTACAAACGCGTAACGTTCTTGTTGCGATCGGGGGAATAAATCTATCAAATGCCGGGGTTGTAATAGAATCGGGAGCCGATGGGCTTGCGGTCGTCTCGGCACTGTGTGCCGCCGCAGATCCCGAAGGTACATCGAGAAAATTCCGGGATATAATTGAAGAGAAGCGACAAAAAAAGAAAGGTGCAGGGGATGAAACTCTCAGCAATCGGTGAATTTGGATTTATTCGGCGAGTCTCGCCAGCATTTACCCAAAATCTTCCAAAAAATATAGTGGGGATCGGAGATGACTGCGCCGTTATTCCATGGGGCTCTGGAACCTCGCTTCTTGTCACCACCGACATGCTTGTTGAAGGCATTCATTTTCTCCGGGATAAAATTTCTCCCCGCGATCTGGGGTATAAGACACTCGCAGTAAATCTCAGTGATATTGCCGCGATGGGAGGGAGTCCTACAAACGCTTTTATCTCACTCGGAATTCCAGGGGAAATTGAAGTGGAATGGCTTGATGATTTTTATAATGGATTACATGAACTCGCCGAGTCTGAAAATGTTTCATTATTAGGGGGGGATACTGCAAAATCTCCGGCTCATATCGTTGTTACTATGACGATCCTTGGATTAGAAGAAACTCGACTGATAAAATATCGTTCGACTGCACGGTACGGCGATTATATTTATGTTACAGATTGTATAGGAGACTCCGGAGGCGGATTGAAAATTCTTCTCGAGGATATCGGCATGGATGAGGATACCGCTCTGTTGGTTCGGCGGCATCAGAGGCCGAAAGCACATCTCATGGAAGGAGCGTGGCTTGCAGTCCAGGATGGAGTGCACGCGATGATGGATGTTTCCGATGGGATCGACTCTGACATTTGCAGAATTATGGAAGCCTCATCCTGCGGCGCTCATATTCAAATTGAATGGCTTCCGCTTTCTGTACAGCTTCGAAGAGTATCGAAGCGGTACAATTGGAATGCGGAAGAAATTGCTCTTACCGGTGGAGAAGATTACTGTTTGCTTATTACAATTGATCCTGAATACTACGCACAAATAGCTCATAGCTTTCAAAAAAAGTTTAATCGTCCTCTCACAAAGATCGGCAATATTCTCGAAAAGGAGAAGGGATTACAATATAGTGAAGACGGGAAGAAGTACATGGTACACAAACATGGTTATGATCATTTCGCGTAAGTTACTAGAGAGAAGGGTGGTTTGGTAAATATAAGGAGGGAAAGATGAACGATTCAAATTCAATAAATAATAATGCCTTTCCCCAAAGCAGGCGTGTTTATGTTAAGGGGAAAATATACAGTGACATAGATGTCCCGTTCAGGGAGATTACACTAGGACCGGCGATGCCTGCAGGCGAGGGAAATTCTCTATTTCGTGTCTATGACACACGTGGGCCCTGGGGGGATCCAGAAAAACACTGCGATATCAACGAAGGATTATCCCCCATGCGACGCACGTGGATACTACAGCGTGGTGATGTGGAGGAATACGATGGGCGGGAGGTGAAAGCGGAAGATAACGGTTATCTTACACGCGGCTACGAGGAGTATGTTCGTCAGCATGATAATGGAGGAATAGAGAACGTTTTCGGGCACAGGCGGAAACCGCTCAGGGCCCGGAGAGGAAACTCCGCCACTCAACTATCGTATGCAAAACGTGGTATTATTACACCTGAGATGGAATTCGTGGCCATCCGGGAAAATTCAAGCCGTGAAAATTATGAAAAGTCGGGAGAAATTAATCTTAAAAACGGGATAATACAAGGTCGACTGCACCCCGGTGAATCATTCGGGGCAAGTATTCCAAAAGTAATGACGCCGGAATTTGTCCGTAACGAAATTGCCTGTGGTCGTGCAATCATTCCCGCCAATATTAATCATCCCGAGGGTGAGCCAATGATCATAGGCCGGAATTTTCTCGTGAAGATCAATGCAAACATCGGAAACTCTGCTATCACCTCATCCATCGAAGAAGAAGTTGAAAAAATGCGTTGGGCAGTACAGTGGGGTTCCGATACTGTGATGGATTTATCGACGGGAAAAAATATTCATACCACCAGAGAATGGATCATACGAAATTCCCCGGTACCGATAGGGACAGTCCCGATCTATCAGGCGCTGGAGAAGGTCGGTGGAAAGGCAGAAGAATTGACATGGGAAATCTATCGTGATACGCTTATTGAACAGGCGGAACAGGGAGTTGATTATTTCACAATCCACGCCGGTGTTCTTCTTCGATATATTCCACTTACAACACGTCGTGTGTGCGGAATTGTATCGCGCGGCGGCAGTATTATGGCTAAATGGTGTCTTGCGCATCATAGGGAAAACTTTCTGTATACCCATTTCCGGGAAATCTGCGAAATCATGCGCACGTACGACATCGGTTTTTCCCTCGGTGATGGATTACGTCCCGGGGCTATCGCTGACGCGAACGATGATGCACAGTTTGGGGAATTGCGGACACTGGGTGAGCTGACAAAGATTGCATGGGAAGAGGATTGTCAGGTCATGATTGAAGGACCGGGTCATATCCCTATGCAACTAATAAAAGAGAATATGGATCTGGAACTGAAGCAGTGTTTTGAAGCTCCTTTTTATACTCTCGGGCCGCTGGTAACTGATATTGCACCCGGATATGATCATATCACCAGCGCGATCGGAGCAGCGATGATCGGCTGGTATGGATGTGCCATGCTCTGTTATGTGACACCGAAAGAACACCTTGGACTTCCCAATAAGAAAGATGTCAAAGACGGAGTCATCGCGTACAAAATTGCTGCACATGCTGCCGATCTGGCGAAAGGACATCCTGGAGCACAGGCGTGGGATAATGTCATGTCAAAGGCACGGTTTGAGTTTCGCTGGGAAGATCAATTTAATCTTGCACTTGATCCGGTGAGTGCACGGGAATTTCATGACGAGACTCTTCCGCACGAGGCGGCGAAAACGGTTCATTTCTGTTCAATGTGTGGTCCTCATTTTTGTGCAATGAAGATAACCGAAGATGTCCGGAAATATGCAGCTGAGAAAGGAATTTCTGAAACCGAAGCACTTACACAAGGGCTGGAAGAAAAAGCAGGTGAATTCAAAACTCACGGTTCAGAAATTTATTCTAAAAATCCGGCAGCAGAATGAAAAAGCATACTTATCACACAGTATTAACAATTGCGGGGTCCGATAGCAGCGGCGGTGCAGGCATCCAGGCAGACCTTAAGACTTTTGCTGCCCTGGGATGCTATGGAATGTCCGTAATCACATCTCTTACAGCACAAAATACGGTCGGAATAATGTCTGTCCTCGATATGCCAGCAGGATTTGTGGCAAAACAGATTGATGCTGTTTTTGATGATATTGGCGTTGATGCTGTCAAAATCGGTATGGTGAAAAATGAAGAAATTATTCGGATAATTTCCCGGAAACTTCGTTCATATCGCCCCTCGTGTATAGTCATTGATCCGGTCATGATTGCAAAAGACGGGAAAAGACTCCTTCGGCAGGATGCTATCCATGCGCTCACTACTCAATTGTTTCCACTTGCTACAATTGTAACACCGAATATTCCGGAGGCAGTATTTCTTACAGGTTGTGTGATAAGGAACGAGAACGATGTTGAAAAAGCAGGGATGAGACTTTTATCGTACGGTCCGGAAGCAGTCCTATTGAAGGGAGGACACACGAAAAATAATATCTGTCAGGATTGTCTCTGCATCGCTGAAGCAAACGGAAAAATTTCAATTAAATGGCTTGGGAAGAGACGTATTCAAACGAAAAATACTCACGGAACAGGATGTACACTATCCTCGGCAATTGCAGCTTATCTGGCGCAAGGGTACGGAATACTGGAAGCAGTCAAACAATCGAAGCAATATATTACGGGAGCGATAAAAGCGGGTGCAGCATATCGGCTTGGGAAAGGACATGGTCCTGTTCATCATTTCTATAAGGGTGTTATCAATCAGAATCTGGAAAGAGCGACCTCATAATTTCTCAAAAAGGATCGAGAATTTACAGGTCGCTCCGCCAGGATTTTTAGTTATTTGGTGTCGAGAATGACGGGCAGGCCATCCTTTCCTGAGCCGACGATGATGACTTTGGTATTCGGTGAATTTGCCAGTTTTTCTGTCGCTTCAACTCCTTTCCAGCGTAACAACTGTTCACTGATTCCGGCAGCGACGATTTTTTGGAAGTCGGCGATTCCTTTAGCCTCGATGCGCTTCCTGTCGGCTTCCTGCCGTTCCTTCGTAAGAATGAACTCCATTCGCTGACTTTCCTGATCCGCCCGCTGTTTCTGTTCGATTGCCTCTGTGAGTTGTGTCGGCAGGGCAACATTGCGCAATGGTGTTGATTCAACGATAACACCTCGGGGGCCTATCGTTCGTCCAAGTTCTTCCAGAATTGCTATACCGAGCCTTTCCCTTTCAGTAGAGTAGAGCGCGCTGGCTTGAAAACTTGCCGTGACCGACCGGCTTATGGAACGAAACTGTGGAATCAATACAATATTTTCATAATCTCCATTTGAGACGGTCTGATAGACACGTGCAGCGGAATCGGGATTGAGTCTGTACAATGCGCTGATCTCAAGACCGATCGTCAATCCTTCGCGGGAAAGCACTTGCATGGTTTCTTTATGTTCTTTCGTTTGGATCGAAAACTTCTCAATGTTCGCGAGTGGGTTTACGAAGTTAATACCCGCAGGGAGTGTACGGTTTGATACAACTCCGAAGAGATCGACAACACCGACATGTCCGGCCGGGATGATCGTAAAACACTGGACGAGAGCGAAAACAAGAGATAGCACAAAAACCACGAGTGCAACTCTTGTGTTTGCCTGGAAAGCAAGATTTCGCTGTGCTAAATATTTCTTTCGTGCAGCAATCCACCAGAAAAGTGCGATGACCGCGATCATAAGAGAGAAAATAAATGCCATTTTTTACTCCTTTCGAAGCTTTAGGTGAGTATCGTTTGTAAATTTTTGTAAAGCATGGATGGTTGTTCGTCGGAGAGATTCTTTGGGATCTTTGATGGCATCTGTCTCGCCGACTTCATCGATGAGTCGATGAACTGCATTGAGATGCATCTTCAAGGCAATATCTTCTGGATTTTCTTCGGTTGTCCCAACAACTGCGATTGTCGGAATTCCTCTCCGGTTGGTATGACTCAAGACCCCATGAATGACTTTCCCGAATTGAGTCTGATAATCGAGTTTCCCTTCGCCGGTAAGTACGATTGTAGCATTTTCGATAAGACTGTTAAAATTGACAATATCCAGAATTAGTTCGATCCCGCGGCGGAGTTCTGCGTTGCAAAAAGCGACTAATCCTGCTGCCGCACCTCCTCCGGCTCCGCTTCCAGGAAGCTGCAGCACATTAATGCCAAGATCGCGGCGAATAATCGACCCGTACTGAAAAAGGGCGTTATCGAGGATACCGACATCTTCCATCGAGGCACCCTTTTGAGGACTGAAAACAACGGATGCGCCTTCCGGACCCCAAAGGTTATTAGTCACGTCGCATGCAAGAATAATTTTGGTGTTCGGAATTCTTGGATCGAGATTGGAAACATCGATCTTATCAAGTTGAAGCAAAGCGACGCCCCCTTGGGGAAGTTCGTGTCCATTGGCATCGAGGAGCCGTACACCGAGAGCCTGGACGATACCGGCACCGCCGTCGTTTGTGCCGCTATCTCCAAGCCCGAGGATTATCTGCCGCATGCCGGCGTTGAGGGCGTGAGTGATGAGTTGACCGACCCCAAAAGTCGTTGTGATTCTTGGATCGCATTTTGAGGATGGGATAAGAGAGAGTCCGGCTGCTGATGCCATCTCGAGCACGGCTGTTTCCTTATCTCCCAAGACACCCCAGCGGGCTTCGACTTTCTGCCCGGGAAGCGGTCCGGCTACAATCGATGTGCGATATTGCCCCTGACTGAGCTCTACCAGTGTTTCTGTCGTTCCTTCTCCACCATCGGATAAAGGGACCGGAAGAATTTCTGCATCAGGAAATATTTCGTGTGCCGCTTCAGCCATTACGGCAGCAGTTTGACGGGATGAGAGAGTTCCCTTGAACGATGTGGGAGCTATAATAATTTTCATTGCATTAGAACGTACAAAAAACATCTGAATTACTCAAGCTGTTTTAAAAATCGGGCTCTTTCTCACAATATTGACTTTTACTTTCTAATTTTTTAAATTCTAATAAATCCAAATCAATAGGCGGACTTACTAAATAGGCACTCTATCACTCCTCTTGTTACCACGTAGATTTTTCATTTCACTTTTTACCCGTCAAGGAATAGCTGTAACCCAAATAAATTCAATAACTTGAATTGACTTTAGAAAACATGTTTCGTACATTACTTTTTGTTTTAATTTTCCAAATAGGGGATGGCGTTGATGTTCATAGAAAAGCCTATTGAGGGTGTAGTCATTCGGGATCTGAAGAAATTTAAAGATACCAGAGGTTGGTTGTGCGAACTCTTCCGGATGGATAATCTTGATGAAGTATTCAGGCCGGAAATGGCTTATATTTCCATATCTCAGGCAAATATTCATCGCGGACCTCATGAACATAGTGAACAGGCTGATTTTTTCTGCTTTTTAGGGCCGTCAAATTTCAAGGTATATCTATGGGATAATCGAAAAAACTCCTCTACCTACCAACATAAAATGGTATTCGTCGGAGGTGAGGACGCCCCTAAATCGGTTTTGATACCAGCAGGAGTAGTCCATGCGTATAAGAACATTGGTGGGACACCCGGAATGGTTGTGAATTTCCCGAATAGGTTGTTTGCCGGACGAGACAGGAAGGATCCAGTGGATGAAATCCGCCACGAAGACAATCCCGATACAATTTTCAGGCTTGACTAAATGAAAAACATCCTCGTAACGGGCGGCGCCGGATTTATTGGTAGTAACTTCGTTCATCATATGCTGCGTGCCCATCCCGATTACATAATAATAAACTTCGACAAGCTGACGTATGCCGGTAATTTAGAGAACCTTCAATCTGTCGAGTATCACGCCGGTTATCGTTTCATAAAGGGTGATATTTGTTCGAGGGATGAAGTCGAAAGTGTATTTAAAAAATATGCTATTGATACCGTGGTGCACCTTGCAGCTGAGTCGCATGTTGATCGGAGTATTATGGGACCGCTGCAATTCGTTCAGACCAATGTTGTGGGAACGAATATTTTGCTTGAAGTATCACGTGCAACCGGAATAGAAAAATTCCTCCATGTTTCAACAGACGAAGTCTACGGATCGCTTGGCTCCACAGGTAAATTTACTGAAGAGACCCCGTATCATCCTAACAGTCCGTATTCGGCGAGCAAAGCGGCTGCGGATCAGATCGTTGGCGCGTATTTTCATACTTTCGGAATGCCGGTCATCATCACAAATTGCTCCAATAATTATGGCCCATACCAGTTTCCAGAAAAACTTATTCCTCTAATGATCGCGAACGCTCTCAACGACAGACCGCTTCCGGTATATGGAGATGGGCTGAATGTTCGCGATTGGCTCCATGTGAAAGATCATTGTATTGCACTTGATTGTGTGCTTCATAAAGGAAAACGTGGAGAAAAATATAATATCGGCGGGAATAATGAAAAGACGAACATAGAAATTGTACGAACCATACTCCTCCATCTCGGAAAGCCGGAATCTCTTATAAATTACGTGAAGGATCGGGCGGGACATGATCGCCGGTATGCAATTGATGCTTCGAAGATCAAATCGGAGCTGGGGTGGGAACCGTCGTTCACTTTTGATAAGGGGATCGCCGAGACTGTGGATTGGTACATTGCCAATCGAAAATGGTGGGAACGAATTATCAGCGGTGAATATCGAAATTATTATAAACGACAATACGAAGAACGTTAAACTTCCATGAATCGATAAAACGCTCTTCGGTATTTTCTGGCGTTTTTGTTATTATGGCTGATCATTCGTGTCATAATTATCCCATGATCGCACGTAATACGAATTGCATTATTGATACACGCAACGCATCAAAGAATGTTCGTCGCAGCAGGGAGAAAATTGTGGTCTTAGGAGATGGGTGATGAGGTTTTTTAATGCCGTTGTGTTCGGTTGATCCCAAAGGCGGCAGGAGTCTTTAAAAATGGCAATTTTATTATATAACTGGGAGAAAATGCCGGGTTTCAGCTGTAACTCATCTGTATGATTTGAACGTCATTCTCCTGGGACTCCCGAGATGCAGAATCGTTGCTTCCTAATAATCAATATATTTATGAGGTTATCATTATGAAGTGTTTTTGTATAATTTTTCTGGTGTTGTGTATATTCTCCGTTGCTTTTATGTGGGCACAAACGGATGAAAGTTCTACACTACGAAAATCTCAAGCAGAGTTGGTTCAGGCAATTAATGTCACCGTAGGAGGTGATTTTATCATCACAGGATCCTTCACGGCGTCTAGAATGCAACGGCTTGATTATTTTATTACGACGCTTTTCACCAAGGTGCAGGACAGAGCGTTTAGTGGGATAAATCAATTAGCGACGAGAAATCAAATTATTAAAGATATGAATCGATATGCTCTGAGAGATATCACATTGAAGCGGGCGAACGGAGATCAATTTAAAGTTGACCTGTTGAAATTTCGTTTGACCGGCGATTTCAAATACAATCCATATTTAATGAATGACGATGTTATTATCATACCGTCTTATGATGACGAAAAAAGTACTATTGAAATTAGCGGTGCTGTAAATAATACGACGAAGTTTCAGTTTGTTGAAGGTGATAAACTTTCGGATGCAGTTCTTTTTGCAGGAGGGATTAATTCTTCCTATGAAAATGTGGAGAAAGCGGAAATCTCACGCCTCGATAACACAGGGAACAAGGAAAATCTTATAGTCGTGAATGTTAAGGATGATATTGTCCTAAAATGTGGCGATAGAATTAGAATCCTTGCAGACGAAAACCAGAGAAAGAATTATAAGGTTAGAGTAATCGGTGAGGTTCGGTATCCGGGGTATATTTATGTTGCTAAAAGTGGGTCGTTACTCAGCGAAGTAATACGTAAAGCCGGCGGTTTTACAATAAATGCCGATCTGAGGCGAGCGGAAGTGATCAGAGATTATAACGCAATCGAAATATGGCAGCGATCTCAATTTACAACCAATATTGAAGAGCAGTGGATAAAGCTGCACCAAATAAAAGTTCTTGAAATGTTACGGCACGCCAATCTTTCAGAAGGCGACTCGCTTTTCTTTAGCATCGATAATGAACTTCGAATACTCCGTTCGGAAAATTTGGTGGACTTCACAAAATTGAACGATCCTGAATCGGAAGAAAGCAAGTACAATGTTCAAGATGGTGATTTTATAGTAGTACCCGCTAAATTCGATTATGTATACGTTTTCGGTCAGGTTGCGAAAGTAGGTTATATAAAGTATGCTCCGGGAAAAGATTATACTTACTACATTGAAAAAACGGGGGGTCTCGCAGAGACGGCGCGCAACGGTGAAGACGACATTGTGGTTATTAAAGGAAAAGAAATGAACTGGGTGACAAAAGATATAAAGAACGTTCAAATAGAATCAGGCGACTATATTTACGTTCCGAAAAAGATTCCGGTGTCCGGATGGATATATCTAAAAAGAATAGGCGATGTCTTAGGAATAGCTGGCAGTATTGCTACCATAATTTTACTATTTATTCAATTCAATAAATAACTTTTAAGGATGAACGGATGAGCGATCAAAATTTAAATTCCGAAGAAAGAGTCGGCAGCACATTCTTTGAATTCTTAGCAATAACCGTCCGATACAGGAAGTTCTTATTCTGGTTTGTGTTTATTATTACGATTGGCGCTATTGCATATGCACTCCTGGCACCCAAATGGTATAAATCTACTGCATCTGTCCTTCCTGCGGAAAAGAACGATCTGTTATCGACAATTTCCGGAATATCTAGTCTTGCGAAAGGATTTTCTGCCAGTAAAGGCTTAGCAGCATTAACGGGGGGTAGCTCCGAAACAGATAAATATATCGCAATATTAAAAAGCGCAACCATCACCGATGACGTCATCAAGAAATTCGAATTGAGAAAAGAGTACGACAAGGAAAACGATTATTATGAAAAGGTAGTCAAGGAATGGCAATCGAATTCGGAATTCGAAATTCAGGATGAAGGAAATCTGACGATATCAGTATATGACAAGGATCCTCAAAAAGCGGCCGATATTGCAAATTATATGGTTAATAGGCTGAACGAAATTAATACAACCTTAGGTGTTACCAATGCGAAGGCAAACCGTGAATTTATCGAAAAACGTTATTTTCAGAATGTCGACGATATAAATAATCTTGAAACGGGTATGAAAAAGTTTCAGGAAAAATACGGTGTCATTGCGGTTCCGGAACAACTCGAAGCGACAGTAAAATCCATGTCGAGTATCTATTTGGAACTGTATAAAAAAGAAGTTGAATACAATGTTCAAAAGCAGACATACGGGATAGATCATCCTGTCACTACGAATACTAAGATTGAAATGAACGAATTGCAAAAGAAAATAGATCAACTTAACTCGGGTACGGATGCATCACAGAAGGAAGTTAAATTGCTTATACCCTTTAAGACAGCACCTGCACTTGGAAATGAGTATTTAAAAATCTATCGTAATCTCGAGATTCAATACAAAATACTTGAGTTCATTCAACCTCTCTATGAACAGGCAAAGATTGAAGAGGTTCGAAATACTCCTTCCGTTTTAGTACTGGATAAAGCGGCTCCTCCTGACAGAAAAGCAAAACCAAAAGGTACTCTATACGCACTTATCGCATTGGTAAGTTCCATCATTGTTGGGTTCTCTGTTATTTTCACAAAAGAACTTCTTCATAAGTATAAAGAAGCTGAACCTCAGAAATATCATTATCTCACTGATTGGATAAAATCCGATTTCAGAAAAATATTTAAACGAGTAAGAAAATAACCCCGAGAGTAATTTAGATGAACAGTACCAATACGATCTTTAACGAATCGCGTAAACGTTATATCGGGTATGTTATTTCATATTGAATACCAAAGGAAAGAATGTGCGAATGGCGAATCGGCATTTTTTCCCTATTCGCGATCAAGTATAATGTGAAAGAAATGAACATTTTTAATCCGATAAACTGCCCTGTTAGCCACAGCGATATCATGAATTCCGAAAGATGATGGAGCATACATCTTGATAACGTTGGAGCAATTCCAAATATGATAATGTGCATCGAATTTAAAAACATCGATTCTCATCTCCTTATACCGACTAACCTGTATGCAATTGAGCAGTTACGGAGGGAAATGGAATGAGTTGGATTTGTATCGTTGGCTTCGGAATTTGTTCGGCGATCATCCTGTCGTGTTTCAAACGCGGGGCGGATCCATTATCCCCAGCGAGGGTGTTTGGATTTATTTGGAGCCTTTCGATCACACTCGTTGAGTTTAAACTCAGTGCGTTGCAACATATCTGGAATATAGATAGCTGGATCTTGCTCCTTCTGGGTGTGGTGTCTTTTCTTATTGGGACATTCATCGCATACGTTATGAACTTCAAAAGGGAAATGGTTCCGATCAATAGTATGCGCCGGTTGTTGAGAAGAGAGGAAATCCGTGAATCACGTCTTTTCTGGATCATTACTCTCTCTGTTCTTATTTACAGTATCTCGTATCTGGTCATCTTCCTTGTAAAAGGATTTCTTCCGGTTTTTGCTGTCGGTGCAATATCGAGAGTCGATTTCTATGTCTTTGGTTTTGGTGTTCTCATTAATTCAACAGCATTTATAATTTATTTTACTGTCCTGTATTATTTCCTGGTTCATGGGAAAAAGGGTAAAAAAGTATTTCTTACATTTATCTCCCTGATCGCCGTCGGCTCATATTTTCTTCTTCTCCAGAGATTTCAGATTATTATGGCGGCTGTGATATGTTTCACTCTCCTCTATTATGCAAGCCACTACATACGATGGAGAACCACTCTCCTCTTTTTCTCAATTTTAGGGGGGGTTTTTTTCTGGATCATGACCCTGAGACTGGGTAAACTCGTCCTTACCTATAATTATTATTGGTCGAGGATGAAATTTTCCGCGGATTATGCACTTCTGACGGAACCCTACATGTATGTGGTGATGAACTTGGAAAATTTTGCACGCGCGGTGAGTAGATTAGAACACCATACATATGGATATTTCACCTTTGATTTTATTACCGCTCTGAGCGGACTCAAATACTGGGTCATAGACTATTTCAAACTGAATCGAACACCGTTTCTCAATAGCTCCTATAATACATACACGGCATTTTACTGGTTCTACAGCGATTTTGGTGTTTTTGGATTGGCTCTGATTCCATTGGTGCTCGGCTTCAGTGCAGGTTTGTTGTATTACAGGATGCGGAGTAAACCGACAATAAAAAATGTAACGGCGTATGGAGTAATGGTCTTCGTTATGTTCATCTCCTATTTCAATTTTCCGATAGCGTTTCTCTGGTTTGAATATAATATACTCGCACTGTTTTTAATTTTGCGGTGGACGATGATACCGCTAAAGGAGCATGCCTGATTGACAACGCTATTCCATCAGCAAGAAGGATTTGTTACACCGTCGGTGTGTATTTTTTTGACATTTGCCGTGGACCATGGTGTGCCCCATCGTCCTGCGTCGTCAATGTGCACTTCAATAAATAAATCGGTGCAGCAGACTGATCCGGGGAAGTTGTTCAAAGACTGGCTTCTTACCAGTGTGGCACGAAATTTCTTCGCGAATAATTATTGGATGTTACCCCCGTTTCCCCGGAGGTTTTTCTAAAATTCCGGCGATGGATACTCGGTTGCGTGATATCCGCTGTCATTTTCAACACTCTGTCGCGGTTTTTCTTGCGACGACAGGACCAATCATGATCTATTCGATTGACATAGACTCCTGGAAAAACGGTGAAGGAGAAAACGATTTTCATGAGTAGAGTACGACTACTTGTCAAAAACTTCATTCTTCTTTTTACATCAAATGTTACGGGGCAATTATTTTTTATGGGTGGTTTGATACATCTTGCACGCACCCTCGGCCCCGGTGGATTTGGACTTTGGAATTTTGCGCAATCCTGGTTAATGTATCTTTTCCGTGGCGGCGAAATGGGACTCGAAGTTATAGGTGTAAGAGAGATAGCACGTTCTCATAAAGACACTCCACGCTGGATTACAGCTGTTGTCCTTTCACGTTGTGCGCTGGCGATAGTACTTCTTGTCTGTACGATCCTGGCTGCAAAAGTGGGGCTAATTCCACAAGATGCTTCACCACTTGTAATCACGTTCGCTCTACTGGTAATTCCCATGGCATTTATTCTGGAATGGGTGTTCGAAGGCCATCAGGATCTTTTTCAAGTAAGTGTGGCTCGTGTCGCTAAAGGGCTTATTTTTCTTGTACTCGTCGTGATCTTTGTACGATCCACTTCAGACATGAATCTTTCAGCTTTTTTTTACGTCATCAGCCTCACATTCCCAATAATTTATGTCGGTATTATTGCCTATCGACGTTTCGGTAGTTCCGGGGTTCGGGAAGCCCATCCGATATTTCCCTATCTTTGGAAATCGGCATTTCCTGTTGGTGTTGCCACATTGTTGTCGCAATACAGTTTATTCCTCGGAACAATGGTTATTGGATATACAATGCAGCGCGACCAGCTTGGTTATTTTACTGCATCACACAGGATAATGATTTTTCTATGGGCATATATAATTTCGAGTCTTCAAAGAATTATTTTGCCAACGTTATCAAACCTCCATAAAATATCATCCGAATCATATCAATCGTTTGTGGAGAGGTTCATGAGGTTTGCCGCGTTAGTGAGTTTTGGACTCGGACTGTTCGTCACCGCGCTGGCGGCGCTAATTATTCGCCTTCTCTACTCTGAGAGCTACGATCCATCAATTCCGGTCTTGAAGGTATTAGTATGGGCTTTTGTGATGGCAAGCATTCGTACCATTCTCGAAATTTCTCTCCTTGCTTCGGATCGACAAAAAATGTATCTCAAAGGCATGCTGGGCGTAGCGTTTCTTTATACCGTACTGACACCCTGGATGGTTTCACTCTATGGTATCATCGGGGCTGCCTATGCGGCAATCATTGTCGAGTCGCTCTATTTTGTTTTTCTTCTTGCTTTGTGGAGTTATGAGCGTCATTCGGATATCTGGAAAACAGTGGTGAAGTCCTTTTTTGCCGTTACCATCGCTGTTGTCGCTATGGTCGTTACACAATTGAATATTTTTCTGGGTATAGTCCTGGCGATGAGTCTTTATGTGGGTCTTTTAATCGTTACAAAGGCTTTTTATTTGACGGAATTCGTTGAGTTTCCCAAACTGGTCAGGGTCGTGCTGGGAAAGGAAAAGTGATTTGCAGCGACTGAAGGGGTCTCAAACACAACGTTTGTATCAAAGAGTATGAAAATTCTTCTTAATCTTCTTCATCTTACTTCCGAGCGCCTTGGGGGCAGCTGGACATATTCAATAAACCTAGTCCATGGTCTTGAAGCTTTTACAGATGAACATGAAATTATTGTTTTAGCAAATAAAAAAATTGCAGGATTGCTTGGTCAGACAGAAACAAGGCTCTTCACCGTAGAGATAGAATCGGAAAACAGGATAAAAAGAATTGCTTGGGAAAATATTAAGTTGCCTGGAATTGTGAAATCTATTAAACCGGATATATTCCATGGTCCGGCGAATACGCTGCCTGAGAATTTACCGTGCCCGGGTGTGGTGACAATCCATGATTTTCAATATAAGTACTATCCAGAAAATTTTCCTTTTTTACGCAGACAGTACTTAACGTGGTCAATCCCACGATCCTTACGCAGAGCCGAGCATGTAATTGCCGTCTCAAACTTTACAAAAAAAGATGCAGTTCGCTTTGTACATATCCCCGACAATAAGATATCGATTATTTATGAAGCTGGACTTAACGCTCATGAGTCAGAGTCTTCTTATGGCGATGAGGAAATATTGATAAAAAATAAAATTTCCACCCCCTTTCTTCTTTCTGTCGGATCATCATTACCCCATAAAAATCTGCTCAGATTGATTAAAGCATTTGCTAGAGTGGCGAATGAAATACCACAGAATCTTATACTCGTTGGTGAGGAATTTGGATATGGGAGCGCACTACAGACTATGATTGATCAGGAGCTTGGGTCCAATCAAACACGGCTGCACCATATTGGTTTTGTTGATAGAAAAGATTTAATCACACTCTACAGAAAGGCGGACGCATTCATCTTTCCTTCTTTGTTTGAGGGGTTTGGCATTCCCCTGTTGGAAGCTCTGCAAAGTGGGTGTCCTATTGCGGTATCAAATTCGACAAGCCTACCGGAAATAGGTGGCGAAGCAGCTATATATTTCGATCCATTGAACGTCGATGAAATGGCGTTATCGATTCGCAATATTGCCCTCGACTCGACATGCCGTTCAAAACTGCAAAAATTGGGATATAAACAGGCCTTAAAGTTTTCGTGGGATACCATGGCCTCAGAGACATTAGACATATATAAGAAGGCAATTGGTACATAGAATTATAGCATGATTATCAAAAACATCGTTGGACTTATCTTTAGGAAACAGGTATTATTAATTAATTGAAAAGATGACTGATGATAGATCAACAAGAACTTCAACGAGAAGAACAGTTCTGGGATAAGATTGGCATAAAATGGTTGAGTAAAGAAAAAAATGCTCTTTCAGTAAACGATCCTAATAAATTTCTTTCGGGATCTTCTGTAGCATTCGACTATCTCAGAACACTAATAGGTGATCCGAAGAATAAGCGTATCCTGGATTATGGATGCGGGTCAGGCTGGTTGTCTGTATACTTTGCCAAACAAGGGGCGTATATTAATGGCTTTGACATTTCTTCAAAATTAGTCGAACTTGCCGTAAAACGTGCTGAAATAAATGGAGTATCGTCTCGTACAATATTTAGGAAAATGATTGCTGAAAAACTTGAATACGAAAATAATAGTTTTGACTTTGTCATAGGTATCTCAATATTGCATCATATCGACCTTGAAGAAGGATCGCAAGAGCTTAAGAGAGTTTTAAAACCGGGAGGAATAGCACTCTTTATCGAACCCCTAGGTGAGAGCAAATTCTTCGATTATATCCGAAATCATATTTTTCGAATTCATCATGGTGAAATTCGCAGCGTCGATGCCGAACACCCTTTGACATATGAAAATATCATGAACTTCGGACACAATTTTGCATCGACACAATACAAGGAATTTCAATTGACGGAAATGATCGCCCGTATAACAGGCGACCGTATAACTAAAATTATAGGATTACGTAAGCTTGATACAATTCTCCTCTCTCATTTTGCGAGCTTACGTAAGCACTGTCGGCTGATAGTTATTTCTTATCAGAAATGAAAAAATATATACCCACTCTATCTATAAGAGGACATCATATATCGCATGAAACAAATAACAGAAAATCTAAAAAATGGCAGAGTCCGCATTACGGCTACTCCCCTCCCTCTTTGCGGTCCGAGCGAGATAATGGTACGTAATGTCGTGTCGCTTATAAGTCCTGGAACGGAAAAACTTTTAATTGAATTGGGGAAAAAGAATCTTGCCGGAAAAGCCGTCTCACGACCGGATCTTGTGAAATTGGCCTATGCAAAGGCAAAACGTGAAGGTTTTATCAATGTGTTTCGGGAAGCACTTGCCAGGTTAGAAGAGCCGTTACCACTAGGATATAGCTCTGCTGGAACCATCGTTCAGGTCGGTTCTAAAGTGAAAGGTTTTTCTCCGGGTGATGCAGTAGCCTGTTCTGGCTATGGCTATGCAAGCCATGCAGAATTTGCCGTTGTTCCACCAGATCTTGTCGTAAAACTGAAATCGCAGACGGGAAAACCACTTTTATCGTTTGAGGAAGCCGCATTTGTGATGTTGGGAGGAATAGCACTTCAAGGATTTCGATGCGCTGAGCGTACGCATGGTGAGTCCATTGTCGTAGTAGGACTCGGGTTGATCGGTTTGCTGACCCTGCAAATTGCCCATGCATATGGATGTCGTGCATTCGGTGTCGATATCGACGGGGAAAAAGTAGGATTGGCAAAAAAACTATGCGGTCCGCATTCATTTTTGCTCGGAGAGGGCGATGTTGAGCAAACAATCCTGAATTTAACGGGGGGTGAAGGGGCCGATGCAGTTATTCTTACATCCGCGTCGAAAGACAATGCTCCAATACTCTTTTCTGAACGTATTGCAAGAAAAAGAGGGCGAATTGTCCTCGTAGGAGTGGCCGATCTTTCATTAACCCGAAAAGCTTTTTGGGATAAAGAATTGACATTTACAGTATCCAAAGCAGCAGGCCCGTCCGGGGAGGGCACAATAAATCAACACCTTATGCCTTTGGAACTTGTACGCTGGACAGAGAAACGAAATCTTGAGGAATTTGTACGACTGGCGGAGGAGAAGCGCATTAATCTGTATGATCTTATCACCCATAGGTATGAGATCAGAGATGCTGAACAAGCATATGAAATGATCCTGAAAGGAAAAACCAGGTATATCGGTGTCGTCATTCAATATCCAAAAGAAGCCGATGAATCAGATACCGTGATCAATGAACATCAGAAGAAAAATACCGAATTACCATCGACAAAACATTCGCGGAATAGAATCGGATTTATTGGTGCCGGGATGTTTACACGAAATGTCTTCATGCCGGTGGTAAAACGAACCGGGTTGTTTAAATTTATCGGAGTCGCGGCAAAATCAGGACTCGAAAGCAGCCATCTGGCTGAAACATTCGGTTTTTCATACTCGACAACGGATTATTCAGTTCTATTAAATGATGATTCGATCGATAGTATTTTTATCACAACCCGCCATAATCTTCATGCACCGATTATCGTGGATGCACTTGATGCCGGTAAGAATGTCTATGTTGAGAAACCCCTTGCCATTAGCGAGGCCGATCTTACACTGATTCAACGGGCCTTTAGGAAACGAAAACAAGCCCAACTTCTAATGGTAGGATTTAACCGGCGATATGCTCCTCTTTCACGAAAAATAATGGCAGGATTCGAAAATCGGGCAATCCCAATGCAGATTTTATACAGGGTAAATGCCGGATATATCCCGGGTGATCATTGGACACAGGACCGTGAAGTGGGAGGGGGACGAATCATTGGGGAAGTCTGTCATTTTATCGATTTTTGTCAGTATCTTACTCAATCCGTTCCAATCGAAGTGTACGCCACGGGTATCGGCGGCAATATGGGAAAATATTTCGAACATGATAATGTTCAACTCAGTATTAAATTTGGCGACGGTTCACTTGCAACGATTATCTACACAGCTCTCGGTTCTAAACTATTTTCTCGTGAGCGTGTCGAGGTATTTTCCGGCGATTCAGTCAGTGTGTTGGACGATTTCCGTGTCCTGAACATAATGTCGGGCGGAAAGAAACATCATAAATCGCTCTGGAATCAGGATATGGGATATGCCGGGGAGCTGCATTATTTTGTCGAGGCGGAGTCCGACAAGGCGGCAGAACTCTTCAGGAGCGCAATCTATTCGACACGTACGACATTTGCTGCAATGGAATCCCTGGCTACCGGAAAGCCTGTGTTGATCAGAGAGGAAAGTCGATGAACATTGTCCTTCTGAGCGCATATTTTCCCCCGGAAATTGGGTCTGCAGCACATCTGTTCTATGAACTTGGCGGAGAGCTGGTACGCCGCGGTCACCGTGTGACAGTATTAACGGGATTTCCTGCGTATAATGTCGATGAAACTACATTTCCGCTTAAATACCGGAAAGGGAAACACCTGATCGAGGAAATGAACGGCATGCGTATTATTCGCATGCGTTCTCCCCGGATGCCGCGTCATGTTCCCGTACTCCGGGGCCTTGAACAAGTGTCGATGGCATGGACATTTCTCTGGAACGGATTATTTACATTACCGAAAGATAATGATATTATTCTCATATACTCGCCGCCGTTGTTTTTGGGACTGACGGCACTCTTGCTGAGGTTTTTTAAGGGAAGTAAGGTCATTGTAAATATTCAAGATCTCTTTCCGCAATCAGCGATCGATCTTCAAGTGCTCAACAGTAAAATATTGATTTGGTTGTTTCAAAAAATTGAGAAGCTGATTTATCGACAAAGCGATAGTATCACCGTCCATTCTGCCGGCAACCGGAACCATGTTCTGCAGTGCGGCGGGCGTCCTGAGTGTACTTATGAAGTTCCGAATCTGGTCGATACACAAGAAATTCATCCCGGTGAACGGAACAATGCTTTCCGCAGCAGGTATGGTATCCCGCAGTCTGAGTATATTATTTCCTTTGCAGGAGTTATTGGCCTTTCCCAAGATATCGATACAGTGATCGAAGCTGCGAAGTTGACAGCCGATCTCCAACCGGTTGTCTATTATATTGTCGGAGACGGCATTGAAAAAGATCGCTTGGTGAAACAGGCCGCGGGGTTGAAAAATATCCGATTTCTTCCGATGATTCCTAAGAATGAATATATAGAACTGTTGCAGGCATCGGATATCTGTCTCTCGACACTCCACAAACAGGTAACGACACCGGTTGTACCATCGAAGATTTTAAGTATCATGGCAGCAGGCCGTCCGGTGCTGGCAAGCATGCCATTACATGGAGATGCACCCAAATTGATCAAAGAAAGCGATTGCGGCATATCCGTCGAACCGAACCATCCCGGGAAACTGGCCGAAGCGGTTCGCTGGATGTTTGAACACCCCGACCTTTGTGTATCGATGGGCACGAACGGCCGCCGGTACGCGGTCAGACATTTGTCACTTGAAGCATGCACGTCGCACTATGAACAATTATTTACTAAATTAAAGAAATCGAATTAACGAAGGAGTTTTGTATGCAGGATTACCGATTATCATATAAAGATAAACGAATACTTGTTACCGGTGGTGCCGGAGCTATCGGGTCCCGCCTTGTCCGCAATCTCTGTGAATCGGGCGCAGAACTCGTCATGGTATTGGATAACCTGAGTTCCAGTTACCGGTGGAATCTCCCGGCACATCCAAAAATGATGTTTGTTCAAGGCGACGTGCTCGATGAAGTGAAACTCAAACGGGTGTTTTTCGAAGAACCTCAGATCATCTTTCATCTGGCTGCTTTTTTTGCAAACCAGAACAGTATCGACCATCCTGAGCACGATTTGATGACAAATGGGATGGGAACATTGCGGCTGCTCGAATACTCGCAATTGACAAAGGTGAAGCGATTCGTGTTCGCGTCCTCAGGATGCTCGATCTACGGCAGCTCGGCCCCTCTTCCGCTCCGGGAAGAATTTATGTCTATGCACCTCAGCACTCCATACCAGATTACGAAGATGCTCGGAGAACTCTATTGCAACTTTTTTCATCACCATTATGATGTTCCCGTAGTAAAAACCCGGTTCTTTAATTCGTACGGACCGGGCGAGGTACCCGGGCAATACCGGAATGTCATACCGAATTTTATATACTGGGCTCTGCAGGGAAAACCGTTGCCTATTACCGGCACGGGTGAGGAAACGCGTGATTTTACATATGTCGAAGACATCTGTGACGGTTTGCTCCGGGCAGGATATTTTGAAAAAGCAGTCGGCCAGGAAATGAACCTGGCTTCGGCAAGAGAAACACGTATCATTGATCTGGCGACTATGATCAATCAGATCGTTGGAAATTCTTCCGGTATCGTACTTTCACAGCGCCGGAAATGGGATACGAAGAGCCGACTTCTTGCATCTGTCGACCGGGCAAAAGAATTATTAGGATATGAACCGAGCACGGACTTCAAGAAAGGATTGACAAATACAATAGAATGGTTTAAAGAAAACTGGGAAAATATTCGTGCCTCTTCCAGTTTTGAGCCAGGAATGTCTTCGGCGAATCGTATTGCGCAGGCGGCGACGACAGAAAAGCAAGGCATGTAGGGTATTCCTGAACCATAATCGTTTGACACTGGAGGATAGGAACAGGTAGTTATTCAGTTATGAATAAAATGCTGATATGTTTTTTTAGGGTTGTTTGATTGCGATGACGAAATTCCGGGATAAATTACAGCTTCTTCTTGTCGATATCATCACCATAAATATCGCATGGCTGACCTATTACCTCATCCGCATAGAATCAAAATGGATCGCCTACGTTGTCGAGCCGGAATTATGGGTACCGATGATCGTCATCTATTGCTACTGGCTGATCCTCTTCACGTTTGTCGGACTCTACCGTCCCTGGTATGCAAAGTCGCGCTTCGATGAATTTGCGCTTTTATTCAAGACCATTATAGTTGGAATCGTAATCCTTTTTTTCCTCATCTTTATCGATGATACTTCAAATAACTCTCCGGCTATCTCGCGACTGCTGATCCTGCTCTACTGGGGTATCATGCTGCTCTTTGTCGGAGGTGGTCGGCTCGCTATTCGGAGTGTTCAACGTCGCCTGCTTCGGGCGGGTATTGGGTTACGCCGATCATTAATCATCGGTTGGTCTCAAAAGGCAAAAAATATGTACGATATGATCGAGCAGCACCCTGCACTCGGGTATACAATCGTCGGTTTTGTCCGCACCGATAAACGAAAACAAATTATGTCGTACAAAAATATACGAATTGTCGGAGTGCTGCAGAACCTTCCCGTTTTGATCAAGAAATTTCGCATTCAAGAGATAATCGTAGCTCTTGAATCAACCGAGCATGAGAAACTGCTTGAAGTAATCCGATATAGTGATGAGCAGCATGTCGGCATTAAAATAATGCCCGATATGTACGATATCATCAGCGGTCAGGCAAGGACGAATCAGATATATGGATTTCCGCTGATCGAAATTATGCCGGAAATCATGCCGCCTTGGGAACAAAGCCTCAAAAGACTCATCGATATCGGTTTTTCATCCTGCGTTCTTGTCATAGGATTCCCGGTCTGGCTGATTATAGCTCTGATCATCAAGATCGATTCACGGGGTTCGGTATTGTACAAACAAGCACGTGTTGGAAAAGATGGAAAGGAATTCATTATTTATAAATTCCGGTCGATGCGGGGCGATGCAGAAAAATATGGCCCGCAGTGGGCCGGAAAGAAAGATCCACGTGTAACGACATTCGGGTGGTTTTTAAGAAAAGCACATCTCGATGAGATCCCACAGTTCATTAATGTCTTTCAGGGTGATATGAGCCTCGTCGGTCCCCGGCCGGAACGTTCATTTTTTGTCGAAAAATTATCGAAAGAAATTCCGCTCTACCCACGAAGACTTAAGGTGCGTCCGGGAATTACGGGCTGGGCTCAGGTAAAGCATAAATATGATGAATCACTCGAGGATGTAAAAATAAAACTGCAGTACGATCTGTTCTATATCGAAAATATGTCGCTTCGAATGGATATTAAAATTATTCTGAATACAATCTACGTCATGCTGATGGGGAGAGGGCATGCATGAGGAAGATAAAAGTATAAAGATAAAAGATACAAGATAGAATAAAAGGTAGAGGTAAAGGTAAAGGTAAAGGAGTGGAATAAAACATCTTGTCACACAAGGAAAGACCGATGATCGTACCAATGACAGATATTCAAATCCAGTATCAAAAGCATAAATCTGAATTCGATTCAGCTATTCAGCGGGTGCTTGATTCCGGTTATTTTATCCTCGGGAAAGAAGTTGCAGATCTTGAAAGTGCCATTGCAGGCTATCTCGACGTCAAATATGCAGTAGCATGTGCTTCGGGTACTGATGCGCTACAGGTCGCGATGATGGCATTGAATATCAAATCCGGAGATGAGGTCATCACAACGCCGTTTACATTTGTCGCGACGGCAGAAACGGTCGTACTGCTCGGAGCAACTCCGGTGTATGTTGATATTGACGAACGAACATATAATATTGATGCGTCTAAAATTGAGGCTGCAATTACTCCAAAGACAAAAGCAATCATTCCCGTGCATCTATACGGACAGGCGGCGGAAATGGATACGATAATGGAAATCGCCCGAAAACACAAAATTGCCGTTATCGAAGACAATGCTCAGGGGGTCGGAGCAACATATAAAGAAAGAAAAGCCGGGGGAATTGGCGATATTGGAACAATCAGCTTCTTTCCAAGTAAAAATCTTGGCGCATTCGGCGATGCGGGTATGATGGTAACGAATAATGAAACTTGGAGTCAGAAAATGCGGATGATCTGCAATCATGGATCGCGGGTGAGATATCAACATGAAATACTGGGCGTCAACAGCCGCCTCGACACAATTCAGGCGGCAATTCTCAACGTGAAATTGAAATATCTCGATGAATGGAATGAAGGCCGGCGGAAAATCGTTGGGAAGTATAATGACCTTCTTCGTGGGACACAGGTCATTACGCCATATGTGGAACCTTATAACCGACATATCTATCATCAATATACACTACGAGTTCAGAATCGTGATGGTCTGGGAGAGTTTTTAAAGACAAAGGGAATACCATGGGCTGTACATTATCCGATTCCTCTTCATTTGCAGCCGGCATTTGCTCATCTCAAATATGGGAAGGGAGCCTGCCCCGTGGCTGAAAAGATTGCGGCAGAAGTGATATCTCTTCCAATTCATCCGGAACTTACTGATGAACAACTGGTATATGTAACGGATGCTATCAAGGAATTTTCTGGCATGCGTCGTGCTCCTGACAATTATAATTGATAGTGAGAAAAATGGAAAAAGCACTTGTAGTTATACCCACATTTAATGAGGCGGATAATATCCAGAAGATTATAAATGATGTTCTCTCCGTCGAATCGTCGCTCAATGTGCTCGTTGTTGATGACGCATCACCAGATGGTACGGGCGCAATAGTCAAAAGAATAATGACCACGAATGATCGGGTTCGTCTGATTGAGCGTGAAGGGAAGAAAGGACTCGGGACGGCTTACGTTGCCGGATTCAAATATGCCCTCGCCAACGGATATGACTGTGTATTTGAAATGGATGCCGATTTTTCTCACGATCCCCGTGAAATTCCGAATTTTCTTAGTAAAGTTAGGGACTATGATCTTGTTGTCGGTTCGAGATATCTTACCGGTGTCACCGTCGTCAATTGGCCGCTCAAACGATTAATACTCAGTTATGGGGCGAATCTCTATACGCGGATCATTACCGGAATGCCAATTAAGGATGCAACAGGCGGTTTCAAGTGTTTCCGCCGAAGGGTTCTCGAAAATATTGACCTTGATGCAATTCACTCAAATGGTTATGCTTTCCAGATCGAGATGAATTTCAAGGCATGGAAAAAGGGATTCAGGGTAACTGAAATTCCGATTATTTTTGAAGATCGTCGGGTCGGTGTTTCAAAGATGTCGAAGAAAATTGTGTACGAGGCTATTTTCATGGTCTGGAAACTGAAGTGGCATAGTCTGATTGGAAGACTTTCATAAATGGATCTCTCGATTATTATAGTGAACTATAACGTCCGCGAGTTCCTCGATAACGCGCTGGTCTCGATTTCGAAAGCCGCCGAAAATCTTCGTCATGAAATCTTTGTCGTCGATAATGCATCGGACGATGGAAGTGTTGAGCTTATCAGGTCGAAGTTTCCAGGGGTGAAGCTCATTTTGAACGAGAATAATATCGGTTTTGCCCGGGCGAATAATATTGCCCTTCAGCGGGCGGTAGGGAGATATCTATTACTGATCAATCCCGATACAATCGTTCAGGAAAATACATTCCAGGTAATGATCGATTTTTTTGAGAAGAATCCAGATGTCGGCATGGCCGGCTGCAAGATTCTGAATCCTAACGGAACACTCCAGATCGCATGCAGGAGGAGTTTCCCAACGCCATTAATTGCATTCACAAAAATAATCGGTCTGTCTTCGCTCTTTCCCAATTCCCGGTTGTTGGGACGATATAATCTCACCTATCTTAATCCTGAAGAAACATACGAGGTTGATGCGATCAGCGGCTCTTTTATGATGCTGCGGCGTCGGATCTTTGAAACAGTCGGCGGTCTCGATGAAGAATTCTTTATGTATGGAGAAGATCTGGATTGGTGCTATCGGATTCAAAAAGCGGGATGGAAAATATTTTATGTTCATTCGACGCAAATAGTACATTATAAAGGCGAGAGTACAAAACGGAGCGACCTTGATGAAATCAGGATATTTTATCAGGCAATGCATTTATTTGTCAGGAAACATTTCAGCAATTCCTGGTTCAGCCTTTCCCTTCTCAGAAGTGGCATTGTGATTCGCACACTCTTTGCTTTTCTATGGAAAGCATTTCGCAACAGCATTATCCCCCTGTGTGACATCATCCTGATCGATATTTCACAAATAATCGGGGAACTTATCTGGATGGGACGGCTATGGACATTTCCAAATTATGCCTATCCAATCATCTATATCGTCCCACCGATGATTCTTGTCCTGGCGATGTATTTTCTTGGTGTATATACCGAACGGCGGCATGCCATTTCGCGGACATTGGGCGCTGTGGTGATCGGATTTACCATCATCTCGGCCTTGGTTTTTTTCTTCAAAGGTTTCGGATTCAGTAGAGCCGTGACAGGGATCTCATTTATTGAAAATCTTCTATTCTTGCCTGGATGGCGGTTGTTGCTCCGATTGCTCAGTCGAAGCGGTGAAAGATTGTTCTTTGGCCGGCGCACACTGATTGTGGGGACAAGCTCTTCGGCGCAGGAAGTACTTCGAAAAATCCGTCTTCATGCGGATGATGAATACGATGTCGTCGGATTCATCGATATTAATCGTCAGAGGCTGGGTGAAAAGGTATCGGGTGTTGAGATCACCGGGAGTATCGACAATATAGGTAAAGTCATTCGTGAAGCGAAAGTGACCGATGTAATTTTCTCAACCGACGCACTTTCCTATGGCGACATCCTCTCGGTAATCGGACGTAGTCGAGAGCGCTCGGTGAATTTCCGGCTCGTACCAGATAACCTCGAGGTAATTATCGGCAAAACACATATCGACCAACTTGACGATATTCCGCTGGTAGAAATCGACTATAATATTGATAAACCCGTTAACCGCATTACAAAAAGGACTTTCGACATTCTTTTCTCAATTATTCTTTTGATTTCGATTTACCCTTTTGTATATTTAAAGAAGTTGCTCGGATCGAAAGATTCATCGGCCTTTACAACTGCAATCTGCAACGTACCTCTCGTCCTGCGTGGAACGTACAGTTTTGTCGGCCGTCCAATAACAATTGGAATCGAAAATTCACACACCGACAAAAAGGAACTTTATCTTGGAAAAGTCGGACTGACCGGAATGGTGCAGATCAATTCTCGCAGTATGACAACGCGTGAAGAAATAGAACGGTACAATCTGTATTATGCAAAAAACCAGTCGTTGACGCTCGATATTGAAATTCTCGTAAAGTCGCTTTTACATCGGACGAAGGAGTAAAAGGATGGCAAAAGTGGTCCTCGAATTCGAAAAGCCGATTCTTGAGCTTGAGCAAAAAATCGATGAGATGAGGAAATATGCCGATAACCTCGATATTTCGGATGAAATCAAAAAGCTGGAAGAGAAAGTCGATCAACTTCGCCAGAATGTGTTCACAGGATTGACCCGATGGCAAAAAGTACAGCTCGCCCGTCACCCGGAACGCCCCTATATGCTTGATTATGTAAGCTTCATGATGACCGATTTCATAGAGCTTCACGGCGATCGGTCCTACCGCGATGATCATGCTGTAGTGGGTGGTTTTGCACGTCTGGGTACCGAGACCATTATGGCGATTGGCCATCAAAAAGGAAGAGATACCAAAACGAATCTATACAGGAATTTTGGTATGATGAATCCAGAAGGGTATCGAAAGGCTCTCCGGTTGATGAAACTTGCCGAGAAATTCTCAAAGCCGGTCATTACAATCCTCGATACTCCCGGTGCATATCCCGGTCTGGAAGCGGAAGAACGCGGTCAGGCCGAGGCAATTGCGCGTAATCTGCTCGAAATGTCACGGCTGCGAACACCCATTATCGTCGTCATTATCGGTGAAGGCGCATCGGGCGGAGCGTTGGGGATAGGAATCGGCGATAGAGTGTTGATGCTCGAAAATACATGGTATAATGTTATTGCCCCGGAATCATGCTCGAGCATTCTCTGGCGGAGCTGGGATTTTAAAGAACAGGCAGCCGAAGCGCTGAGACTGACAGCACCCGACCTGCTGGTGCAGGGCGTGATTGATCGAATTGTGCCTGAGCCACTCGGCGGAGCCCACCGTAACCCACAACTGGCTGCAATAATGTTAAAAGACGTGCTGCTTGAAGAATTGAAGCTGGTGAAAAAAATTAAAGTTGAAAAGCTTCTCGAACACCGTATCGAAAAATTCGGTGCAATGGGATCATACGACGAATAATGGCTCGGACTCTCTTTATGACATCGCAGATCCGTGTACGATATGCCGATACGGATCAGATGAAATCAGTGTATTACGCAAAGTACTATGAGTATTTTGAGCAAGGGCGTTCCGACCTCCTGAGGGAAATCGGCATGCCGTATTCTGAAATCGAAGCGCTCGGCTATTTTCTCCCCGTTGTGGAATCACACGCAAGATATATTTCTTCTGCCCGGTATGATAATTTGATAGAAGTGAAAACGATAGTACGCGAGATTCCAGCAGCACGAATCCGCATTGACTATGAAATCCGGCGCGCAGGCGAAACGGATCTTCTGGTTGAAGGATATACAGTCCACAGCTTTGTAAAATCTGATACTGGCCGTCCGACGCGTGCACCGGCTTCGTTTATTAAACTCCTTCAATCAAAATTCGAATAGAGAGAGCTATCATGTTAAGTCAGGAACTTCTCGACATTCTTTGTTGTCCAAAGTGCAAAGGAGATCTTCTCTATGATGCGGCAGGAAACTCCCTCACATGCAAGAAATGTGCAAAGGTGTATGCCGTGAAGGATGATATTCCCATTCTCCTGGTGGACGATGAACAGTAACACTCTGCACGATAGCCGTGTCAGCCGTATCATTGAACAGGCGCTCTTCGAAGATATCGGCCTGGGCGATGTCACCAGCGATGCAGCCGTGCCCGAAGAAATGTTGGGAGAAGCGGTTCTTCTTGCAAAAGCAACTGGAATCGTCGCCGGTCTCGAGGTAACGGCAATCGTGTTCCGGTACGTCGACGAAGGCCTCCGTATGTTATCGAGCGTTCACGATGGTGATCATGTTCGACCGGGGGATCTAATCGGAACTGTCAACGGATCGGCGAAATCCATCCTTAAAGGAGAACGCGTCGCGCTGAATTTCCTTCAGCGAATGAGCGGCATCGCAACACTTACACGGCAATTTGTCGATGCCGTCAAGGGAACAGGTGTCAGGATCACCGATACACGAAAGACTGTTCCAGGACTTCGTGTGCTCGATAAACTTGCCGTGACGATCGGCGGCGGAGTGAATCATCGTTTCGGGCTTGACGATATGATGATGGTCAAGGATAACCATATTGTTGCTGCAGGCGGGATCCAACCTGCAATCGAGCGCTGTTTTGCCTACCTGCAAAAAAAAGAACTTAATATTCCGATCGAAGTTGAAACGCGATCAATGGATGACGTTCGTAAAGCTATGGCCTGTTTTGAAGCGGGCAAGTTTTTCAACCGAATCATGCTCGATAATTTTCAACCTGATGCAATGCGCGAAGCTGTCAAACTCATAGCAAAACGTGTGGAGGTGGAGGCATCGGGCGAAATGACGCTTCAGAATGTCCATACCGTCGCTAAGACTGGCGTCGACTTGATTTCGGTCGGTGCCCTGACGCATTCGGTACAGGCACTCGATATTTCTCTGGAACTGACACTCCGTCGGTGACATGTTCGATAAAATCAAACGACTCGGCGCAGAAACAGCCATCTATGGTATCAGTACCATTCTCGGGCGATTTCTGAGTTTCCTTCTTCTTCCCCTTTATACGAATATCCTTCCGAAAAGTGATTACGGCGTTGTTGCAAATGTCTATTCCTATATAGCATTTCTCAATGTTGTCTACGGCCTCGGAATGGAGTCGGCTTTTTTTAAATATGCATCGACTCGAGAGCTTGGTGATGAAAAAGAAGTCTTCGGACTCTCGTGGCTGACCGTGACTATCGGATCTGTTCTTTTTTCTCTTCTGATTCTCTGGAATGCAACTCCGCTTTCATATCTGGTAGCACGTGGTGAACAGGAACGATATATCGTGATTTACGCCGTCGGGATTCTTTTCTTCGATGCAGTTTCATTAATACCGTTTGCAGCGTTGCGATTACAGAAAAGGCCGTGGCAGTTTGCGGGAATCCGGGTTGCGGGGATCATTCTAAATGTTGTACTAAATGCCATTCTTCTTGCAAAATTCAGGATGGGTGTGGCGGGAATATTCGTCAGCGGGATCATTTCATCTCTTTTTACGGCACTCTGTCTTTTCCCAACAATTGTCCGTCATATCGCATTGCCGAAAAATTCAAAGCTCTTTTCGGCATTATTGAAATTCGGTCTGCCATACGTCCCGGCAGGACTCGCCGGCATTGCGCTTCAGGTTATCGACAGGCCGATTCTACGGGCGCTCACCGATGATGCGTCGGTCGGCATCTATCAGGCAAATTACAGACTCGGAATTTTTATCATGCTGATTGTGTCGATGTTCGATTATGCCTGGCGTCCTTTCTTCCTTTCGAATGCAAAAGAACCGGATGCGAAAAAAATGTTTGCGCGCATCGCTACGTACTTCTTCCTCCTTCTAATGTTTGGTTTTCTGGTGATCGCATTCTTTATCGGCGACCTTGTCGGTATTGAAATTTTGCACCACCGCTTAATTCATCCTGCATACTGGCCGGGACTCGGCATCGTTCCCATTGTGCTCCTCGCATATGTCTTTACAGGAGTATATGTCCTTCTAATCCCGGGTATTTATATAGAGAAAAAAACTCAATTTCTTCCACTGACGTCAGGACTTGGCGCCGTAACGAATATCGGGATGAATCTGTTGCTGATTCCTCTGCTCGGATTTGTAGGCGCAGCCTGGTCAACTCTCGGCGGTTACCTTGTGATGGCGCTATCGCTCTATTTTATTGTTCAAAGATATTACCCGGTCAGATACGAATTCAGAAGAATGGGCGTAATTGCCGTATCGACAGGAATAATCTTCTGTATCTTTGTCGTAGTCGGAGGTACTCTCCATGCTCATATGCTTGTCAAAATCGGACTTCTGATTGGATTCATCGGGCTTATGGCTCTCATGCGCTTCTTCGATCCTGCGGAGATTCATATACTAAAAGCTCTTTTTCAACGGAAGACACCGCCTTCAGATATACCGCCATCTATTATGTCTGAGTGAAATGCCGTCAGAATTCGGAGGGATAAAAACAGATTTTTAATTTTCGGGATGAGTATACTATGCTGGATTATCCTCCCATAAACCATTTTTTTGTGTGATGCACTGCATCGCCATATTCCTGCATCAATTTCATTTCATCTTCGCTTAGAGGTCCATCTGAAAGAGATTTTATATTCTCTTCGAATTGTCCGATGTTTCTTGGAGCCGTCAGACAAAGATGCACGTTTGGATTTGAAAGAACAAATCGGTAGCATTGACCGGGCGTCGGTATCAGCCTGTCTGTCGGCCATTTTTTCGATCTTCGGATCAAATAGGTCCATCGTGTGGCCGTATAGCTCGTAATGCCGGGATTGTGATCTTTCACAAAAGGAAAAATATCCTGCTCTGCACCACGATGTGCCGCATTATAGCGGATCATCAGCACGTCCATCGATCCCTCAGCAGCCAGCCCGCCGGCAAATTTGCGGTCGTGTGTCGATAAGCCGATTGCGCGGACCTTCCCCTCCTTTTTGAATTGGGCGAGCTCTTCACGGGCCTCGACCGGAAAATCTTTTTCTTTTGTCACTCCAAGAAAAAGAAATACATCGATATAATCAGTCCCGAATTGACGGAGCCGTTTCTCAAGCGTTCGCCGAAGGTTTGGATATCCGATCAATAAATTATACGCTCCTGTTGCGATGACAATATCTTTTCTCTTCTGCCCAACTACGCTCCGTATCGCGCGTATTAATTGTCCATCGGTCCCGAACCCAAAAAAATAGTTCACCCCTTCATCAAGAGCTTTGTACACGGTTTTTTTGCCGGGCCAATATGTCGCCGAGAGTCCGAGCCGATGTACTGTGATACCTGTCCTACCTAATGTCGTATGGGTAAAATCTTCAGCCATGTTTTTCTCCTCCAATTTGCAGCACTTTTGAACCGCGGATTATCCCTTCCTTCAATTCAATAAGTGCTAAATTTGCCTTCACAAATGGGAATACCTCAACCACCGGAGTCAAAGGAATTTGAGCGGCAAGAGCAAGAAATTCCAATACGTCGCGGCGGGTGACATTAGCGATGCTTTTTATTTCCTTTTCCAACCAGAGATGATGTGTATAATCCAGATTGAGTAAATATTCTTTGTCCAGATTTTCTTTTCGAATTGCGTTGATAACGAGACGCCCGCCGGGAACCAGGTTATTCATTGCTTCGACGATAGGTTTCCATACCGGTGTTGTATCGATGATCGCATGGAGTTTCAAGGGTGATTTGTCGGTTACATCGCCTGTCCAGACCGCGCCGATTTCACGGGCAAAAGCCCGCTCGTTTTCACTCCGTGCGAAAACAAAGAATTTTGAATGAGGGAAAAGATGGCGCGCCATTTTCAGGACGAGATGTGCTGAAGCACCAAACCCTGTGAGTCCGAGATTCTGCCCGTCGTTCAAGCCAGTAAGTCGTAATGAGCGGTACCCGATGGCGCCTGCACAGAGGAGCGGAGCCGCCTGAGTGTCGGAAAATCCCGCGGGGATATTAAAAGCAAAATCCTCAGGGACCGTCACGAGTTCTGCATATCCGCCATCCACGTCTCTTCCCGTTGCAACAAATTCGGGACAGAGGTTCTCGTCGCCCCGGCGACAGTACTCGCACTTTCCGCACGCTGAAAAAATCCATGCAATACCGACTCGATCGCCAATCGGAAAATTTTTTGCATTTTTTCCAAAGCTTTCAACCCGTCCGACAATTTGATGTCCGGGAATTACGGGGAAATGTGAAGGTGGAGTGCGGCCTTCAATTTCATCAAGCTCGGTATGGCATATACCGCATACTGAAATGCGTATGAGAATTTCATTCTCACGTGGCGACGGATCGGAAATATCGACCAGAGAAAGAGGATTTCTGTTTTTATTTAGGTCGCAGGTGCTATTGAGAACGAATGCTTTCATATGTAGTATTCTGTCTGCGTTTCGGCTTTCTTAAGTGTATGAAGAACTCGCAAAACATTCAATCTTTGTACGGTAGTTCCGGGAATATTGGTGAAGTTCTTGGAATTTTATTGTTTTTTCCGTATCTTTTAAAATATGAATAGCATATTTGCCTCGAGCCCGCCAAAGGCATGCTTGGGGCATTTTTATTGTTTGTGTTGGGAGAGAACTTGTCCGTGCCGGATCTTCTAAGAGAAGACATAAGAAATATTGCAATTATTTCACACGTTGATCATGGAAAGACGACGCTGGTGGACTATATGCTTCGCCAGACAGGCACGTTCCGCGAGAACCAGGTCGTTGAAAAACGTATCATGGATTCATACGACCTGGAACGTGAAAAAGGAATTACAATCCTGGCAAAAAATACTGCCGTAAATTATATTCCGGCTGGAAAAAATACACCCATCAAAATAAATATTGTCGATACGCCGGGTCACGCGGACTTCGGCGGTGAAGTAGAACGGACATTAATGATGGTCAACGGCGTTCTTTTGCTGGTCGATGCCGCTGAAGGTCCGCTTCCGCAAACTAAATTTGTTCTTAAAAAGTCACTCGAGCTGAACCTGAAGCCGATCGTCGTTATTAATAAAATTGATCGGAAAGACGCCAGGCCGCATGAAGTACTTGATGAGGTTTTCGATCTTTTTCTTTCACTCGGGGCAACGAACGAGCAGCTTGATTTTCCCGTGGTGTACTCGATCGCAAAGCAGGGAATTGCAAAAAAAGAACTGGAAGATCAGGGCAACAATCTTGTTCCTCTTTTCGAAGCCATCGTCAATCATGTTCCTCCTCCGCCGGGTGACACAGAATCGTCCTTTCAGATGCTGGTAACGACGATCGATTACAATGACTATCTGGGGCGGCTCGGGATCGGACGGATATTTCGCGGAACAATCCGTGTCGGTGCTCCGATGAAAATCATCCATCGCGACGGAATTGTTGAAGACGCTAAGATCACAAAGATTTACACGTTTCACGGCTTGAAACGCCTCGAGGTGAACGAAGCGAGTGCAGGCGAAATCATCGCTATTGCCGGGATGGAAGATGTCGATATCGGCGAAACCATTGCCGATCCTGCCGATGCTTTCCCGCTCCCGTTCGTATCGATTGAAGAGCCGACGATCTCGATGAACTTCATAGTGAATAATTCGCCATTTGCCGGTCTTGACGGAAAATACGTTACAACGCGTCATCTCGGTGAACGACTGGCCAGAGAACTGCGGAGTAATGTCAGTCTGCGCGTTGAGCTTACCGATTCGCCCGATGTGTTCAAGGTTAGCGGGCGCGGTGAATTGCATCTGGCAATACTTATCGAGACTATACGGCGTGAAGGATATGAACTTCAAGTTTCGCGACCGGAGGTTATTTTCAAGCGCGTGCTCGATGTTCTCAGCGAGCCGATAGAGCACGTGATCATCGACGTTCCCGACGAATTTGTGGGTGTAGTGATCGAGAACCTCGGTAAACGTAAAGGAGAATTACGGAACATGATCTCCAACAATGGGAATACACGACTCGAATTCGTCGTGCCTGCACGTGGTTTGATCGGATTCCGAAATGAGTTCATGACCGAGACGAAGGGAACCGGCTTATTACATCACAATTTCCAGGGCTATGAACCGTATAGGGGAGATCTTCCGATCCGGAATAAAGGAGCGGTAATTTCATTGGAAGATGGCGAAGCGGTTTCATATGCAATGTGGAAACTTCAGGAAAGGATCACATTCTTTGTTGAACCGGGAATACGTGTCTATAAAGGCATGATTGTGGGGGAGAACGCGCGCGAAGGAGATATGGTCGTCAATGTTTGCAAGACGAAACAACTGACCAATATGCGTGCAAGTGGAGCCGATGAAGCGATCCGTCTCGAACCACCTCGCCTGCTCACACTCGAACAGGCAATCGAATGGATTGCCGACGATGAATACGTCGAAATTACACCGAAGAGTATTCGATTACGAAAACGATATCTGGATCATAACGAGCGGAATAGAATGAGCCGTAAGAAAGCAGAAGAAGTTGAATTGTAGAATATAAACTACACCGGCGAAGCGTCATTGTTTCGCCGGTGCGCGTTTGTGAAGAAACCGACTTCTCCGTGCGGTTTCGACCATAACACAATAAGAACAGCACGCCTGACTCCTCCCCTCATCCGATCTCCCCACCGTTAAGACAAGCGTGCTGTGTAAGATACTACCTTCCTACTTTTTACAACAAATTTTTTTATTGGAAGTTCCCTGGGCGGGTACAGATATAGCGTAAACCACCCCTCTTATTTCAAACAAAGCAGAAATTGCATATTTCGGGAAATCGCATGCATACCGGATCATACCGGATTATGGCAGTTGATGAGTTTATTTTAATGCTTTCTGAGGGGAGGAATAATAAGGGTAATGAGAAGCCCTCTTTGACTAATATAAAAGAAATAAAAGAGTCACCTGATTTTTTTCGGGGAAGGATGAATAAACCGCTCTGTGTCTATAGATACTTCTTTATATCGGCCAGTAGATGTTCATTAGTTTTTGTCTTTTGAATAGCTTGAAGAAGTAATTTCATGGCCTCCACAGGCTTTTTTCGTTCCAGAGCGCGGCGGAGTGTCTGGTATACGTAAGTATTTTCTCCGAATAATAGTTCTTCACGGCGTGTTCCGGATTCAAGAATATTGATTGCCGGAAAGATTCGCAGGTTCGAAAGCTCGCGGCTGAGCACGAGCTCCATATTTCCTGTTCCCTTAAACTCCTCGAAAATCAGCTCGTCCATTCTCGAATTTGTCTCGATAAGCGCGGTGGCAATTATTGTCAAGGTACCATGATTCTCGAGTGCGCGGGCTGCGCCGAATATTTTTTTAGGAATCTCGAGTGCACGGGCGTCGACTCCACCGGAGAGTGTTCGGCCGCTGCTGCGTTGTGTCAGATTGAACGCACGCCCGAGTTTTGTGAGAGAATCGAGCAGTATTACGACATCCCGACCGAGCTCCGCTCGTCGTTTTGCATAATCAAGCGCAAGCCGCGCAAGACGTGTGTGGCTTAGCCGGTGATCATCGTGCGAGCTTGCAAATACCAATCCCTTTACGGCGCGGCGAATGTCGGTTATCTCTTCAGGCCGTTCATCAACAAGTAAAATGATTAAATCAATTTTTGGATAATTGGTGCTTATGGCATGGGCCATCTGCTGGAGGAGCATTGTTTTGCCCGAGCGGGGAGGTGCGACGATCAAACCTCGCTGTCCCTTCCCGATTGGAGAAATAAGGTCCACAATTCTCATCGCCGTGTCGTTGTGAGGGCCTTCGAGTTTCAAGAGCTCATTCGGGTTGACGACGGTGTGCTGTGAAAATTCGACAACGCGCATCCATCGTTCCGGCTTTACTTTATTAATTCGTTCTATAGTATCGACCTGGGACTTGCCGTTCCCGGCAATACTAATCGTTCCTTCAATCAAAACGCCGGGGCGCAAGCGATATTGTGTGATGAGGTGAGGGGCGATATAAGGATCCGTCGGAAGGTGGCGTAATGTTAATGAGAGGGTGCGGACAAAACCGAACCCTCTTTCTTCGACTTCAAGCAATCCTGAGTATGTTTTTTCCAACGTGGTATCGTGATAGTACCGCGCCATCGTGAGTGACGGCGTGTGATGTATGTGGTCAGGTTCCTGAGGAATAATCTTCCATGTATGCCCGCTGTTCAGTTGTAAGTATATCGATGGTGATCCCCTGTGTTGCGAGCTTCACTCGTCCAATTTCCTGATCCTGCTCGGGTGTGATGTCGTGGACAACGGTATCGAGCTTGACGCCCCGTTTATGGAGATCTGCAAGGCGGAGTTGCGACATGAACTGATTTGCGAACGACATATCCATGACCTCTGATGGATGTCCTTCGGCAGCTGCCAGGTTTACCAGACGCCCCTGTGCAAGGACAAAAATGCGGCGTCCATCTTTCAACAAGTACTCTTCATTATTCGGACGCATTTCGCGTATACTCTTTGCCTGTTTTTTTAAATGTCCGAGGTTAACTTCGCAATCGTAGTGACCGGTATTGCAGACGATCGCTCCATCTTTCATTTTTTTAAAATGACGATCTATGATGACATCTTTAACGCCTGTTGCGGTAACAAAAATATCGCCGATTTTAACAGCGTCATCCATTTTCATGACTCGCATACCGTCGAGTGTTGCTTTCAAAGCGGCAGTAGGTTTTACTTCGGTCACGATGACGCTCGCTCCAAGACCTTTACCGCGCGTTGCGACACCCTTCCCGCAGTGGCCATATCCGGCAATAACAAGGTTTTTCCCGGCTATGAGAACGCTGGTCGCCCTGATAATACCGTCGATGGTCGATTGTCCGGTCCCGTACACATTATCAAAATCCCACTTTGTTTCGGCATCATTTACGGCGATGACCGGATACATCAAAGCACCGTCTTTGGCCATTGCACGAAGGCGGTGAACACCGGTGGTGGTTTCTTCCGTCCCGCCGATAATTTCGGGTACCAATTCCTGATGTTTATTATGGATGGTAAAAATTAAATCGGCGCCGTCATCGAGAGTGAGGTTGGGGTGAAACTTCAATGTTTCTTCAATACACCAGTAGAATTCCTTTACATTCATACCGTGCCATGCAAATATCGAGATACCGTCAGCTGCAAGTGCTGCCGCAACCATATCGTTGGTCGAAAGAGGATTGCATCCGCTCCAGCTTACCTGCGCTCCTGCTTCAATGAAGGTACGGATGAGCACGGCAGTTTCTTTCGTAACGTGCAGACAGCCGGCAATGCGGTACCCTTTTAAGGGTTTTGTTTTTCGATACTTCTCGCGCAGTGCCATCAACACGGGCATACGCGAATCGGCCCATTCAATGAGCCTATGCCCTTCTGGGGCGAGTTTTAAACTTTGTACTTTGTACAGACCTTTTTTTTCATCCATAATATTTTTGTCGTTATGAAAATTTTAATTACACGGCTAACTTTTTCAGCATTGGGACGAGATCCAGTTTTTCCCAGGTGAAATCCTTGTCGTTTCGTCCGAAATGACCATACGCTGCAGTTTTCCGATAAATAGGGCGGAGGAGCTTTAAGCGACGGATGATTCCACGCGGTGTGAGGTCGATATTTTTCCTGATGATCTTTGCCAGTTGAATGTCCGGAATTCGTCCCGTGTTATACGTATTTGCATAAATCGAGACGGGCTCTGCCACGCCAATTGCGTAGGCAATCTGGATCAAGCATTCATCAGCGAGTCCTGCTGCAACAACATTCTTGGCCAGATGTCGTGCCGCATAGGCTGCGCTGCGATCGACTTTCGACGGGTCTTTTCCGCTGAAGGCACCGCCGCCGTGAGGTGCGCGCCCTCCATAGGTGTCGACGATTATTTTTCGGCCGGTGAGCCCGGTATCGCCATGCGGTCCGCCAATTTCAAAACGTCCTGTTGGGTTGACATGATAGATTGTTTTTTCATCAAGATATTGTTCCGGAATCACTTTCTTCACGACGTGCTCGATGACATCTTCTTTAATTTTCTTTTGAGATACTCCGGAATCGTGTTGTGTCGAGATGACGACAGTGTGGACATGTACCGGTTTGCGTCCTTCGTACTCGACAGTAACCTGCGATTTTGCATCCGGCCGGAGATACGGCATAACCTGCGGCGATTTCTTCCGGAGCTCAGAGAGGCGATATACAAGCTGGTGGGCAAATGTAATGGGCATTGGCATATATTCCGGAGTTTCGTCGTTTGCATAGCCGAACATCATCCCTTGATCACCGGCACCTCCTTTATCTACCCCTAAAGCAATATCGGGAGATTGCTGGTGAATGGCCGAGAGAATACCGCAGGATTTGTCATCGAATCGGTACTCGGCTTTTGTATATCCGATGTCGCGTATGACGTCGCGCACGAGTGATTGGATCTCAATGTATCCCTTGGTGTTGATTTCACCGCCGACGACAACGAGTCCGGTGGTGACAAATGTTTCACAGGCGACACGTGAATGAGGATCCTGTGTGATCAGAGCATCAAGCACAGCATCGGAGATTTGATCGCAGATTTTATCCGGATGTCCTTCGGAAACAGACTCAGAAGTAAACAGTTGTGACATGAAACTACTAGCTCCTTAATAATAGAACAGTGAATTATTCTTTTAGAAGAAATCAATCTCGGACGAATCCCCGACATTAATCCGTTTCCACACTCCACGTACCGTTGCATTATTCCCTACGATCGAGTTCTCAAGGAGAGCTCCCTGGACCTGTGCATCTTCGCTGATTATCGAATTGCGTATGATTGCATCACGGACAACAGCACCATCAGCGATCGTTGCATAGGGACCAATAACCGAATGACTGATTGTACATTTCTTCGATATAAAAACCGGCGGGATTACTACGATGCCATCATGTGACGGTTTCGATGGATATTTATCGAGAAGGTGTCTGTTTGTCTCGAGAAGTGTTTCGGGCTTTCCACAATCGTACCAGCCCTCGACATGAAATGTTTTTATTCGCTCTCCTTTGCTGATCATCAATTGTAATGCATCGGTGAGCTGATATTCATTTTTTGTCCGGATATTCTCTTTTACGAGCTGGGTTACCGATTCGATGAGGAGTCGAGTATTCGTAATGTAGTATAACCCGACAAGTGCAAGATTACTCGTCGGGTGTTCAGGTTTTTCGATGAGATTTTTGATATAGCCGTGGTCGACTTCGGCAATTCCAAAACGCCGTGGATCTTCGACCCATTTCACACCCAGTGCCGATTCGTTCTGTTTGATAATCGGAACAAGATCAACATCAAAAATTGTGTCGCCCAAAATAATCAGTACGGGTTCACTCGGAAGAGTTTCACGCGCAATATAAATCGAATGGCCAAGGCCAAACCGTTCTTCCTGTTCCACGAAATCGACATGAATATCGTAATGGTTCGTGATGTATTCTCGAATTTTATCTCCCATGTAGCCGACTATCACGGTGGCGTTATCAATTCCGGTTTCGATTAGTTTGTCTATTATATGGCCTATAATCGGTTTGCCCGCAACATTCAGCAATACTTTGGGGAGTGTATAAGTATGTGGTCGAAGCCTGCTTCCTACGCCAGCGACAGGAATTATTGCTTTCATATCTACTCAATCAGTGATGTCAAAGTAATCTGGTATAAAGGTACTGAAGATTCTCCCGAGAATCAATTATGATGTCGGATTTGATTTCGAATCGGTTTTTTGTGTTGACGATGCATTTGGAGGTGTAGTATCTTTTGGGCTCTCCTTTTCGTCTTTTTTTGTTGATGGGGGAGAATCGGTTTTTTCTTTCTTGCCGATACTTTTATAATCGGTGAAGTAAAAACCGCTTCCTTTGAAAATCATTCCCCCGCCGCCACCTAGAAGTCGTTTCAAGGTTGATTGACCGCATTGTGGACAATTCACCAGCGACTCGGCGGTAATCGATTGGAATTCCTCAAAATCGTAGCCGCATGCGGCACACCGGTATTCGTAAGTCGGCATAATTACTCAATCATGGTTCCAATATACAACAATAAAAATATACGTTAGGTTCAAATCAGATGCAACGAAGAAACCCGTGCATCTTGATTCTCGTTTGACAAAATTATATACTTGAGCATAAAGCTACTATTTTGGTTGTAGAGAAGAACAATGAAATTGATCAACCTCATATTGGTTGTGATTGGACTGGTCATCACGCATGCAACACTCAATGCTCAATTCTATTATTTTGGCCGGAACAAGGTACAATATACCGACTTCGACTGGCATGTTCTGAAGACCGACCATTTTGATATCTATTACTATCCGGAAATGAAAGAACTTGCCGAACGTGGGGCAGCATTTGCAGAAGAAACGTTTAAAGAACTTGAAGAGCGGTTTAACTTTACGATTGTACATCATATACCGCTTGTATTTTACAGCTCGCCGCTTCACTTTCAACAAACCAATACCACTCCAGGATTCATCCCCGAGGGGGTTGCCGGTTTTTTCGAGTTTCTAAAAGGTCGCGTGGTGATTCCCGCCGATGGGTCGCTGAGTCAGTTCCGTCGTGTGATACGGCACGAGCTTGTCCATGTGTTCATGCATGCAAAAATCAATCGTGTACTGGTTGACCACAGACAGTTGACAGATCGGGAACCGCCACTCTGGTTCACGGAAGGGCTGGCAGAGTATTGGTCGACGAAATGGGATACGCAGGCCGAATGGCTTATGCGCGACGTTATTCTGAACGGTTACTTTGTTCCGCTTTCACAAATCTATTCAATCTCCGGTTCATTTCTTATGTACAAGGAGGCTCAGCTGCTTCTGCAATATGTGGCAGAAACATATGGTGAGGAAAAAATATCTCTCCTTATCGATAACTTCTGGCGCTCTTCAACATTTCAGGACGTATGGAAATTCACCATCGGGAAAGACTACGAGCAATTTGATGAAGAATGGACCTACGCGATGAAAAAAAGGTATTACCCTCTCCTGACGCATTATGATCAGCCAAGTTCGGTTACACGGCAGATTGTCAAGGAGGAGTTCAATGTTAAACCGGTATTTTATAAAAATGATACTACAAGGGAAGTACTTTTTATAGGAAATCATACGGGATACACCAGCGTATATCGAAAGAATCTGGATGATCCACAATCTCCGATGCGATTAATCATTGAAGGAGAACGAACGGATGAATTCGAATCATTCCATTTCTTTTCAGCGGGGATGGATATATCGCACGCCGGCCTGCTCGCCTTTATCACAAAAAGCGGTGAAAACGATGCACTACATCTGTATGATCTGAAGTGCGATTCAAGCATCGCTAATTATTATTTTAAGGACATTGTTTCGCTCGGTTCACCGACATGGTCACCTGATGGAAATCGCATCGCATTCTCTGCAATAGACAAATCGGGCTTCGGTGATCTCTACATTTTTGATCGAGTTCATCAAACGTTAGAACGATTAACAAACGACTTCTACGATGATCGAGATCCGGCTTGGTCTCCCGATGGCAGTACCATCGCATTTCGATCGGATCGGACAACCTATGGAGTCAATGGTCATTACAACCTGTTTCTGTATTCCCTTGACTCGAGAACCATAGACTATCTCACACTCGGGGAGGAAGACTACAGCTCTCCGGCGTGGTCACCCGATGGATCGAAGCTGGCGTTCATTTGTGATGCGGATGGAGTCCCGAATCTATGGGTCATGGCAATGAATAAACGCAAACTTCGGACACTTTACGGCGGTGAAATTCGTCGGATCACAAATCTGAGCACGGCAGCTTTTGACCCTGCGTGGACCGACGACGGCCGGATACTGATTTCGGCTTTTGAGAATTACAGTTTCCGAATAATGCAGATTGATTCGATAGAGAAGCGATTCGATACGACAAGCGTAAAAAAATACGTCGGTATCTCTTCAGCAACCGAATTATGGACGACGAACCGCATTCCCGGCAAAGATGAGGTGAATGCACTTCGATATACCCCGGACTATACCCTGGATATTGCACAAACTCAGATCATGACCGATCCGGTGTTTGGAACGCGCGGTGGAGCCGCATTAGCCGTGAGTGATGTTCTAGGTAATGAACAGTATTATTTCTTAATCTATAACACGGCTCAAGCTCAGAGCGAATTCCTCTCAAGTTTCAATATCGCTATTTCGCGTTTGTCTTTGAGCCGGAGGACCAATGTCGAATATGGAATTTTTAATTTTGCAGGACGTCGATATGATCTCACCGATCCGGATCTCTATTTTTACGAGCATTCTTTCGGCGGCTATGTTGCGCTCAGTTATCCTCTTTCGAAATTCAAGCGAATAGAGCTTAGTACAAGTATTAATCGATCGGACAAAGAGCGTTTTGAGCTCGGTTCATCACGCGAAGCATTACTGCTTTCCAATGCTATTTCTTTTATCCATGATAACTCGTTGTGGGGCCCCAGCGGTCCACTCGATGGCAGCCGTTTCTTTCTCACTCTTGCATATACAACCGATATTCAATATTCAAATGTAACGTACTATTCGGTTCTTGCAGATTATCGATATTATTTCCGATTGAGCAAACGAATAGCATATGCAGCTCGTCTGAATGTCTATTATAATGAGGGGAAGGAGGCTCGAAGATATTTTATGGGCGGAAGCTGGGACTTAAGGGGATTTGACCGATGGTCAATTCGCGGAAAGAAATTGTGGCTGACCAGTCATGAGCTCCGTTTTCCCTTTATTGATGAACTGGCCGTCCGCTTTCCGTTCGGTGTGATCAATTTCGGATCATTCCGTGGGGCATTATTCTTCGATGCGGGTAATGCTTGGGATGATGCATATCATGAAACACTTGGAAGTATAGGAGGCGGTGTCCGCTGGAATATAGGAGGAGTACTGGTGTTACGGTACGATATTGGAAAGAAGATCGAGAATAATTTTAAGACTCTTCAAGAGGGGTTGTTCTATCAATTTTTCTTTGGGTGGGATTTTTAATCATTATTACAACCGATTTATGATGAGATCATTGATACAAATTGTTGTACAAAGGAGTTGGTTGTTGATGTTGCTGATGTTTTTCGGATGCAGCGGGTGGAATATTCAGCAATTCAATTTGATGCAAGAAAAAGGTTGGACAATGAACGGACACGATGCCCGGCGTTCATGGAATGCGGGTAGGTCTGTTCAACCTCCGCTGAAACTTCTCTGGAGCTACGATGCATCATCGGCAACCGGATCGCCTGTGGCAGCAAATAGCATCCTTTTTGTGGGAACATACAGAGGTGAGTTGCACGCGATCAGTATTAATGATGGTGAACGGATCGGAAGGATTTCGCTTGAGGGAGTAATTCACGGGACTCCAGTGCTAGATAACTCTATTATATATATTGCCCTCGCATCTGGAGAGAATACCTTCCAGGCGGTTGATGTGACAAATGGAGATATGGTGTGGGGGAAAAAACTTGGTCCCATAGAGACTTCCCCGATTCAACATAATCTTTATCTCTATGTGACAACGATGGATGGTCATGTCTACTGTCTTGAAAAAACCACGGGAAAAGAAATATGGAAATATTCAATTCCAAATTTAAAGGGGCAAAAGAATATTCATTCATCACCTGCGACCGATGGAAATGTTCTCGTATTCGGATGTGATGATGGAGTGTTCTATGCACTCGATGCAAGAACAGGTAACCTGCGCTGGAAGGTGCAAACAGGAAAGAGCATCCTTGGTTCGCCGGCAATCAGTGCCGACCGCGTCATCATAGGTTCAACGGATCATGTTCTCTATGCATTGAACATTGCCGATGGATCGGTTTGCTGGAAATCCGATTTTGGCGGTATCCTGTATTCTTCACCCGCAATTGCTGAGAGCACTGTAGTCATCGGTGCAGCAAATGGATGTATTCGAGCACTATCTGTCATAACCGGGAATAGAGTCTGGGAATACAGAGCGTCGAGCGTCGTCAGTGCCCCGGGCGTTGTGTGTGGCAACATTGTATACATCGGTACACTTGATCATATTCTGTACGCTTTTAATATACAGAGTGGAAAAGTGTTCTGGAGCGACACACTGGAAGGGAGAATAAAGAATCCCCCCATCAGCTGGAACGGTATGATCTTTGTACCGGTTGAGGATAAATATATTTATGCATACGTATCAAACAATGAAAATCGATGATTAAAAAGCGGTCGGTTCACATATTTGTTGTTGCTGCCTTCTGGGTCATTCTGTGGCCGTATATGACGCAGGCGCAGTCCGGAATTTATCAGGATGGAATTGTTACAATCACCTCCAATGTGATTGGAGCGAATGTATTTTGTGACTCGGTATTTCTTGGAGTTACTCCACTGTTAAATATAACGCTTTCTTCCGGAAAGCATACCATCATGGTTATTGATGGAACCCCTTTTCAATGGGATGCGCAGAGGAAGGAACAGTGTATAGAAGTTCCGGCAGGATCACAGATGATACACTACTGTAATTTTCCTTCCGACTCTGCTGCGAATCTTAGGTTTAGAGGTTCTGTGCAAAAGGATATTCTGGTTCAACCGCGAAAAATTGAATTTCATTCTCTGATAACAATTGGTGGTAGCGTGGGTATCGTATGCGGTATTGCGACGGCATATTTCAAGATTAAGGCGGATGCCCGTTATAATGATTATCTTCTGACAGGAGACCGCGAATCTTTACGAGAGACACATCGGTTTGATACAATGGCCGGAGTGACATTGGCCTTAAGTCAAATTGGACTTGCCATGGTTGCTTACTGCCTACTTTCTGAATAGCATATTCTGATGAATTTTTTTACGGGGATACGCAATGGAGCTTGACTTTCATGCTTCAGTGAGCTATATTTTTTATAGTAGAAATATTGGGTATTCTGGGCGTTAATCTCCTCATGCCGGAGCCCGGAAGTTGAATGACACACAGTGGGGAACGATCACATCCGTACACACACTACCGTAGGGTAGAATATGCAAGATGAAAAGAGTTTCTTACGCAATGTCCCAATTTTTGCCGATTTAGACGATAAAGATCTGGCAAAGATTGCTGCGCTTGGCGTTCGTAAGAAATATAAAAAGGGAAGCATCATCCTTCTGGAAGAAGAAACAGGATCGGCTCTGTTCACCATCATTAATGGAAAAGTGAAAATCGTCCGAACGGACGATGATGGACGTGAGGTAATTCTTTCGATTCTTGGAAACGATGAGTTTTTTGGAGAGATGGCTCTTCTTGATGGACTCGCTCGATCTGCGAGTGTTGTCTCGATAACCAAATCCGAACTTTTTATTATCCACCGCCGAGATTTTCTGCAGCTCTTACACGATTACCCCGTCATTGCTGTTGTATTATTGAATGAACTTACTGGACGTCTTCGGAAGGCGGATGCTCAGATTAAGAGTCTTTCGTTACGTGATGCGGCGGGTCGGGTTGCAAACGTGATTGTACAGCTGGCTGACGATATCGGGCGGATCCGTAACGGACGTGTTGAGATTGAAGACCTTCCGTTGCAGCAGGATCTGGCAAACATGGCGGGGACATCCCGCGAGACAATTTCACGCATGATCCACCAATTCATTACGAAAGGATATCTACAGATGCAGGGGAACGCGTTGATTATTAATGATTATGAAAAATTTAAGAATCTACTCAAGTGAGGTTTTCTACGGGTAAATCCATTCATTTCAAACATAGAGACTGATACGGAGCGCATGGCGGGTAAGGTAGATCTCCATACACACACCACCTATTCAGATGGTGCGTTGACGCCTTACGAGCTGGTGATAAAAGCAAAAAAAGCGGGAATAGAAATCCTAGGTATTGCAGATCATGATAATGTTACTGCACTTGAAGAATCGATAACCCTTGGTGTCCAAGAGGGGATCGAAGTTATTGCAGGTGTTGAACTCAGTGCAACAGTCGGTGATCGTGATATCCATATCCTCGGGTATTTTTTTGATTACCAAAACCCGACATTGCTTGATTACCTTGCTCTTTTTCGAAAGGAACGTCTGAAACGTGCCGAGCGGATCGTTGAGAAACTTCATCATCTCCGCGTTCCACTCTCAATGGATGCTGTACTCGATCAAGCAGGTGTCGGTTCGGTGGGACGGCCTCACATCGCCAACGCTCTTCTAGATACGGGTTTGACGGATACCTATCTCGAGGCGTTCGAGAAATACATCGGGTATGGATGTCCGGCATATGAAAAAAAATTTCAGCTATCACCGGAAGAGGCGGTAAATATTATTGCCTCGGCCGGCGGCATATCGTTCTTAGCCCACCCCGGGAAATATACAAGCGAAGCTGTGCTCATGCAGCTTATCAAAGGGGGAGTTGATGGCATTGAGGTGGTGCACCCCTCACATTCCCCTGAACTTCAGGAATATTATAGAAACGTCGCGAGCCATTACTATCTTCTGGAAAGTGGAGGTTCGGATTTTCATGGAGGGAAAAAGAATGATGATTGGGCGCTCGGTACGGTGACGGTATCAGAATCGCTCGTCGATGCGATGAAACGTAGACTCTTTGCATGACAATAAACGTGGTGTATTTTTATTGAAGTATTGACAAGAAGAGAGAATAATATGATGTATCAAGGTAAACTCACTGCAAAAAAAATACGGATTGGCATTATCGTTAGTCGATTTAACGATATCGTCACACACCGATTACTGGAAGGGGCGATGGATTGCCTTTTGAGGCATGAAGCCGATTCATCGTTAATCGATACGGTGTACTGCCCGGGTTCATTTGAAATTCCTCTTATGGCGCAGACACTGGCACAGAAAAAACGTTATGATGCAATCATCTGTATCGGATGTCTCATTCGTGGTGAAACACCTCATTTCGATTACATCGCTGGAGAGGTAACAAAAGGAATTGCACAAACGTCGCTCGCATGTGACATTCCTATCGGCTTTGGGATCCTCACCACCGATACCATGGAACAGGCGATTGATCGTGCTGGAGGGAAATCAGGCAACAAAGGATGGGATGCAGCACTCAGCGTTATCGAAATGATTGATGTAAGAAAGCAACTTGAGACAACGAAATAATGCGCTCTATGTGTAGACTTTTGCTTCTCCTGGTGGGCATGATGATTGCGTGGGCTCCGATATGGTCACAGGGATCGGGCGAATGGAAAAATTATACTGCACAGAATAATGTCCGAAGTATCAGTGCGATAAAAGGCAACGTTTGGGCTGCAACGCAGGGCGGAGTATTCTGTTATCGCATCGCTGATTCAACCTGCCAACAGTTCACAAATTCCGAAGGACTCCCGACCAACGATGTTACATGTGTAATTGCGGATGATAATGGCGGAGTATGGACCGGAGACGCTACTGGAGGCATTGCCCACTACAATCCGGGAAACGGTCAATGGCAGGTGAATCTCGACATCACAAACTCCAGTTTTCTAAAAAAACAAATAAATGCATTTCTTCTCTACGGTGATTCATTGTTCATTGCCGGAGACTATGGCGTATCGCTCTTTTATAAACGTACGCTTGAATTTCGCGATAGCTATGTACGGTTTGGAAATTTTTCTGCATTGAATAAAGTCAATGGATTGATGATCCTGAGAGATAACATCTGGATAGCGACGGCAATCGGTGCTGCTACGGCCTCTCTCAGCTCCTCAAATCTGATTTCTCCGACGGCGTGGCGGACATATACATCGTCTAATGGCCTGCCGTCAGATAGTGTAAAAACAATTTTTTCACTTGATAGTATTGTTTATGTCGGAACGGACCGCGGTGTCGCATATTTCAATGGGACGACATGGACAATTATGGATGCACTCGGCCCATTGTCGATTCAACATGCTGTCGTAGGAACAAACGGTGTATATGCAATCACAAAAGATGCAATCTATTTAATTCAATCACCGACACAATTTCAAAAAATTGTCGATGTTCCAGCGGATATCCTTACAGATATCACCATGGAGAATGGTAAAATCATCCTTGGCTCGGGTTCGCGGGGAATCGGATTTGTCGAGGATATGGGTATCCGGTATACAATTCCGAACGGTCCTGCATCGAATCAGTTCATCAGTCTTGCAATAGATCAAAAGGGAATTCTCTGGGCTGCATCAGGATATAATCTTCAGGGTAAAGGTTTCTATAGCTTTGATGGAAAAACATGGACAAATTATACGACAAATACAGATACGCTGATCAAATCGGATGACTATCACCGCGTTGTGGTCGGAGTAAATAATACCAAATGGATTTGTTCATGGGGTGACGGGATGATGATGGTCCGCGATGATAATACACTCTATCGATATAGTTCTCAAAATGCTCCCTTCTTGGGTATTAAAAAAGATCCAAAATACATCTTAATCTGTGATGTCGCTTATGACTGGAAAGGCAATACATGGTTTGTCGATTGGGATCCCGCCGACGAAAAACTTCTCTGGGTACTTCGTCCGGATTCGACTTGGAGGGGATATCCGATAGGATATAATCAAACGTACACGGATCTCAGTGGCATCTCGATCGACCAAAATGGGAATAAATGGCTTTATCAGCGATTGGCGACAGTTCTATCGCCGGGTTTGTTTTTCGTAGATTCAAAAGGAACATTGGATGATCCGTCAGACGACACATGGACACTGTTAACAACCTCATCGGGATTAGTGAGCAATAATATCACAACAGTGGCCGTCGATAATGATGGTTCAATATGGGTGGGCACTACCAGTGGCGCGAATGTTATTCTGAATCCGTCGAATCCAGAGGCCTCATTAGATAAAAGTATTGTGATCCCGCTTGAAGGCATTAATGTAAATACTATTGCCGTTGACCCTCTAAATAATAAATGGATCGGAACAAAAGAAGGGATTTTTGTGCTCTCGGACAGGGCGTCAGTTGTTGCATCATATACGGTAAATTCCACAAATGGAAAACTTCCCGACAACGATGTGAGGTCAATTGCTTTTGATGGTAATCGAGGTATAGCATATCTCGGGACGGAAAAAGGTCTGGCAAGCGTTAGAACTTCCTTTATTGCACCACAGCCGTTGTTCCAAGATCTTCTCTTTTACCCAAATCCGTTTATTATTTCCACTGGGAAAACGTTAACTATTGACGGCCTGGTACAAAATTCATCGGTGAAAATACTCTCGAATGATGGAAGACTTGTCCGCGAGCTGTCAGATAAAAATTCTCTTCCGGGTGGCAGAGTTGCCTTCTGGGATGGAACCGACCAGCAAGGGGCGCAGGTGGCCAGTGGAATTTATCTTGTCGTTGCATATACCCAACAGGGAGATCAAGTCGCCACGGGAAAAGTGGCAGTGGTAAGAAGGTGACCGCAGGGAAGAACATGAGCGAAGAAGGATTTTCGAACATACATCCGTCACTACAAATTATCAATTAAGGAAACCCGTTGCTACTTTTCATTGCTAGGAGGAGATGACGTTGGAGAACACGAATCCGAAAGACAAGGTGTACAAGGAAGAAGTCTTTACCAGGAGGGTCCGGGCTGGAAAACGGACATACTTCTTCGATGTGAAGTCCACAAGATCAGAAAAAGACTATTACGTTACCATTACCGAGAGTAAACGAGTGGGGGAGGAGGAGTACGAAAAACATAAAATCTTTCTCTATAAAGAAGACTTCGATAAATTTATTGAGGCCCTCTCGGAAGCTATCGATTTCGTTCAGTCCGAATTAACCGAAAAGCAGGCGACCCCTGTCGAAGAGACTTGATTTATGACACATTGTCGCTGACGAACTATTCGGGCGCTTTTACGGCGCCCGATATATTTCAGGTAAACCCATTCCCCTTTTTCCTTGACTCTATTGGGTTTTTTCTCTATATTTTAACGTTTTTTTGCAGGACTGTTCTTTCAAACATGATTCAAGGTGTGGTTTTATCCAACAGAACTGCATATTTATTGGGAATTCGGTCAGGTTATGCAAATAAATATCTCAAATCTGGCGCAGGGCATTCACACATATTCTCTTGAAGTAGCACCTGCAGATCTTGAGATCCAGCAGCACTTTACTTCGGTTATTAAGGCCGAAGTAACGCTCGATAAGAGTGTCCACCAGATTTTATTGGAAGTCTGGATTCCTGGAGTAGAAGGTCATTTTCTATGTGACCGATGTGTTGAGGAGTTCAGCAGGATTATTACATGTAGTTACCGGAAAGTGTATGTCAGCCGGGAAATTGATGGTGTTGCTTTCAATGGGGACGAAATCGAGATTATTTCCCCTGATATGAACATCATTGATCTGTCCAATGATGTACGGGATGAAATTTTACTGGCGATCCCCTTGAAACTTCTCTGCAGAGAAGATTGTGCCGGTTTATGCTCACGTTGTGGAAAGAATTTGAATACCGGACAATGCGATTGTGCACCGGCACCTACGGATTCACGGTGGGAAGCGCTGGCACGTTTACGTGATAATTAAAGCCTGATAAGCCGTGTTCCATTTCCAATGTTTTTCTTCAGGAGATGCGGGTGTCTCGGTGAAATTCAAATATATGTTGATAGGAGGTCAGTATGCCAAATCCAAAACGACGCCAATCAAAAGCACGTGGACGCAAACGTCGAACTCATTATAAAGCTATAGTCCCCTCGTATGGTGAATGCCCAAATTGCCACGAGCCAAAACTTCACCATCGTGCATGCCCAAACTGCGGCTATTACAATGGACGTTCCATTGTAAGCCCAAAAGAATCCTAAAATGTATTTCCTTTGACGCATGTGATCACACGAACGGATCGATAACGTGAATGATCTTATGCAACCCCCAATAACCCGGTTAGGCAGACGTTGAATAAAAGTCGTGTAATACGAATTGCTGTTGATGCAATGGGAGGCGATCACGCCCCTTATGTCGTTGTAGAAGGAGCTCTCGATGCACTTAGACAAACCGCAAACCGGTTCGAGGTTATTCTTGTCGGTGATAAAAATGCAATAACAACAGAATTACAGAAATATCCCGGATCGTCGCAATCGGTCCGGATCGAACATGCTGCGGAAGTGGTAAATTTCGATGACGACGCGCTTGCTCCCGTACGTACGAAAAAACAATCATCGATTGCCGTTGGACTTCAATTGCATAAATCAGGCGAGGCCGATGCGTTTGTGAGTGCAGGACATACTGGTGCCGTGATGTCGGCTTCGACACTGCTCCTCGGACGTATCGAAGGAGTCGGGCGGCCGACAATCGCCGCCACGCTGCCGTCAGAAAAAGGATATTGTTTATTGACAGATGCCGGGACAAATGTCGATTGCCGGCCGCAGCATCTCCGTGAATTTGGCATAATGGCAAGTATTTTTGCGGAAGAAATTCTGCATTATCCAAAGCCAAGAATCGGACTCTTAAGTTTTGGTGAAGAAAAAAATAAAGGAAATGAACTCACTCTTGAAGCATACAAACTGCTGGAACAGAGCGGTTTAAATTTCATCGGGAATATCGAAGGGCGTGACATCCTAAAAGGTAATGTCCAGGTCGTGGTCTGCGACGGTTTTGTCGGTAATGTTGTTTTAAAATTTGCTGAAGGGATGGTTGAACTCTTACGTGTAAGACTGAAGATGTATGCAAAAGTATCGCTCTGGAATAAAATACGTATTGCTTTTGCCTATGGTACTCTGAAAAAAGTATTGAAGGAATTTGATTATCAGGAATATGGCGGCGTTCCACTTCTTGGTGTCAATGGAGTAACCATTATCGGTCATGGGAAATCGAGCGCCAAGGCAATAAAAAACATGATATTAAAAGCCGAAGAAATGGTTATTAAACAGGTAAACATAAAGATTCAACACGCACTTGCTACGTAGTAATAGAAGGATTTTCATGGAAAACATTCGTGCAACAATTACGGGTATCGGACACTATGTACCAGATAAGATTCTTACAAATTTTGATCTTGAAAAAATGGTTGATACCTCCGATGAATGGATACGAACGCGCACAGGTATTCGGGAGCGACATATCCTTGAGCACGGCGGTACCTCGGATATGGGTGCAAAGGCTCTTCAATCGTTGATGGCTAACAGCAACCTTGATCCATCGGAAATCGAAGTTCTTATTGTCGCGACCATTTCTCCTGACATGATGTTTCCATCGACATCCTGCTTAATTCAAAATAAAATCGGGGCGTCGAAGGCATTTTGTATCGACCTGTCAGCCGCCTGCTGCGGTTTTATCTATGCACTGGTAGTCGGTGCGCAATTCATCGAAAATGGAAGATATAAAAAAGTTGTCGTTGTTGGCGCCGATAAAATGAGCTCCATTACCGACTATACAGATAGAAACACATGCATTTTATTCGGCGATGCAGCAGCAGCAGTGCTTCTTGAGCCGAGTGAAGATCTTCAATACGGATTAATTGACCATAAGTTCTACTCGGACGGATCCGGAGCACCCTTTCTCTATCTGAAAGGGGGAGGGAGCTTGTATCCGGCAACTCACGAGACCGTCGACAAGGGATGGCACTACCTCTATCAGGATGGAAAATCGGTGTTTAAAATTGCAGTGGTCGGAATGGCCGACGTCTCAGAAGAAATCCTTAAGCGAAACAAACTCACCGGCGCCGATATTGACTGGCTGGTTCCCCATCAGGCTAATATGCGGATTCTAACGGCAACGGCCGAGCGGATGGGACTCGAAATGTCAAAAGTGATGGTCAATATCGACCGTTACGGAAATACCACCGCCGCCACAATTCCTCTCTGTCTGTCAGAATGGTGGCAAAATGGGAAATTGCGGAAAGGACAGCGAATAATTATCTCAAGTTTCGGTGCAGGGTGGACTTGGGGTGCCGCTCTTCTTCGATGGTCTCTTGACCTGAAACAATAAGGTACAATTAATGGGTGTCGTAGCATTTGTGTATCCGGGGCAGGGCTCCCAGTACGTAGGAATGGGAAAAGATCTCTATGAGCAAAACCCGCTCGCAAAAGAACTTTTTCAAAAAGCCGATGATATGCTCGGTATTTCATTAAGCTCGATTTGTTTTAACGGACCGGAAGAAGAGTTACGACGGACAAAAAATACTCAACCGGCGATCTTTTTACATAGCGTAATTCTGACAAAGCTTCTGCGATACCGTCCTGCGATGGTGGCGGGACATTCGCTTGGTGAGTATTCAGCACTGGTGTGCTCCGGAGCGATTTCATTCGAAGATGGTCTGAAGCTCGTCCGTTTGCGAGGCGAGTTGATGCAACGTGCCGGCGAGGAACACCCGGGAACAATGGCTGCGATTATCGGACTCGAAGGATATGTAATCGAAGATATATGCCGGGAAGCAAGCATGGCAGGAATTGTACAACCTGCAAATTTTAATTCGCCGGGACAGGTTGTTGTTTCAGGGTCAATACCTGGTGTACGAAAATCGATGGAACTGGCAAAGGCACGCGGTGCAAAAATCACGAAAGAGCTGGTCGTCAGCGGTGCATTTCATTCACAGCTGATGCAGAGCGCAGGCGATGGACTAAGAAAAACGCTCGCGACGATAAATATTTTTGATATTGAAATTCCTGTCTATGCAAATGTAACAGCACAACCGGTGAAAGCAGCAGAAGAAATACGCGATCTTCTCTACCGTCAATTACTCAATCCGGTGCGGTGGGAAGAATCGATTCGTTCAATGGTCAAAAATGGAGCAACACGATTCATCGAGGTCGGACCTGGAAAAGTGCTTCAGGGATTGGTAAAACGAATCAGCCCGGCTGTCGAAATATCAGGAATTGATACATTTCAAGAGTATCAAGCAGCGAAAGGATAGACAGCTTTTTCATCAGTTATTCTCGGTTATGTCGGAAATCATATGTAGATATTATCGGAGTAATAAAAAAAGACTTGCAAAAGAACTTGCATATCTTAATATTCAAAGATACAAGACCGGCAGGTCGGATTATAGGTCACTTGATAGCTTAGATAACAAGATAAGAGTGGGATTAGAATATGGGAGTATTTCAGAATAAAATTGTGCTCGTTACGGGTGGCGCTCGCGGCATCGGGAAAGCGATCTCATTGGCATTTGCAGCCGAAGGCGCACATATTGCATTTACAGATATCGTGCTCGGCGATGCCGCAGATATAACGTTGCAGGAAATCCGCTCAAAAGAAGTTAAAGCCCTTGCGCTTCAATCGGATGTAAGGGATTATGCATCAACGCAACAGGCAGTCGACATTGTGGTAAAAGAATTTCAACGGATCGATGTTTTAATAAACAATGCCGGCATCACACGCGATAATCTGCTGGTTCGTATGTCGGAGGACGATTGGGATGCGGTGATCGGAACAAACCTGAAGGGAGTATTTAACTACTGCAAAGCTGTTGCCCGGCAGATGATCGGACAGCGTGAAGGTAAGATCATAAACATTTCTTCAATTGCCGGCGTTGTCGGAAACGCGGGACAGGTGAATTATTCAGCCTCGAAAGCCGGTGTAATCGGTATTACAAAAACACTGGCAAAAGAACTGGCGTCGCGGAATATTCAGGTCAATGCTGTCGCGCCCGGTGTCATTGAGACCGATATGACGAGAAAATTAACACCGCAACAGCGTGAGACACTGCTCGCTCCGGTTCCGATGAAACGAATGGCCCAGCCTGAAGAAGTCGCCAGCGTTGTGCTCTTTCTTGCCTCACCGGCGGCAAGTTATATTACAGGACAAGTAGTTTGTGTCGATGGCGGTCTGGTAATGTAAAGTACTTTAGACCGTCACTAATTATCATAGATCATGTTAAATAACTATCAATCACCTCGAAGGAGATTTACTAATGGCCGATGTTGAAGCAAAAGTGAAGGAAATTATAGTTAACAAGCTTGGTGTCGATGAAGCTCAGGTGACATTGCAGGCTTCGTTTACGAATGATCTGGGGGCGGATTCGCTCGATACAGTTGAACTGGTCATGGAATTCGAGAAATCATTCAATCTACAGATACCCGACGAAGATGCAGAAAAAATCGCTACTGTCGGTGATGCTGTCAATTACCTAAAAGGGAAAGTTGCATAATTTCCTTTGTGGTTTTTTCCTTTTTTCATAGAGTGAGGGTGCGGTACTACAACATAATGGGGACTTTCAAATGAACAAACGCCAGGTTGTTGTCACAGGAATGGGTACATTAACACCTATAGGACTCAATGTTCGAGAGTTCTGGAAGAATCTTCTTGCAGGAGCCAGTGGTGCCGCCCCCATCACGTATTTTGATCCCTCAATCTTTGATACGCACTTTGCATGCGAACTGAAAGGATTTAAAGCGTCGGATTACCTCGATCGTAAATCCGTACAACGAATAGATCCTTTTACCCAGTATGCAATGATCGCAACCGACATGGCAATTATTGATGCCGGTCTTAAGCTCGACACGCTCGACCGTGATCGTATCGGGGTCATATATGGATCGGGTATCGGCGGAATGATTACCTTCGATGCTCAATTCAGAAATTTCATAGCAGGCGGGCCCGGCCGTATCAGTCCGTTCTTCATCCCGATGTTAATTCCTGACATCGCGTGCGGCATTATTTCGATCAAATATGGTTTGAAAGGTCCTAACTATGCGACCGTCTCAGCATGCGCGACGTCATCGCATGCAATCGGTGATGCACTTCGAACCATCCAATATGGAGATGCCGATATTATCGTGTGCGGAGGAGCAGAAGCTCCCATCACACCGATGGGACTCGGCGGTTTCAATCAGATGAAAGCCCTTTCAACACGGAATGATGCTCCTGAAAAAGCAAGCCGTCCGTTTGATAAGAAACGCGACGGGTTCGTAATGGGAGAGGGTGCCGGCACAATCATTCTTGAAGAACTAGGTCATGCCAGAGCGCGCGGTGCACGGATCTATGCCGAGCTGGCTGGAATTGGATTTACTGCCGATGCACATCACATGACTGCTCCTGCTCCCGGAGGTGAAGGGGCGGTACGATCCATGTGCGCGTCACTTCGTGATGCCGGAGTCGAACCATCCGCCGTCGATTATATCAACGTTCATGGTACTTCTACACCACCGGGCGATATTAGTGAGACCGCCGCTATTAAAACTGCCTTCGGTGATTACGCACGGGCACTCAATGTAAGCTCGACAAAATCGATGACCGGCCATCTCCTTGGTGCGGCAGGAGCCGTGGAAGCAATAGCATCTATTCTTGCAGTAGTCAATGACGAAGTCCCACCGACAATAAATTATGAATTTCCCGATCCGGAATGTGATCTGAACTATACTCCCAATGTTCCTGTAAAACGCACTGTGAATGTCGCCTTGAGCAATACGTTTGGATTTGGCGGACATAATGCAACACTCTTGTTCAAGAAATATCGGGAATAAATTCTTTATGAATTTGCTGCAAAAAATCATCGCATGGTTGAAAACTCCCGAACCAGGTGGTGCAAATCCATTATTTGATGATGAACGCTTTAAGACGTTCGATTTCGAAAACTTCCAGAAAATCATCGGCTACAGGATTCGGAATGAAAAACTGTTCCTCGAAGCACTCCTTCATCGTTCGTTTCTTCAGTACCAGGTTAAACCACATCAGCGGGTATCTAATGAACGGCTTGAGTTTCTCGGCGACTCGATCCTTGATCTTATCGTCGGAAAATATTTATTCGACCGATATCAGAATGCCGAGGAAGGGGAACTGACGAAAATTCGATCACGCCTCGTCAATAGAAAAGCACTCGTAGTATATGCCCGGGAACTGGAATTGAATAAGTATATGTTTATGAGCACGAGTGCCGAACAGGCTGTTGAGAAGGGAAATGATTCCATTCTGGCCGATGCCTACGAGGCAATTATTGCTGCAATTTATCTCGACAGCTCTTTCGAAGAAGCCCGGAAGTTTGTTGAGAGACAGGTGCTTGCCGCTGTTAAAAAGGGGGTTCTCAGTACCTCGGATGACAATTATAAAAGCATGCTGCTTGAATATGCCCAGGGTCACGGGTATGGAATTCCCCGATACGGAATAGTGAAAGAAGAAGGTCCGGATCATGATAGAATTTTTACCGTTGAGGTAACGCTCGCAGAAGAATGCATCGGCCGCGGTTCCGGGCGAAGTAAAAAGGAAGCGGAACAACAGGCAGCCGAACAAGGACTTGAACATATACTTCGCGGTGAATAATCCGTCATCGGTTAAATCCAACAGCCATTGATTTTTTTCGATTTCTATGCCAGAACAACTTCTGTTTGAGAAGAGTAAACCCGGACGAAAAGGGTACACACTTCCGAAACTCGATGTAAAAGAGCAACCATTGGATGTACTGATCCCTCAAGAATTTCTACGGAGACAAGCGGCCGCGCTTCCTGAGATCAGTGAGAGTGAAGTTGTCAGACACTTTGTACGACTCTCAACAATGAATTATCATATTGACAAGGGATTCTATCCGCTTGGGTCCTGCACAATGAAGTATAATCCGAAGGTGAATGAAGTTGCCGCAGGAATGACCTCATTTCGCGATCTTCATCCGTTGCAGCCTGAAAGAACTGTGCAGGGTGCCCTTGAATTAATGTATAATCTTGGTGAATATCTCAAAGAAATTTGTGGGATGAGCGCCATTACGCTGCAACCGGCGGCCGGTGCTCACGGGGAACTGACGGGAATTCTCCTGATTCGTGCATATCATATGAAACAGGGACGACGCAGAACGAAAATTCTTGCACCCGATTCGGCCCATGGTACGAATCCCGCGAGTGCAACAATTGCAGGATATAAAACGGTTAGTGTGAAATCAAATGCCCACGGCACGGTGGACATAGAAGATCTGAAAAAAAATCTGGATGATGATGTTGCCGCTTTGATGCTCACCAATCCGAACACACTGGGAATCTTTGAGAAAGACATCTTCCGGATCAGCACGCTCGTTCATGATGTCGGAGCATTACTGTACATGGATGGTGCAAATCTGAATGCGCTCATCGGCATTGTACGCCCGGGTGATATCGGTTTTGATTGCATGCATCTCAACCTGCATAAAACTTTTTCGACACCGCACGGCGGCGGGGGCCCCGGCTCCGGTCCAGTTGCGGTTAACGATCGCCTTGCTCCGTTCCTTCCCGTGCCGATCGTCGAAAAGAAAGAAATATTTTTCGGGATGAACTGGGATCGCCCCGATTCCATAGGAAAAATACATTCATTCACGGGTAATTTCAGCATGATGGTCCGGGCGTACACCTATATTCGGACCCATGGTGCTGAAGGACTTCGTGCCAACTCCGAGAATGCAATTATTAATGCAAATTACCTTCTAAGTAAATTAAACAATGTGTTCGAGGTTCCGTATCGTGAACCGACCATGCACGAGTTCGTTCTCTCTGCCGATCGGCAAAAAGAGAGGGGGGCAAACGCGATGCATATTGCGAAACGACTCCTCGATTACGGTTTTCATGCACCTACGACGTATTTCCCTCTGATTGTTCATGAAGCGCTCATGATCGAACCGACGGAAACCGAGACGAAAGAAACACTGGATGCATTTGCCGACGCCCTGATAAAAATCGATGAGGAGATTACAGAGCACCCGGATGTGGTGGTTTCAGCACCTCACAGTACACCTGTTGGGAAACTTGATGATGCACTTGCTGCACGACAGGTAAATGTACGTTATAAGGAATAGGTGGCGGGGTAAGGCATGCGGGTGGATGACGATGAAAAAATCCGTGAGATATTGAAAACAGCCAGATCCATTGCTGTCGTCGGCGCGTCGCCGAAACCATGGCGTGATAGTAGAAGTATTGCGCGTTTCCTCCTTGAACAGGGATATACGATTTTTCCGGTTAATCCATCCTATACAGAAATCGACAATCAACACTGCTATCCCACATTGCAACACATTCCGGTGTCGATTGACGTCGTTGATGTCTTTCGTCGTCCTGATGAATTATTACCAATTGTAGACGATGCAATTGCAATCCGGGCGCGTGTTCTCTGGTGTCAGCTGGGAGTGGTAAATGAAGAAGCCGCAGAACGTGCAGTAAACGCCGGGATGGATGTCGTTATGGATCACTGTATTGCTATTGAATACCGCCGGCTAATGCGCTGACGATATTCTGCATTAAACGCTAACACCGGTAGGAAGCTTTGGAAAAATTGTAGTGTGGAGACATTAGTGAAATTTCTCAGCATCATATTTTTTTTGTGTATTCCTCTTGGTGCAATCGCAGCATGCGATGACACTCTTGCTGTTGCTAAGTATCCGCCCAATTCTATCATCCGGGGAATTATAATAACGGGGAATAAGAAGACAAAAGACTATATCATTACACGTGAAATGGCGCTCCATATCGGAGACACTGTCACATTCGAAGCGCTTGAATATGATAAGAATCGAATTTTCAGTCTCCGGCTTTTTAATCGCGTTGATATTGAACCCGTTCCGATCGACAGCAACGCTGTTCTCCTCCATATCGATGTCGATGAACGGTGGTATATTTTTCCGATTCCTATTTTAGGAATCAAGGATAGAGAGTGGTCGAGATTGTACTACGGACTGGCTGTTCTCCATGATAATTTTCTAGGTGAAAATCAGAAATTGTATGGAGCATTTGTACTGGGATATGATCCCTTTGCTCAGGTGACGTATAAAAATCCCCGCTTCGACTCTGACGGAGACGCTTTTCTCACAGTCCAGGCTGCTGTCGCACAAGTGAGAAATAAAAGTCTGCAGGCGCAGCTACTTGGACAGGAATTTGATGAGCGACAATATGTAGCCGAATGCCAGATAGGAAGGCGGTTTGGTAATTCATCGGCGTTATGGTTCCAACTGTCATATGCGACAGTAAACGTTACGGCCCCGGGCGAGGGACGAACGATTTCACCCGATGGGACAGATAGATATTTTGCTATTCAGCTTGGCGGTTTCTACGATACCCGAGATCTTACAGAATATCCACGGATGGGATCATATCTTGAGGTTGACATTATTAAAAAAGGACTCGGGTCAGTGATTGATTATTGGCGGATGAATGCAGATGTACGCAGGTTTTTCCCGATTTACCTTGATGAATCGGGACCATTTGCATCGTTGGGATTGAGGGGATTCATCAATATCGCTGCCGGCGGGACAGTACCTCTGTATGATCATAAATATTTCGGATATGAAGAACGAATCCGCGGACATTTTAAAGATATTATGGAAGGAGAATCGATCCTCGGAGGAACGGCCGAAATCCATGTACCAATACTGAATCCGATTTTTTTCAAAGTTTCGAACGTCCCGATCGCGCAATTTGCCACATGGCGGTTTGGTATTGTCGCAGCCGTGTTCGCGGATGCAGGTCAGGTCTGGTATCATGGATCGCCTATTGCCCTTCCACGATTCACCAGGGGATACGGCGGTGGGATTCACCTGCTTCTTCCCTACAGCATAATTTTCAGGTCGGAAATCGGATTCGATGAACACGGACAATCACAATTTATCTTCGACCTTGGAGCAGCTTTGTAACATGGATCTCTTTTATGCCGTCCCGGCAGATTGCTCAATCACAACGGTCATCCTTCGGGCTGATGAATTTCATCATTGTATCCGTGTGTTGCGAAAACGAATCGGCGACGAAGTAATGGTGACGGATGGAGCGGGGAATTTGTACAGGACAACCATCGCCCAAATTGAAAACGATTTTGCTGTTGCTCGCGTCGTTGATGTTCAGAAAAATTATCACGAGTCATCACTCCGTGTAACTCTGGCCATCGGCTTGCTGAAGAATCCGTCGCGAATGGAATTTGCCGTCGAAAAATGTACCGAGATCGGTGTCGAGACTTTTATTCCTCTTCACACATCACGGGTCATTTCCCGTAAGGTGAAAATCAACAGGTGGAACAATATCGTCCTTGCCGCGATGAAACAATCGTGCCGCACAATCCTTCCTTCCGTTTCATTAATACAGCAGTTTGGAGCAATGCTCACGGCGTCCTCTCATTTCGGAGTGAAACTTATCGCTTACGAAGCTGTCGAAAATTCGACGAATATTCTCTCCGTTATGAATAAAAACGCCGGTGCCTCATCTGCGATTGTTTGTATCGGACCGGAAGGAGGATTTACCGAAGAAGAAATCCGGCAGGCAATGGCGGCGGGATTCGTTCCTGTGTCGCTCGGTCAGCGGCGGTTGCGTAGTGAAACAGCCGCGGTTGTAGCGGCAAGCCTGATTCTTTCATCAACCCACTTAGGGTCCCGACGTTAGAGAAACAGAGAATATGAAAATGGCTATCAAGCACGGAGGTTGTCGGCCTGTAAAGAGACAGAATTACAATGGCAAAATTTTTATTGGATGAACACCTTACCGGCTTGTGCCAGAATTTCCCGGCTCATTTTCTCGCATGTCCGCTGGAGTGATTCCGCTTCTTTCGATGTCCAACCGACAAACTCCACATCTTTGATCGTACCAATGTTGATGCGGACATTCAGCGCTGCACCGTCACATGCTGCCTGGAGCATAAGTGCTGAAACACCGGCATCTCCGACGGCACTTGTAGTTCCTTTGGTTGCTACAATTTTTGTCAGTGCCAATGCGTCGATACAATGCCGCATTATGGTTAATGGAAGAAGAGCAGCCTCTTTCGTTGCGGCCTGAACCGCCGCTGAACGGAGAGCCTTCTGCTGGTCATTCTCTTTCGGCAGATTCATTGCTTCCATGACTTTTGTGAAAGCGTCCGAATCTTTGTCTAAGAGCTCTGTAAATTTTGCCCGCAGGATTTCGGCCTGTTCAAGAACTTTTTGCATTTCCGCTTCGACGGCTTCGTACTTTTTCTTTCCGATCGTCAATGAGCAGACCATTGAGGTGAGAGCCGCACCAAGTGCGCCGGCGAGCGCAGCAACACTTCCGCCGCCCGGGGCAGGTGAATTCGATGAAAGTTCATCGAGAAATTGTGTTATTCGTTGTTCTGTCAGCATAGTTTATTGTGTGTTTAATAGTGGATGTGGGTTTATCTTTATAATAAAAATTCGATGATCTTTTTTTGTGGATCAAACCGTTCAAGCTGGCTCAATCCAAGTCGTTTGATTGCTAAATCGATTAATTGATCCTCCTGAAATAGTTTGCCCTGTGAATAAAACTGTCCGGCGAGCATCAGGGCAGCCTTTGGTGTTAATCCAACGATTTCACTTCCATTGGTATGTATACCCAGTTTTTGTGCATGCCTTGATACTTCTTCGAAGGCGACATGAGGAGGGGTGATTTCATAATTTGTAAGATTAATCGATACCTGTGCAACGTTACATTTTTCGAGAAAGACTCCGATTGCTTTTACTGATTTTAATGATCCTGGAATATTAACGGTTTTTCCATGTGCATCTTTCACAACTTGACCATTCTCATCTTTTAACGGACGCCCGCTCTCACGGATCCTTAATGCAATTTCGTGAGCATAACTCTGAATGTTTGTGTTGAGATTGACGTTGTATGCAATTAAAAAAGTCCGTGCACCGGTCACAGTCGCACCCGATTTCGGATTGAATTGTGCCTCACCAAAATCCGGTTTCCAATTCGGGTCACGGAGTTTTTCGGGAAGTCCTTCATATTCTCCCTTGCGTACGGTTGCGAGGTTTTTCCGTTCGGGAATCCTGGCGGCTTCCTCATATAGATACACCGGAATATCCAATTTCTTTGCCACACTTTCACCATAGCTGTTTGCAAGTTCTACACAATCGCGCATCGTCAAACCACTGATAGGAATAAATGGCACGACGTCGGCGGCTCCCAGCCGTGGATGTTCACCTTTATGTGTCCTCATATCGATCCGTTCTGCAGCAACTTTTGTAGCCTGAAATGCCGCCTCGACAATACCTTCAGGGTTGCCAATGAAAGTCACGACTGTCCGGTTATAATCGGCATTCGGTTCGAGATTGAGTAACTTGACCCCGGGGACACGGCGGATTGCATCAGCGATTGCATTGATGGTATCGGCATTCTGTCCTTCACTAAAATTAGGGACACATTCGACTATTTGTTTTATAGCCATCAGAATTCAAGTATAGTGCCGTTTTTAATTACTCTCCACACATGATTGACGCCGAAAAAATATGAAATGTACAGGTAGTGAGGAATATCAAGAATTATTATATCGGCTTTTTTGCCAACCTCAATACTTCCGAGGCGGTCCGAGACTCCGATCGCGGCTGCCGCATTCAGTGTCGATGCGGTTATAGCTTCCTCCGGCGTCATTCGCATGTGAGTACAGGCAATCGTCATCATGAGGGGCATTGAAAACGACATACAGGAGTCCGGATTAAAATCACTGGCAAGTGCAACAGGGATTCCGGCATCGATTAGTGCACGCGCAGGCGCGTATGAACGGTTGAGAAAAAAAGATACGCCAGGCAGGAGTACTGCGATCGTCCGTGATGATTGCAATGCTTTGATTCCTCTTTCGGAAACATGTTCGAGATGATCGACCGAAACAGCATTTAACTCTACGCCAAGTTCTGTCCCACCGGTGTTCGTCAATTTCTCGGCGTGGATTTTCATCTGCATTCCATGGTTCTTTGCAACCGTAAGAATTTCACGGGTTTCTTCTACCGAGAAAAATCCGCGCTCACATACGACATCGCAATAACGGGCCAATTTTCTCTTCCCGACGTATGGGATCATTTTTTCTGTGATTGACCGGATATAACCTGCCCTGTCTTCTCGATATTCCGGAGGAACAGCATGAGCCGGTAGGAATGTCGGAACAACATCGACGTAGTGTTCTTTTTGCACATCCTGAATTGCTTCGAGCATCGTGATTTCACTTTCCATGTTCAGACCGTACCCAGTTTTGATTTCAACTGTTGTCGTTCCATGACGTAACATCGCGTCGAGATGACGATCGGTAGCCCGCTTAAGATCCTTTCGGGTGGTGGACCGTACCGATTTCACCGTACTTAAAATCCCTCCTTCTTGATCGTCGATTTCCTGGTCTGAAGCTCCCCGGCTCCGAAGTGCAAATTCATGGTGGCGGCCGTCGACAAAACAGGCATGGGTATGAGCATCGACAAAGCCGGGGACAGCGATTCGTCCGTCGGCATCGAGTGTATCAATTGTGTCGCCTGTTTCTCTGGAAAGCACACCTGATGGACCGATACGTTCGATATTTCCATCAATGATACGCACCGTAGCATTCTCGATCACACCAATATCCTGCATATCGGCGCCTGTTTTCACAGCGGCTCCATTGGATGCAACGGTGATGAGTTGTCCGATATTTGTAATAAGCAAATTCATCAAGTTATTGCTGGATAGCCTAAAAAAAAGATATTGCAGAACACATCAAAAGTAAGATACAAAAGAGAAATAGCATCTGCAAGATAAAGTGACATAGGGATGGAATAGCTTGCTTCTCTACCTCATTTATTATATTTTTGCATTATCAACACTTACATCTCTAGTTCGTAATATTCTCACTTCATAAAGGGATCTTTTATGAAAAACTCCGCTGTGTATCTTATCGTACTAGTGATCGTTCTTCTCTTTTCATCAACCGTGGTTAATGCACAAACACCGACAATGAAAATCGGAGGGTATGTCCAGAACTGGCTGATTTTGAGGGAAGGAACAGAGGGGATAGCCAACGCGCCTGCACTCTATACGTCGGGATTTCGAATTCGACGCGCACGATTGGGTTTTAAGGGCGATATTTCTGAAATGTTCAACTACAACGTTCTCTTGGAATTTGCCGGTTCTCAAAATATCCTCTTGGATTTTGCATCGACGGTAAAAATTGATCCTGCATTCAATATCACTGTTGGACAATTCATTGCACCGACACAGATGTACGAGACATCGACAATTTCGAGTGCCAACACTGAATGTCTTGAAATCTCCGATATTGCTTCCACGATTTACACGACGATGAATCTAGATTCATACCGGGATGTAGGACTCATGGCCTCGGGGAATATTGATATGGTTAAATATGGTGCATATTTTGGAAACGGAAGAGGGCGGTTTAATTACGCCAGCAGAACCGGTATCATCTCAAGAAAATTCGGTGATGGACTAATCGGAGGACGCATCGATATCGAGCCATTGAAAAATATTATTGTCGGTGGCCATTATGCCAGGAATAATCAAGAAAGTGTGGACAGTACAAGTTCTGGTTTGAGCAGTAAAAAATTGGATCGTCAAACATTTTCAGCCTTAGTTAATGTGAGCGATGCATCCGGGATGTTGATTCGAGCTGAATATGCCGGCGGGAAGAATAAGGATAATCCGGCAAAGGAAAGCAGTTTCAAAGGATATTATATCCTGTTCGGTTATAAATTTAATCCGCAAATTCAAGGCGTTCTCAGATACGAATGGATGGAAGTAAAAACCGGAGGTTTGGTTACAGGGGAGCATCAGACACTTGTCCTCGGCGGAACATATTTCTTTATGAAGGAAGAAAAAGAAATTGCCAAACTGCAACTAAATTATTTTGCACGTACGGAGACTTCACCGACTCCATCAGTGGATAACGACCTGTTATTGTTGGGACTTCAAATTAAATTCTGAAGTATTGGTTTTTATTCGACACAGACGAGGGAGGATTTGGAGAGAAGAGGTAATTTGTGCGGCGGCATGTTTTGCGCCGCGCAGTTTTTTAAAGGACTTTGACGACGACCAGTGTCATGTCATCATGCTGCGCCGATCCGTTGCTGAACTGCCTGACGCACTCGGAAACGCGGTTCATAATTTGTCGGGCGCTTATACCCGAGAGGTCGGTTTGTTTAATACATTGTTCAAGTCGTTCGTTACCAAACAATTCCTTCTGTTGATTCATCGTTTCTGTTATCCCGTCGGTCAGGAGAAAAACAATATCACCGCTATGCAGCTGAATATTTCTTTCCTCATAGGCGCTGTCTTCTTTCATTCCGAGTGGAAATGTGATTCCAACAGAATTCAGATGTTCGACGCCCTTTGACGAATACAGCATCGGTTTTGTTTGTCCCGCATTTGCAAAACATAGCGTTTGGTCAGAGAGGTTGAGAACGGTAAGAAGAAAAGAAACGAAATGGCCCCGCTTTGTATGCGTATAAATGGAGCGATTCAATCGTGTAAGGATTTCTGCAGGTGAATCCGATTGTTTCGCTTCGCTTGTATATGCGCCGCTGGTAAATACAACCGACATTGCCGCCTGCATTCCTTTTCCCGAGACATCGACGATTGATATTCCAAATCTTTCATTACTCCCGCCGACAAACGTATAATCGTAATAGTCACCACCCACCTCCTGGGCAGGAAGCGACATGCCTGCAATATCGTATCCCGGTAACGATGGCTCCGTTTTTGGCATCAGTGAAATTTGAACATCGTGGGCTAATGTGAGTTCGGTCTGAAGAGATTCTTTCGCCTCGCGTTCGAGAGAGACCACCCAGGCAAGAAGATTGACCGCACCAAGTATCAATCCGCCGACGATTACCACCATCATCAATCCGCTGCCGATGTGAAAAAATGCGGCGATTACTCCCAGCGTAATAAGTGTATATGAAATCACAACAAGCCGTTTCCGGTCTTCCGGGATATCGGTGTAGATTTCATCGCTCCATAAAAGCGAGAATGCCAGAGCATCCCAGAGCCGGATATGTTCAGTAGAGAGTTCTATTTTCTGACGCGAAATTTGCTTTCGTTGTGCAATGGCATATTTCAATCGATCCCATGTAAGATAAAGAAAGCCGGCGATGATCAGGTCGCCCGCAAAACGAGTCCAATTACCGTGAATTCCCTCTCCAAATGCTGAAATAAGCTCGATGACAATGATGATCTTGAGTGCGAGAAAGATGATTTTTTTGAATTGAACAGGGTCAATCATAACAGATAGTATCGTTGTTGTACATTTCGATTAACATTCTTATATCTACCCTATGTACGTGCAATGAGAAAGAAATGTTGCTTTTTCTGGGGATGCGGATTAATCTATGTTGCCTCTTATCTGTTCAATATTGGTATATGAATATTCCATCTTCGAGCATTTTCATTTGACTGTCGATATCCCGCGTAGACACGACGTAAAAATTTTCCTGCAAGGTTGCTTTTGAAATGTTTCTTCGCGCACGCCTGCAATGTCTCATACTCTTTTCGAATGCACGGTAGCATTTCCAGTCGAGGGCTGTTTTTCCTCCACTGTCGTAGAATATTCCCCTGCAATTGAGTCGTATTTCGCGGGGTGCGATTTTTGGAGTTTTTATTGTGATATCGAAGGAGCTATTCCTGCTTCAATCCATATTGTTGAATTTTTGTGTAAAGAGTTTTCAAGCTGATCTCAAGAATCTTGGCGGCGGATGTTTTATTCCAATTCTGTGCTTTCAGGACTTTTTCAATATGGAGACGCTGGATATGCTCTAGCGACACCGAGGTACCTACAATTTCGCTCTGTTCTTTTTCCACCGGAGATGATGGTCCGAGTGAAAGATCGGCAGGATCAATGACAGTCCCCCTTGAAAGGATTGCTGCCCGTTCAATCACATTTTCAAGTTCACGAATATTCCCGGGCCAATCATAATGCATAAGTAGATCAATTGCTTCCAGGTTGATTGTTTTCTTTGTTTTCGAGCGCAATTTTGACTGCAGGAAAAACTGAACAATATCGGGAATGTCCTCTTTACGCTCGCGAAGCAGCGGGATAGTAATGGTAATGACATTCAAGCGGTACAGAAGATCTTCGCGAAATCGTCCAAGTTTCACTTCTTCACGGAGATCTTTATTTGTCGCCGAAATGATCCGAACATCGGCTCGTAATGTCGCGTTCCCGCCGACACGGCGGAATTCACCCGACTGAATAAACCGCAGCAGTTTTGGCTGGATGATCGGACTGACATCGCCGACTTCATCAAGGAAAAGCGTTCCTCCATTGGCAAGTTCAACGAGCCCTTGTTTTTGTTGATGGGCATCGGTGAATGCTCCTTTTTCGTGCCCAAAGAGTTCGCTCTCGATTAAAGTATCGGGAATCGATGCGCAGTTCACTATCACAAATTGTTTCTCTTTTCTATTGCTGTTTTTATAGACAAAGTGGGCAAGGAGTTCTTTCCCTGTTCCGCTTCCACCTTGAATCAGTACGGTTGATTCTGTTGGAGCAACACGGCCCGCGATGCGTATAACTTCCTTGAGCGCATTGCTTTTCCCGATGATGTCGCTCGGCCCCACAACTCTGCTTAACTCCTCTTTCATCGTTCTATTTTCGATCAGAAGCTGTTTTTTCTCGTATGCACGTTCGACGGTTGTCAATAACTCCGGCGTCGAATGCGGTTTTGCAATGAAATCATATGCCCCGAGTTTCATACATTCGACCGCCAGTTTCAACTCCGTCACGCCGGTGAGCATAATCACCTGAGCGTCCGGCATGTGTTCCCGGAGATATTTGAGGACCTCTACACCGTCTACCTTTGGCATACGAATATCAAGGAGTATTACATCAAAAAGGTTCTGCTGGAGTAGATTGATAGCTTCGACGCCATCTACCGCTGTTGCGACAGGATATCCTTCTTCGGAAAGGAGCGACATGATGACTTCCCGGAACGCCTCTTCGTCATCAACAGCAAGAACACGACACTGTGAATGGTCCATAGTTTAATCCCCGATTGGAATAGCAAATGTAAATGTGGTACCCTGACCTACAACAGATTCGACCAAGATTTTCCCTTCGTGGGCTTCAACAATACTCTTGCAGATTGCCAGCCCAAGTCCGGTTCCTTTGTGTTGTGAAAGGCGGCCGGTTTTTGTTTGTTTGTATTTATCGAATACAAGATACAGCTCTTCCGGACCGATTCCTTCCCCGGTGTCGGCCACAGAAACACTTACGGCTCGAAGATGTTGCTGGAGATCGTCGACGATTTCGGTCTCCTGCGAACGTACTGTAATGCTACCTCCTTCTTTTGTAAATTTAATGGCATTGGTCAGGAGGTTCATAAGCACTTGATCGATCCGGCGGGCATCCATTGTAATTTTGGGAAGGGATTTATCCGGGACACATTCGAGTGTGATATCTTTCTTTCTTGCCAGCGGCTGCATGCGTTGGCAGGCAGTTTGTAGAAGCGTATACATTTCGGACGGTGCTTTTGTCAATTGAATGTTTCCGGATTCAAACCGTGACAGATCCAGCAAATCGTTTACCAGATCGAGCATTTTATTACTTGCATCAATGGCCAGATTAAGTACTTCATCTTGTGCCGTAGATAAATTATCCTCACTGAGGGCGTATTCAATAAGACCCTTCATTGCTCCCAGTGGTCCCCGAAGGTCATGCACCAGCATGGAAGTAAAATCAGCTTTATATCTTTCGAGCTGTTGCTCTGCCTCTTTGCTCTGAAGGATCGCTTTGACTCGGACGAGCAGTTCTTCCATGTTGATAGGTTTGGTGAGATATTCCTCTGCTCCCAGCTGGAATCCTTTTTCGATATCGCCCGGATCACGGCGTTCTGCGGTCAGCAAGATCACAGGTATCTGTTTTGTTTGCGGAAGCGCTTTTAATCGTGTTAACGTTTCATATCCGTCCATTTCCGGCATGCGGATATCAAGAATGATCAGGTTTGGGTGATCGGAGACGGCTTTTACCAGACATTCCTTACCGCTCCCGGCTGTGATTACGATATAATCGTAATCTGAAAGAAATGCTTCCAGAAGATCAACATTATCCGGAGTGTCGTCAACAACCAAAATCATTTGTAGTATGTCAGGCATATGTGTTGTATTCCCGGATGGTTCTTTTGTTCACGTCAAAATTATTCTTATTCAAATGTGCTCTTTTCTGATTTCGAGAAAATACTATTCATGTTCTATTTTTTTTCTGCTGTTTCTGGCTGCGCTGATTGCTCGAATGAGGAATGGGCCTGCTCGATCGGGATGAGCGGGAATGAGAACGTGAACGTCGATCCGTGCCCAATAACACTCTCGACGGTGATGTCGCCCCCCATCATCCGGGCAAATTTCCGAGAAATTGCCAGACCAAGTCCTGTTCCCCCGTATTTTCGAGTTGTACTGCTGTCAGCCTGCTCAAATTCTATGAATATTTTTTCAATATTCTTCTCTTCGATTCCAATACCGCTGTCCTGAACCTGGATAACGATGGTACCGTCATGCCGGAATCCACGCAGAACAACCTCGCCCTGTTGAGTAAATTTTGCCGCATTACTGAGGAGATTGAGAAGTACTTGTCGTAACTTTGTCGAATCGGCCCGGATCAATGGAAACGTTTCATGGACTTCTTCGCGCAGTGTGACCGGTTTATCGCCAATGATAGGTTCTATTGTCGTTATGCTTGCGTTAATGATATCGTTGAGTGAGCAGGTTTCGAGCACAATCTCCATTCGTCCGGCTTCAATCTTCGAGATATCAAGCACGTCATTTATCATCTGCAGCAAGTGACGGGCATTCCGCAGAACCTTTCCGAGCGAATCCTGCTGCCGTGAACTAAGCGGCTCCTTTTTACTCTTCATGAGCAGATCTGAAAATCCTATAATTGAGTTCAACGGTGTTCGCAGCTCGTGTGACATATTTGCCAGGAAGGCGGCTTTCACCTTATTGGCACGCTCGAGCTCTTCATTTGTTGTCGTTAATTGCCGGAATAATCTAACACGTGCAATCACGCCTGCAATTTGATGGGCGATGTTTTGCGCGAGATCGATTTCGTCACCGGTAATCCGGCGGTGTGAATTGTAAATTGCAAAGAGTAATCCGGTAACTTTATCCTCTGTTGTCAGAGGTGCCGAAAGAATCGACCGTGGCGTCTGTTCTATATCAATTGCCATGCTTGCCGGTTCCTGTTCTTTAACATTCTCGATGAAGATCGGCCTGCGTGTGAGAAATACTTGTTGAACAAGAGGCAATGATGTAACTGCAAACCGTGCTTTTTCGATCTCTTCCCGCTTGTAACCGAGTCCTACCTGACCCTCGATAGAATTGCTGCTTTCGTTGTAGAAGAATAGGCTGCCGCGGTCGGCTTTGAGAATCTTACAAAACTCCTTCATTGATGTATCAAGCACGGTATTTATATCCAGGGCCGACGCGGTCAATTGAGAAATGCGGTTCAATGTCTCCTGGATCCCGGCGCGGCGTTGTTCTTCGGAGTATAGCCGTGCGTTTTCTATTGCTACACCGAGCTGCTGGCAAATTTCTATCAATAGCTCTATTACATCCTGTGAGAACGGCTCATAGGTTGCACGTGTAACGTTGAGAACACCGACGACGCTGTTATGATGGACAATCGGAAATGCGCCGAAAGTGTAGCGTGGGAAACGTGAAAACCACGGATCAAGCTGCAATGATTCAGGCGCGTGGGTGTCGTTAATAATCACGGGCACCCCGAGTGCAGCCCTGCCGTGAATCGTATCATGGAGATCGATCGTCAGAATCCGTTCTCCAACTTTTTCGACACCCGGGTATGTCACCGCAAGTTCCAGATAATCTTCTTTACGGAGATAGACACGGCCGACCATGAAACCGACGTATTTAAGAATTGCCTGCAGACTGCTTTCAAGCAGTTCGGCCAGATCAAGCGTACTGCTGAGGACAGTTGTGATTGTGTTGAGCGTTTGCAGACGATTGTTTGCTGCGCTCAGGCGCTCGGCCTGCGCACGTGCCTGTTCCTCCAGCCGTCTCCGGATGATGCCGTTTGCAAGTTCGTAGGCCAGGATTTTGACGATTTGAAATTCATTGTCGAGTAATTCCCGCGGACGCGTAGAGAGTAATTGAAGCACTCCAATTAATTCGCGAGCCGTGAAAAGCGGTGTACTGATCATTGTCTTGAGATTATCCCGTCCGACTATATCCTCCGCATAATGACGAAGAGATGAATTCGCGAGATCGTCGATGATGATCGTTTCTTGATAATGGGCGGTGTGTGCGGCAACGTTTTTTTCATCCGGACCGACTGTCAGAGTCTGGAACTGTTCAATGACGTCGTCCGGAAACCCCAATTGATACGCCAGCCGGAGAGTGCGTGTTGTTTCGTCATATATCATGATGTTCCCGGCAGACATATCAAGAAGCTGCGAAATAGCATTAACTGATTGTTCACAGAGGTCGTCGATGGTTTCGGCCGAGTTGATGAGATGGGAAATCTCGAGAAGAACCGAACGCTGTTCTTCGGTTTGCTTAAGCTCGCTGATATCTTTTGCATTGGCAACGTAACCGATGCGATCGCCTTTATCGTTTCGGAGAGTGGAGACAGTGAGAGAAACCCAGAACCGCGTTTCGTTCTCCCGTATCCACATGCTCTCAAGACTGACAGTATCGGAATTCTCAAGAGAGGCCCGGATGTTGGCGTCATCCGGCAGATATTCCGGAGCAAACAGATTGCTAAATGGCTTTTCAAAAAGATCAACAGGCGAAATACCAGTCAGCTGCCGGGCGGCTCTATTCGCGCTCTGGATCAGCCACCGTGTGTCCAGCGTGACAAGTGCATCCCCCATGGTGTCGAGTATACCGCGCAGATATTTTTCTCTTTCAGATAGTTCTCGCTCAGCCTGTTTCTGGGCCTCAAGGCTACGGGCGACCGCGAGATATCCGATTACGGCTCCGGCTGTATTGCGGAGGGAAGTAACACTTAGAAGGACGGGAATGTGTTTTCCGTCTTTTCGTACATAGGTCCATTCTCGTTCGTCAATTCGGCCATGCGAGGCATATGCACTCAGTACATCGAAACCGATGATCAGTTTTCTGAATTCATGTGATATTTCCTTACCTCTGTTCTGGATTTCCTCCTCGATATGGAACATCTCGGGTGTTTGTTTTCCTATGACTTCATCAGGGGAATAGCCGAGAAGTTCCTGAGCACCCTTATTAAATATGGTGATGATACCGTCGAGATCGGTGGCAATGATTGAGTACTGCAGCGATCCCGACAGTACTGCGGCCATGAAAAGATTGCTTTCCTGGAGTGCCTGTTCACTCCTTTTTATGTTGGTGATATCACGGGCAATGCCGACGAGAGAAATGATTTCATCGTGTTGATTGACAACGGGAGATGTCGAGAGCGAAATGACGTACTCCGATTCATCCCGTCTTCGATTAGTGATTTCGCCGTTCCATCCACCACGGAGTGTGTTCAGATAGATTTCACGTGCGATACCCGGTCGATTCTGAGGAGAAACAAGTCGGGTGACCGGTTTACCGATAAGTTCCTCACGGGAAAAACCGAAAAGTCTGACGGACGCGTCGTTTAAAAATGTGATTTTTCCCGAAACATCAAGCAATGTAATCGCATCGCTTGCGCTGCGGATGGTGTGTTCAAATACAGCAATCTGTTCTTCGGCTCGCTTGATGGTGGTGATATCTTTAACCAGTGCCACCTGTGCGACCACAACGCCCTTTTCGATGACGGGTGCCCCACTGATCAGAGCGACAAATCTAGTCCCATCGCTTCTGAACATTTCGGTTTCGTACACGCTGCTTTGAATGCTGTCGTGAGTGGAAATTTTCTGTTTCAGTTTCTCCTGATACTCGGGAGGGAAAAAATCATACGCCGATTTTCCGATGAGACTTTCACGGGAAATTCCCACCATAGCACACATAGCTTCATTTACATCGATTGTATTATAATTCGAATCGATAACCCAGAGGCCGTCGAGCATTGTGGAGATATAAAAATTGCGGCGTTGAAGCTCACGATTAACCTGAAAAAGTGCCTCCTCCTTTTCGCGGATCTGTGCTATCCTGAAATTCACTTCGTCCTTGCGCTGCTTCAACAATGAACCCATCGTATTGAAATGCTCTGTGAGTTCGCCAATCTCATCACGGCTTGTGACCGGAATTGTCTCGAACGTTCCGTCAACGATAGTCTCTGTGCCCTGTTGAATGTTACGGAGACGTGCGACCATGGCTCGCACTAGAATAATTCCAAGTACGAGAAAAAGGAAGATAATGAGAATATCAATGAACGTCAGAAAAGCCAGCATTTTTGTATGCAGCTCACCCACCCTTTGAATCCGCTCTGTGCTCTGTTGTTGGTGAAGGATCTCGATTATTCGGCATTCCGCACGCATGCGATCGAATAGCACAATATATTCAGCATTCAGATTGTGAATCTCGTGAATGCTCGACGACCTGCCTTTCAATTGCCGGAATATTCTGCTTCGTGTGATTGAAAGATCCAGAGTGTTTTTCAATGTGATAAGACTATCAACATTTTGAAGCAACTCTGGAGAGTCCGAGACTGCTTCGCGAAGTCGATATGAGGTTTCTTTAAAACGGTTTTGTGCATCCCGGAACGATTCAAGAAACTGCTCTTTTCCGGTTCCGTGGAATCCCTTAAGGCTGGATTCCATAATGTCAATTGCGGAATTTAGATTGCTAGTCTTCGAGGAAGTCTGGTATCCTTCTTCGACTAGTCTTCTGGATTCCTTGATGATTACTTCTATCTTTGATGTAATTATCAAAGTTCTTACAATGAAGAAGATTGTAAGAAATACAAATCCTGTAAGAATTTTATGAGATAGACGAAGTCGAAACATTATCATCCCTTCTGTACCATGTAAATCTTACATGCCACCTGTCACTATTTTCGGCACAAACATGTAAAAAATTCAGTCGTAAACAATAATAATTAAATTATGGAGATTCTTAAGCCTAAAGAGATAGAAACAATCTTAAGAATGATATTCAGTGTAATTTTTACATTTTCCTTATTTCTCGATAGAAAAATCAGCTTTAATGGATTCTGCTTGAAGATTTTCTAAGTTATACATACATTTTTAGGATGTTGGATTAAAATGATCAACCTGACATGCGGCCAAAGTACATATGAATGCCATATTACTTGATGGAAATTCCCTGACAATCGAACAGGTTGCTCAGGTTGCCGTACGAAACAATCCAGTAGGACTAACGCCAAAAGCCGTCCGTGCAATCAAAGCTTCACGCCGACTTATTGATTCATGGGTCGAAAAAGAGGCTGTTATCTATGGTGTCACGACCGGGTTCGGTGAATTCAGCAATGTGAAAATAAGCCGTGAAGATATAGAGGCGCTTCAACAAAATCTTGTTGTAAGCCATGCGGCAGGGACGGGCGATCCACTGCCGCCAGAAATTGTAAGGGCGATGATGGTACTGCGGGCGAACGCTCTGGCTAAAGGATATTCAGGGGTTCGTCTCGAAACTGTTCAGACGCTTGTAAAATTCCTGAACCATGGAATCACGCCGGTCATTCCATCACAGGGTTCTGTGGGTTCGAGTGGAGATCTCGTCCAGCTGGCACATCTAGTATTGACAATGATGGGAAAAGGGAAAGTCCTGTATCAGAATGAAGTGATGGATGCGAACCTTGCCCTGCGGAAGACTGATTTACAGCCGGTAAGATTGATGGCGAAAGAAGGTCTTGCACTGATTAACGGTACACAGATGATGACAGGTTATGCGGCAATAGCTATCCATGAAACGAAGATCCTTGCCAAGCACGCAGACATTGCTGCAGCTCTGAGTATCGATGCGCTCAAGGGAGCCGATCGCTCATACGATGAGCGGATCCACAGGCTCCGTCCTTACCCGGGACAGATTAGTGTCGCATCGAATATTCGAAAGTTGATGAAGGGCAGCGAAATACGTGAATCGCATCTGCATCATCACGACAAGATCCAGGATGCATATTCACTTCGATGTATTCCCCAGGTTCACGGCGCGTCACACGATGCGATTGACTATATCTATAATATTGTGGCGGTTGAGATTAACGCGGCCACCGATAATCCTCTTATTTTTTCAAAAGAAAAAGATTATCTTGAAGGAGGGAATTTCCACGGCCAACCGATTGCGCTGGCCATGGATTTCCTCGGTATTGCTCTTGCTGAATTGGCAAATATCTCGGAGCGGCGGATTGAGCGGATGGTTAATGGAAGTCTAAGCGGTCTTCCAAGGTTTCTGATAAAAAAGGGGGGACTTCATTCTGGATTGATGGTTGCACAGTACACTGCAGCTTCACTCGTATCGGAAAATAAAGTTCTCGCCCATCCTGCCAGTGTCGATTCTATTCCGACCTCGGCCAATCAGGAGGATCATAATAGTATGGGCTCAATCAGTGCACAGAAAGCCTGGAGAATTTTGCATAATGTCCAGCAGGTGATTGCTATTGAGATGATGGTGGCATGTCAGGGGATTGACTTCCATCGGCCGATGAAGTGCGGAAAAGGTACGGAGGCTGCCTATCGGACTATCCGCCGGCATATAGAGCACCTCGAGCATGACCGGGTAATCTATGATGATATCCAGACATCGCTTTCTTTGCTTCGGTCCGGAGTGGTTTTGCAGGCGGTTGAAAAATCAATCGGAAAATTACAGTGAAAAGAGCATTTATTTCCCATAAGAATCGTATCAGGATTATCCATGATGTAATTAAACCAGGATGTAAAAACTTCGGAAAAAAGTAAAAAAGTTTTTTTATGTATCGAGTAGCTATCGGCCTTATAATATTCATCGCATACCTTTTACCACGACCGGTTCAGGGCCAGTCGTACACTTCATATTCTTTTTCTCCAAAGTATGAATTTCGGGGTGTCTGGATTACGACAGTCTATGGTTCGATCTGGCCGAAGTCGAAATATCCCCGTGAACAACGTCTCGAACTCATAAATATTTATCAAACAGTCCGTCTGAATAATCTTAATGCGGTTGTATTTCAGGTCCGTGCTCGCGGCGATGTGATGTATCCTTCGCAGTTCGAACCTTTCGCCTCATCTGTGACCGGAGTGCTCGGAGGGAAACCCGATTATGACCCGCTGAAGTTTGCCATAGAAGAGGCTCATAAATTTGGACTGGAATTCCATGCGTGGTGGAACGTTTGTAAAGTCGCAGATGGAGAAAATCCCCCGCCTCTGACTTCTCCGGCCCATATCGCACATACGCATCCTGAATGGTTAAAACGATGGAGAAATAAGAACGGAAACGGTAACGGGAGTGTTGAATGGTGGCTTGATATCGGTTACCCGCAAGTTCGTGCACGGCTGATTGATATAGCCATGGAGTTAGTTGAGAAGTATGATATTGATGCTATTAATTTTGATTATCTGCGCTATCCGGGGCCGGAATTTGACGATTATTCATCCTATGCGGTCTACGGCGGTTCCTTATCGCGCGATGAATGGCGTCGGCTTAATGTCACATCGTTCCTTAGGGAATTTTATAAGCGGGCAACAGCAGTAAAACCATTATTGAAGATCGGCGCTGCGCCGATTGGGATTTATAAGAATTTGCCGGAAGCATCCGGGTGGCAGTCGTATTCATTACTGTATCAGGACACAAGGCAGTGGCTTCGTGAAGGGATTGTGGATTATATCATACCGCAATTGTACTGGGAACTCTATTCTAATCCGCGATTCTCTGTGCTGTTGCGCGATTGGCAGGATAATTCATGGGGACGTCATGTCTATGCCGGAATCGGAGCATTCCGGCCCGGTATCCCTCAACAAATTCCGGCTATGATCGATTCAGTCCGTGTCATAGGCGCAGGGGGTGAATGCTACTTCACTTATAACGATGTGAAAGATGTTGCCGTCTTTCGTAATCGATATTCAAAGCCGGCGCTTATTCCTCCAATGCGATGGAAATATACATTGCCTCCCGGCACACCCAAGAACCTGCGGGTAAAAGAAGTAAGTGCCGGTATGTTTACGCTGGAATGGGATCCACCATCGTCAGCCACTGAAGAATATGCACCGCAACGGTATGCCATCTATCGCTCGATCTCTCCGACGATCGATATTTCTACATCAGAGTGTTTCGTTGCTGTTACATCCGGATTACAGACCGCATTCACAGATATCATAGACCGGCCCACAGCATTGAAATATTTCTATGTAGTCACAGCATTCGATAAAGCGAACATTGAAAGTCAGCCGTCGAATATAACAACTGCTGAATTTCAGGAAGCAGTTGTGATGCGGCAATATTTCGAGCCGAAAACAATGCTGGCACAAAACATACCAAATCCGATGGACCGTAAGACATATATTGCATATCAGCTTGCACAACCTTCGCAGGTATCCCTTCAGCTCTTCGATGAGAATGGAAATTATATCGAGACGGTGGTGAATGAGATGCAAGACGCGGGTTCGTTTGTCGTTCCTCTCTATCGCCTGAAACTTGTAAAAGGTTCTTATCGCTATACACTCAAAACCGAAAAGGAAACGATTTCGAAATATATGACAGTACGATGACCGGAGTTGCTTTTCAGATACATGTTTTGTAAGTTTTTCTCGACTGGAAAAAACCAGAATAGAACGCATTCTCATCGGGAATTGGGGGTAAGGGAGGTAGGCGGCGCCCCCAATAAGTAATAAAACTAAAAAGGGCTATCATACAGCGTTGCGGTCTCGCCTCGCTGAGTCCGACTCGGCGAGACGGGCTCAGCGTAGCAGTCCCCCTCGACAGGCTCAGGGTCTTCGACTTTAGGACGGCGAAGGGGGATAACGTACCGTCAGTATTTATTGAATTTTTACATCTGCTGTTCAATTAGATCGGTGTTTGTCACGTCCACGCATCAACCCATGGCACGATTTGCAGTCGAAGAAATAAGAAGACGCTTTGCCGGTTCCAACGAATTCAACGAAATCTTTGATGCGTTTGAAGATGCTGTGAATCAACGACTCATCGATCTTGAGCTCTATCGATTATTGTTCTGGAACCATTCACTTACTCCCGATGAACTCTGTCTGTTTGGTGAAAAACTTGCCAAGGAGTTTCCGGACATAGCCTTTGAAGTATATCGATGGCTTGCGAGCGTCTTTGCCGTCACATATTCGGCATACGACAACTACGAACTTGCATTGACATATTACAAAAAAGCCGCATATACGCGACCTACGGACCCCGTTTCGTATCTTGACGCAAGTGATTGCTACGAACCGGATTTAAACATTCCCCCGATTGATGGTCTGATAGAGTTCCTTAGATTCGGTCTGGAGCATGCGGTGGAATCCGAACAATTGCTCCGAAGACTTTCCAAACTGTATGCGATCCTCGGAGATGCCGATCTGAGCGAATATTATAAACTTAAAGCTGATGAAGCGGGCTCATCTCGTGGCGGAGCGGGCTCACCTCCATCATCTCCCGTCGAACCGCCGTCCCCGCCCGATCAACCATCGCCTTCAGCATGAAGACACTCCGCGGCTATATTTTTATCATGATAGCAGTGCTGTTCTGGGGTGTATCTGCAACGGTTGCTAAATATCTTTTCATGCATAATATCGACACACTCATTATTGTACAGACTCGTTCGTCACTGGCATTTCTGCTCCTCTTCGGGTACTTTAGTATAACCAATCGTGCGATGTTGAAAATTCATATCCGTGATCTTGGTTCACTCATTACGCTCGGCGTCATCGGGATCGCGGCAACGAACTTCCTGTATTATTTTACGGTTAAAGAGACCACGGTCGCGACAGCAATTCTCATCCAGTATACCGCACCGGTGATGGTGACACTCTATGCGACCTTCTTTCACGAAGAACGATTTACAAAGATAAAATTTTTTGCTCTTACTCTCTCGATGATCGGTTGTTTTCTAGCAGTGAGCGGCGGTGACATAACGACAATTCGCCTCCAGGGATTGGGAATAGTAACGGGGATAGGTTCGGCTTTAACTTTTTCTTTCATGATCATCATGGGCAAACATATTTTACGGCGGTACGAGCATTGGACCATGCTCATCTATGCATTCGGGTTTGCCATGCTGTTCTGGCTTTGTATCAATACACCGGTCAAAATTATATCACAGGGCTATACGCTTCATGATTGGGGAATTTTCCTTCTCTTTTCCATCGGCTCGATCCTGATTCCCTATTCGTTTTTCAGTGCCGGACTCCGTCTCGTACAGGCGAGTCGCGCAAGCATCGTAAGTACGCTCGAGCCGGTAGTGGCGATTGTTTCGGCGTATCTCTTCATAGGTGAAAAATTAAATTTTGTCCAAATCACGGGAGCAATAACTGTTCTAGCTGCAGTCAGTCTCATTGAGATAAATCGTGAAGAATCGGAGGAATAGTGACACGCACCGATCAGCGCTTAAAAAAAATACACTCGGTGCTGAGACACCGGCAGCCCGACCTGACCATTGTCATGGAAAATATCCACGATCCGCACAATGTGAGTGCAATGCTTCGATCTGCAGATGCCGTCGGCGTGATGGAAGTGCAGCTGGTCTACACGAAGGAGGAATTTCCCAAAATAGGCGAAAAAAGTTCGGCAAGTGCACGAAAATGGGTATTGAGACGGAAATTTACCTCAATAGACGAATGCTATACAAAACTTCACAGCGAAGGTTTTCGTATCTATGCTACCCATCTTGGCGAAGAGGCCGTGTCGCTTTATTCGCTTGGCCTCACGCGTCCGGCAGCGCTTGTATTCGGCAACGAGCACCGCGGTGTATCGGATGAAGCGGCGGAGAAAGCCGACGGGAATTTTCTGATTCCGATGATGGGAATGATTCAAAGCCTCAACGTCTCGGTTGCCTGCGCAGTATCGCTATATGAAGCCTTCCGTCAGCGGATGGAAGCGGGACAATACAAGTCCAGAAAATTTTCAAAAAATGTTTTTGATGCTTTGTTCGAAGAGTGGTTGAAGAAATGAGCTACCTCGTTCGCTCCGGGAGAGTTGTTCTCCCGAGGAAGACTAGTAAGGTGGAGTTTTACTCTATATCTTTTTAGAAAGTCAGTCTAGGTGATTGAAAAAAGAGGGGAACCACCCGCTCCGCCGAGCGGAGCGAGGCGAGAGCTCCCCTGTCTTAAGGAAGTTCTGCTAGATTGTAAAAGATGCATGGCAAAAATCAAGAGAAAATATTGTAAGGCCTGCTATGAAAAAGTTTTTATTAAAATTCATCACTGTAGTTTTTATTGTTCCGCCATTCCTGTCGGCCCAGGAAATTTCAAAACCATTTGATTGGCGATTTATTCCCCAGGAAAATATCGGTCCGATTTCTCCAGGGACGACTGCTTCAGAATTAAAAATGATTTTCGGAGAGCAAAATGTCGTCAGCGACAGAATATATATTGGAGAAGGATTTACCGAACCCGGCAGTGTTATTTTTCCTAATGATGAACAAAAAACTCTTCGCATTTTATGGAAAGATTCGATAAATCAAAAATATCCCCAAGAAGTAAGAATTAGTGGGTCAAAAACCTTATGGCGGACATATAAAGATATTACACTTGGTACTTCGCTTAAAGAACTGGAATTACTTAATGGAAAACCGTTTGTGCTTGCAGGATTTGCCTGGGATTACGAAGGAGCTGTTATTTCGTGGAAAAAAGGTAAACTTGCTGATCGACTGTCTGAGATTCGTCTATATCTTATACCTGATATAGATGTAAGAACAATCTATGAAAAAGAATATGATTCGGTTATGGGAGATCGTGATTTTCAATCAAGTAATAAAGCAATGCAGAAACTAAATCCAAAAGTTTGCCTAATTATATTTTCATTTCGATGATTTGTCATTCAATAAACTCAGGATAAGTCCCAAATCCGAAATTTCAACTAATCTTTTTAATAAAGCTTATTGAAACATCCATGCCACCAGGATCCCTGAGAATCCCGATTCTGCGATGGTGATGAAGGGGGAGATAATTTCAAGTTCCCATCTAAGCGGTGAATGGGCACGCTGGTGAAGAAGCCGGGGTATGGAGATAATACAGCCGATAAGAAGCCCGAATTGGAGTCCGACCGTGGGCCCCGTACCGATAAAATTCAGCGTGTAAAGCTGAACAAAAACGACTGAAAAAATTAATGCCGCCAGCAGATTCCATGACATTTTATCGGAACCAATCTCTTCGACGGGAGGATATTTGCCAAACTTCTTCCAAACCCTAGAAAAAATCAAATGATGGCCGATATATTCGGTGACAACCACGGTGAGCCATACTATAACGATTGATATAATATATGTTTTGATTTCCATAAAATGATTCCGTAAATTCTATTATACAGTAATTTCGCTACATTATCCACCCCTTACAAAAAGAAAGGATACACCATGGAACCTCAAGTTGTAACGTATGCGGGATTCTGGAAACGTGTTGCAGCATATCTCATCGATGGTCTGATTCTGGGATTGGTTAATTTTCTTGTGCTCGTCCCATTCCTGGCTGTGATCGGTGTGGGTGCAGGAGTCGGAAGTTCGATGGATAACCCGGAGGCCGCCGCAGGATTAATCGGTCTCATTTTCGGGGGATTATTTTTTGCACTCTTCGTGTTGATGATCCTGGCATGGCTCTATTTTGCGTTGATGGAATCGTCGTCCCGCCAGGCGACACTGGGGAAAATGGCGCTGGGGATTATAGTAACGGATCTGAATGCAGGGAAAATAAGCTTTGGAAAAGCGACCGGCCGATATTTCGGGAAAATAATATCAGGAATGATATTATATATCGGATTTATCATGGCGGCATTCACCGAGAAGAAACAGGCGCTGCATGATATGATGGCGGGGACACTGGTAGTGAATAAATAGGAAGATGGTGCATAATTTCCTATAGGACCTTATTATAAAACCGGCTGGTTGAATCGTTCAGAGTTCGCAAATCAGTCGGTTTTTTCTGAAAGATACAGTCTAAAACAATCTCTACTCCGTGTCCTCTGTGACTCAGTGTTTATATTTTTATCAATGTGAAAAAGAAAAACAGTGAGAATTCAAAGAATCCGCAGAGAACGCAGTGATTAAAAAACCAATCATTAAAATTTTCTTGCCACTAGCTTCTTCTTCAATTTCGAAATGTGCCATGTAATATCGATTTCTTTCGGACAGGCTTCAACGCAATTGAATATTGTATGACACCGCCATATTCCATCCTGTGTATCGATAATATTGAGACGCTCGTCCGCAGCTTCATCACGTGTGTCAAACACAAATCGAAATACTTTCAAGAATGAAGCTGGCCCCAGATAATTCTCGTTGGTCCAGAGCGATGGGCATGACGTTGTACAACAGGCGCACAGAATACATTTTGCCGATTCGAAAAGCAGTTCCGCATCTTTATTACTCTGGAGCCGTTCGCGTTCAGGCGGCGGATTCTTATTTATCAGGAATGGCTTGATTACTTCATACTTATCATAAAAACTTTGCAAGTTCACCACAAGGTCTTTGATGACGGGCAGTGCGGGGAGCGGTTCGATCGTTACGGTCTTCTTATATTCTATATCCTGTAGAAGCAGTGCGCATGCGAGTCGGTTTTTCCCGTTGATCCGTACCCCATCCGAACCGCAGATGCCGTGTGCGCATGAGCGGCGATAGGTTAGCGTGCCGTCCTGTTTCCATTTGATCTCGTTTAGCACATCCAGTATGCTCCAGTTCGTATCTACACTCGGAACTTCATATTCGCGATAATATGGAGCTTGATCTTTTTGGGGATCAAATCGTTGTATTTTGAACACCACTTCCATAAAGTCTCCTTAAGGTTCCCTTAGTACTTTCTCTCCTGCGGTTGGAATCGTGTAATCGTCACCGGTTTATAGGTGATCCTTGTCTTTCCATCTTTTAGTGTGAGGAAAGTGTGCTTTAACCATTTTTTGTCGTCGCGTTTTGGAAAATCTTCACACGCATGAGCGCCACGACTTTCCTCGCGGTTCAGAGCGGAAACGGCAATCGCTTCCGAAGTCCCGATGAGATGTTTCAGTTCAATTGCTTCCACCAAATCGGTATTAAATGTCTTTCCCTTATCTTCAATGGTGGTATGTTTGTACCGGCTCTTGATTTCTTCAATCTTCTTCAGGGCCTTTTTAATGCCGGCCTTCGTCCTAAAGATGCCGACATTCTCCATCATTGTTTCCTGGAGCTCGGTGCGTAGTGTTACAACCGATTCCTTGCCTACGTTACAGAGAATTGTAGATATGTGGTCACGGCTTTTTTCTTCCACGTTTTTTGGAAGCGGGACGAATTCTGCTGTCTTCAAATACTCGGTAATCGCTTTTCCTCCCCTCCGGCCAAAAACAACAATGTCTAGAAGCGAATTGGTACCCAGACGATTCGCACCATGAACCGAGACACAGGCACATTCGCCGGCAGAGTACAATCCAGGCATGATGTTTCCTTTGGCATCGATCAAGACATGGCCGTCGATATCGGTCGGAATCCCTCCCATCGCATAATGTGTCGTCGGCTGAACCGGGATCGGTTCCCTCGTCGGTTCGATGCCAAGATAGGTGCGGGCGAATCCTGTAATCTCCGGAAGTTTTTCATCGATGATTTTTTTCCCGAGATGGGAGACGTCGAGATTGATATAGTACGTTCCATCAGTACCTTGAAAGCCACGACCTTCGCGGATTTCGGTCATGATGGCACGCGAGATCATGTCGCGTGGTGCAAGGTCTTTCACCGTCGGAGCGTATCGTTCCATGAATCTTTCACCCCTGTTGTTCAGGAGAATCCCACCTTCACCACGGGCTGCCTCGGAAACAAGAATACCAAGTTTCCAGAGACCCGTCGGATGGAATTGGACGAACTCCATGTCTTCCAGCGGGATACCCCGTTCGTACATAATGTCAAATCCGTCTCCCGTGCTGATCATTGCATTCGAGGTGATGCGATATGCGCGGCCGTACCCGCCTGTAGCAAACATCACCGCCCGTGCATGGAACGTATGTATCTCACCCGTTGCGATGTCGTATACAACAACGCCGCAGCAAATTCCTTTTTTATCGATAATAATATCTGTGACCAAATATTCGGGGAAAAAATTTACTCTGTTGCGTATGCAATTCTCGAACAGCGTTTGTAGCATGACGTGACCGGTCCGATCTGCAGAATAACACGCGCGTTTAACCGGTGCTTTGCCGAAATCCCGTGTGTGACCGCCGAACCGGCGTTGTGCTATTTTTCCATCGTGGGTGCGCGAGAAGGGGAGCCCCATGTGCTCGAGTTCGATGATTGCACGAATGGCATCCTGACACATAATCTCGATTGCATCCTGGTCGCCAAGGTAGTCACCGCCCTTGACTGTATCGAACATATGCCATTCCCACGAATCTTCTTCTTCATTGGCCAATGCAGCACACACGCCACCCTGTGCCGTTCCGGTATGCGAGCGCGATGGAAAAACTTTTGTAATCACCGCGCAGGTTGCACCGGGGGGTGTTTCAATCGCAGCACGTAATCCGGCCCCTCCTGCTCCAACGATGACAATATCATATTTGTGAACCATTGATCGATTCCTTCTAGCGATTTCTGATTAGAATTTCAGGATTGTGATAAATCCCAGTACGCCAAACCCGACGCCGATTATTAAAAGCAGGATCATTGCCACGATGCGTCCTGTATTGCTCATTGTGAAGTCGTGAATAATATTCCAGACTCCCTGAAGACCGTGATATAATCCAAATACAACAAAAGTAAGATCAAAAACTTTCCAGAATGGATTTTGCATGCGGTTAAGCACTGCTTCATAGGTATGTCCGGAATCGGGAGTATAATGCATTAGAAAGTAATGTCCGACCATTACCACTACGAGGACAAGGCCGGTAATCCGCTGCCAGAGCCATGATGAAGCTCCTGAAGTCCGTGATCCAAAATTTTTATAGGTCATGCAAGAACTTCCTTTGTGTTTTTGTGGTTTATTGGCGGTCTATATGAGGACCAAAAATAAGAATCGCCATAATAACCAGCAAAATGATACCAACGGTCCATGCGATATAGTACAATGCCTTGTGGTATTTCGACCTGCTGCCAAGATCAATGAGGACGATTCGAATACCATTTAGGGCATGATATAGTATGAAAGCTCCAAGAGCCCACTCCAGGAATAGGAAGAACGGGCTGGTGAAGAGCCTCATTTCTATGTCGAATGTCTCTTTTCCTTTTTGGAGACTGCTAAGCGTATAAATGTGTACTACGATGTATGTAATCAGTCCTATGCCGGTAAGTCGATGGATAATCCACGCCCAGCTTCCCGAGAATTTATGATACCCGAGAAGAGTGTGATACCAGGGGTAGCGAGAACCTGTATCATGAGTGTCTGGTTGTAGCATTGCTATGAGCTCCTTCTATTTGTGGATTATACATAATGTATCTTGGGGTGTAAACGACGTGATAGGAAAAACCCCGTGCTGTATTTCATGCCATCTGGTAATGAGGGGAACGAATATCTTTAAGGTTTCGAATGTTATAAAATTTTTCAATGTTTAAAAAATGTATGAAAGAGTGAATTGAAAAGCAAGGGAAAATATGAGGAAAGGGACAGGCGCAATACTCAAATGCTTAGAAAGGATTTCTGCTATTTCTTTTTGGGGGAACTTGAATGCACGTATATCTATAGAGAATAGCTGCCGGCGGTTTCAATCCGAAAACTGCGGAATCGGTGCATAGCCGTGTCTGCGTGCATACCCGAGGAGTTTGTTATGAAGAATTTTTCGTGCACGATGAATTCGCGACCGAACCGTTCCAATGGGACAGGAAATAAATTCCGCAATCTCATCATATTTCATCCCTTCTATATCGCAAAGAATGACAACGGTTCTATAGTCGTCAGGGAGCGATGCAATAGCCTTGGTAATATCATCATTCATCATGTGGCTTTCAAGCTGATAGTCAAGATCGTGCACCATCGCCTCATCTGCATCCTGAAAGATCGGATAGAAGTCGGTGATTGCTTCAAGATGCATTGAATCCGGTTGAATCTGGCTGCGTCTGAAACGGTTAATAAAAGAATTCCTTAGAATCTGAAAGAGCCATGCCTTGCAGTTTGTCCCACGCTCGAATGTCGAGAAAAATCGGAATGCCTTCAGATATGTTTCTTGAACTAGATCTTGTGCCGTGTCGACGTTGCTGCTCATATACAAAGCAAATCGATACATGTCATCCAGATGAGGCAGTGCTTCACGATCGAAATCGAGTCGCTTTTGTTCGTCTGCAGATACCATGGTTTTGCCCCCTCAATTATGAAATTAGGGAATGGATCAATCGAACATCATATTTACCACAAGCTATATGCCATTCTGGAAAAAAGGGGGGAAAGCCGGTTTTTTCTCTATTTTGAGAAAAAAATAGAGATGGTTGTGGAATGAAGTCAACAGAGATAGAAAATTCTTTCCAGTAAAATGTGGAAAAGAGTCAACACTTGAATCACTTGAATTTTTATGAAAGGGGTGATTGGTTGTTGGAAAACGGGTGTGAAAAATTTATGAGCGGAATTTATCTACATCGATATTATTATCCGCCATTTTTTTGTAGATAGTTTTACGATCGAGACCCATGAGGTGAGCAACCTTGTTTATGTTCCCTTTCCAGAGAGACAGCATTTGGACGAGGTATTTTGCCTCAGCGTTCATAATGATTGAACGGAGATATTCTTTGTATGGTGTTCGAATCGTTAGCATCTCTGCAGGTTCTCTTGATGATTGATCACCCGAAATACCTGCTGGCGGAGCGAGTGTAGGAATATCGAAGGATGTGATTGTTACCCCTTCGCATTGGATAATTGCCCGCTTTATGATATTTTCCAATTCACGGACATTCCCCCGCCACGAGTTAGAAACCAATTGTGCCATCGCCGACGGAGCGATTGAATAAATAGGACGCGAAGAGAGTTGAGCATACTTTTTTAGGAAATGATCTGCAAGAAGCGGAACGTCATCGATTCTTTCCCGGAGGGGCGGTAGAAAAATAGGAAAGACATTCAACCGGTAGTATAGGTCTTCACGAAATGAGTTTTCGGCAACCAGCATGTCGATAGGTCGGTTTGTTGCCGCAATAATTCGAACATCTACTGAAATGGTGTCGTTACTTCCTACACGCTGAATAGTTTTTTCTTGAAGAGTGCGGAGTAATTTTATCTGGAGGTTTATTGGGATATCGCTGATCTCGTCCAGAAACACCGTTCCGCCATGGGCTTCTTCAAATTTTCCGATTCGTTGTTTCAGCGCTCCAGTGAACGATCCCTTCTCATGCCCGAATAACTCGCTTTCCATCAGTGTCTCAGGGACGGCGGAACAATCGACTATGTTTAATGGCTTGTCTTTCCGTGCACTATGATAGTGGATAGCTTTTGCAACGAGTTCCTTTCCCGTACCCGTCTCACCCTGGATTAACACCGTTGCGTCTGTATCGGCAACCCGGCGAATTTGCTTAAAAACATCCTTCATTTTTTCACTGCGGCTGATAATGTTATCAAGACTGTAAATCGATTCGACTTCGCTGCGGAGCTGTACAAGCTGTTGTGTCTTCCAGCGGTCTTCGACGGCACGGCGGATTTTTATCATAAGCTCGTCGTTGTTCGAGGGTTTTGTCAGGTAGTCATAGGCTCCAAGTCGCATTGCTTCAACAGCAGTATTAATTGATGCGAATCCTGTTACCATAAAGACAATCGTATCGGGATAATTCGCCTTGATATATTGAAGGAGATGTATACCGCTTATATCATCCATAACAAGATCGGTGAGAACCAGATCAAAATGCCGAGCGCCGAGGTGATCCTGAGCTTCCCTGCCGCTTGCCGCTAGAGCGACGGTGTAACCTGCATCGGTAAGAATGGTGCTGAGAACGGAACGGAATGCCCGATCATCATCTACGATAAGAATTGTAGTCGGGACCGGGGGTGAAAACGTCAGATGATGTGCGGTTGTCATGCCAGTACCTTCAATTCAGCTGAATAGATGATGGATGGATAATAACGGTCTCCTTATTGAAGGTACAGAATTAGGGGTCGAGAATCAACGGTTGATTATCGGTGAGAAAACCACTATATTTTTTGATACAGTACGATCAACTCGGAAAGTTATCCAGTGAACAATAATCGCCCACAAAAACATTTCAATAGCCTGATAGCTCTTCTTTTAATTCTACCTTCCATTCTCTTCGCTCAACCGTACGGCACCGCACGGGTCGGAATAAGCTCAATTCGAGTCCGTGGATTGCTGCAAAACGAGGAAGTACAGTGGGGGGGAGCGACACTGCTGGTGGCCGGTGGAATAGGATACGATATTTATCAGACGACTATTGGAAATTATGAATATCATCTTGAGATCGAAGCGGCTGTGAATTACTCCACCTGCAATTTTATTCGCACCGCGCAAGAAAATCGTTATGGTAATGATTATTTTTCTCGCAATGGATTTGACGGAGCCAATTCGGTTATTACAGCGATTGAAATCAAACCGGTTCATAGGTTAATCATTCCGCCGGCCGATTGGATATCGCCTTTTATCAGTGTCGGTTTTTATGGTGCTGTCTTTTCGACTGGCGATCTTCGACAGAGCGGAGCAACAACTGTAATCAAAGGAACACGGGCATCGTTTGTCGGTTTTGATATTTCCTATGGTGTGACCATCCTTGTACTGGACGTTGTCAAACCGTACTTGATGCTGAACCATTATTTTCTTTTCGGGCCGTATTTCGAACCGATCAACGGCATGTCGACCACATCGCTTCCGTCGACCTTTATCGCATCGGTTGGGATACGATTTGAGTTGTGAAAATCATGGGGATGGATGTCGTGATACTTTCGCCGGAGACGGAAGAATTTCTTAGACAGCTTGACGGATTATCGAACAATTCACTCATTCACAGAAACGAAGTAAGTATCTTGCTCGAGCTTTCCGGACGTCACGATCGGAAGACGCAGCTTGCGGAACTTGCTTTTGGAGCCAAGTTTTGTTGGAACCTCTTTTCAGTGATGAAACGTATTGGACCCGGAGCCAAAGGCTACGAGCACCTGATGTCGGAGTATAACGAAAATGTTGTGAAAGTAATTTCATCGCTCAAAGGACTTCTGGGGCCCTCGCCGGATGAAGTCCGCAAACAGTTTGAAGAGAAATTTTTCATCAATACTCAGACATCTCTCCAGGCCCAGATTGAATTGTTCCATGATATAAGCTGGATAAAGAATTGGTCGATCGACCATAAATCAGATACACCGGCATGAAAGAACGACTACCTGCAAAACTCTCGCTTACGTTTGTCATCATCACCGGTATTCTATGGCTGGGGAGCATCAATATCCGGGCACTGATAGGAGATGCACTTGTATATACAGGAACCTTTGAATTCCTGCCCTATATAGAGCCACATGCCGAGCGGGAAATCTATGCTCTGCTTGCCATAACATCGATTGTCGTGAATCTAAGCTACTGTATTGTTTTTCTAAGTGCGATTCTCTATCTTAGAACAACACGACTGAAGCTGAAAGAGCAGGGTTGGCTGATGATGTGCACAATCCTTTTCTTTCTTTTTTCACCAGCAGAATTTTATACGATGAAGCTTGATTGGAATTTCATCCAGGCAGAGTTTTTCAGATCTGCTGATATTCCACAATTGCGAGAGTTATATATAAAAAGAATAGCCGCCTTACGCGGTGTGCCGGTGATCGCTACACTGACATACTACACTATCGTCATCCTTGCGATATGGCAGCCGCTGAGGAAATCTTTACCGGAATCATAACCTATGGAATACGAATCGATCATTCAGGAACTTCATGAGCTTGCATCTGGTCTTTCTATTCGTATTAGGTATGAAAAGGGGGATTTTGACGGCGGATACTGTGTTCTTCATGAAGAACGTCTTATTGTCGTGAATAAAAAGCTTTCGCCTCAACGAAAAGCTGCTGTCATTGCTGTGAGTATTCATGAAATCGGTCTTGAGAATGTATATATAAGGCCGGCATTACGGGATTTCATCGAAGACGAAGTTGCTAAAGTCCGGAGAGGAGCTGCTGCATGAAAATTCTTGTCATCAATGGCCCTAATCTGAATATGCTGGGAAAACGGGAGCCTGCAATCTATGGAACACTATCACTTGACCAGGTGAATGCCGATCTCAAAAAAGAATTTCCCGAGGTTGTGTTTACTTTTTTCCAGAATAACAGTGAAGGGGCGATCATCGATACATTGCAGGGAACAATCGGGAAGGTGTATGACGGAGTGATCCTCAATCCCGGTGCATATACACACACCTCGTATGCAATCCGGGACGCGATTGCCGCACTCGATACCCCGGTGATTGAAGTCCATCTTTCGAATATTCATGCAAGGGAGGAGTTCCGAAGTCATTCGGTGACGGCGGGTGTTTGCGCAGGGCAGATCGCCGGTTTTGGACCGCGAAGTTACTCACTTGCCGTTGAGGCTCTTCGTCGTATTGTTCAGCGTCCGAAATGATCAAAGCCATCATTTTCGATCTCGACAATACCCTTGTCGATTTCATGGCGATGAAACGGCAGGCTATTGATGCTGCCATACATTCGATGATCGACGCGGGGCTTCTTCTTTCCTTTGATGAGGCGAAGCAGCGCATCGAAGCGATATATAAGGAGCGCGGGATCGAATTTCAAAATGTCTTCGATGAATTGCTCTACGATATTTTTAAAAAAGTCGATTATAAAATTCTCTCTGCCGGCATTATCGCTTATCGAAGGGCTCGTGAGGCGGCGCTCGTTCCATATCCGCATGTCTATTTGACATTGATGGAACTTCTAAAAATGGGGTTAAAACTGGCTGTCGTTACTGATGCGCCGGCGAGGGAAGCATGGCTTCGATTGTGTTATTTAAATTTTCACCATATCTTTGATCGTGTCATTACCTATGACGATACGGGAGAGCGCAAGCCCAATGAGGCGCCGTTCCGGAAAGCACTGGAGCTTCTTGATGTCCAGCCAGCAGAAGCATTAATGGTAGGTGATTGGCCGGAACGTGATGTGGTCGGAGCGGCAAAAATCGGAATGAAAACCGCGTTTGCCCGGTACGGCGATACGTTCAAGACACACGATTCACAAGCGACATACGATATCGACGATGTTTCCCAGCTTATTGATATCGTGCGTCGTGAAAATGGATGACGGGAATAGCAAATGGTTCAAGGAATCGGTATCGACGTGATTGAGATTGGCCGTGTCCGGCAGACGATGGAACGGTGGGGAAATCGTTTTTTGCAAAAGATATTTACAGAAAATGAACTTCATTATTGCCTGGCACGTAAAAATCCCTATCAGCATCTTGCTGCCCGTTTTGCGGCGAAAGAAGCGGTCTCGAAAGCCCTCGCAACAGGATGGACCGGAATTTTCAGGTGGCAGGATGTCGAGATTATAAACGACGCGGCCGGAAAGCCCGAGGTGCGATTTCTCGGTTACCTTGGTGACAACCTGCACGATCGGCGTATTCATCTATCGCTTTCTCATGCAGAAACGATAGTTGTCGCCGTTGCGGTGATCGAATAAAAGGAATTTCTGAAGTGTTCTCTACATAATTCCCAATATTTTTCATTAAATGCTTTTAGAGGGAGGTTCCCATGAAACAATTCAAATTTGTGCTTGTGATGATCATAAGTATTGCACTCGTCATGCTTATGGCATCATGTAAAAAGAGTGATAGTGGTAGTGATACCACGGGTCCGAATAATCCAAACACAGGATCATATGGTTCAGGGTCATTGTCCTTTAATACGAATTCGAGTACGGCCGGTAACTCCTGGAACATAAGCGGTTCGTTTAATCCGACTGGCACCGGTCAAACCGGCAGTGGTGTAATGAGTTGGTATGATGCGAGTTCAAATGTTGCATGGGTTTATGCATTTCTGTGGAGATCCAGTAATGATTGGGATTATGCGATTCTTGAATTAGAACGCACCCCTTCCAGTAATAAAGTGGGTACGGGCACTTATAGTTTTGCTTCTGGAACTGATAATACAGCCACGCTCATCTTTATCAAAGGGGCTAGCAGTCAAACCAGTACAAACGGGAATTATTATATGCTTGAGAGCGGCACCGCAAATATTACCTCATATTCGTCCACAGGCATGAAAGGGAACTTTAGCGGGGCAGGTATGGGGATATCAGGTTCTGCCTCGGGTACACCAGTCCAAGTATCAGCCGGAAGTTTTGATGTAACGTTCGGGACCGCTTATGGAACTCCGTAATTACCTTATTAATTAGAAATCAGTACGATCGGGCAACGCCGATTCTTTGCCGGAATCGGCGTTCTTTTTTAATAGCTTCCTGCATTATTTGCAACTCAAAATCGATTTATGTATATTTTACGAGCCATTATCATTATTCGGATGATAACGTTATGAAGCAGCTCGGGATTAAGAAGCTGTATTATTCGATCAGTGAGGTCAGCAAACTGACCGATCTCGAACAATATGTCCTTCGGTATTGGGAATCAGAGTTCGAGCAGTTGAAGCCGGCAAAAAATCGGGCTGGCAATCGCATCTACACGAATCGGGATATCAAATTAATACTGTATATCAAGAAACTGCTTCGTGAAGAGCGATATACGATCGAGGGAGCGAAACAGGTTCTCCTTTCATATCATGACGAAAATGAAGGTGAACAACTTGAACTCCTTTCTACTACACAGAAACGTCCGGTTAAAGACGAACAGCTTCAATCCGATCTCATCGAGATGAAAGAATTCCTCGAGTCACTGCTTGTCAAACTCCAGTAATGATATATTCAGCGGAACGTAGCGCAGCCCGGTAGCGCACTTGAATGGGGTTCAAGGGGTCGCGGGTTCAAATCCCGCCGTTCCGACTACGTTTCGACTAAAGTCGAAACTTCGTCGGATAGATCCAACATAAGGTCTTTGAGAATCAAAATTTTTAGTTAAGGGGTCGCGGGCAGCGAGTACTACCGA